>Ga0194121_10003246_pt1 | contig 24903 bp, 23 predicted proteins | sample TA2MahCa50mmetaG_FD_148609 | JGI IMG/M metagenome (GOLD analysis project Ga0194121, IMG submission 148609) | Freshwater microbial communities from Lake Tanganyika, Tanzania - TA2015020 Mahale Deep Cast 50m | ecosystem: Environmental > Aquatic > Freshwater > Lake | place: Tanzania: Lake...
TGGACACACAGAAAAGCTGGCGTCCCCGGCGGGATTCGAACCCACGACCCCAGGATTAGGAATCCTGTGCTCTATCCTGCTGAGCTACGGGGACCCGGCGGCAATACGGCGCGGCGGACCTCCACCCATGACACCACAAGGCGGGGCAGTTGGGCAATTCTCTGCGACCAGGACCGCCGCTCCGCCTGCGCACCACGTGTCGGGCTGGTCGGGCCGCTACGTCGCCATCGCTACAGGTAGCAGGAAAGCGGTGAACTGAAAAAGGCCTATTGCTCGGAAGAGCTCTTGCTGCACGTACAACATTGCCCAATCCAAACCGCCGTGGGGCCGGCCTCATGGGAGCGAGTCCATCGGTGCGGCCCCGGTGCTTTCATTCGGTCGTCGGCGCCCAACGATCGGCGTGCGGCTGGTCGTGAACTCGGGCGTTGCGGGCGACACGCGCCACAATTCAACCGGCGCGGCGATTGATAAAACGGCGCGGCGATTGAAAATCGACATTGTCTTCCAATCGCAGATCGGCACCGCAAGAACTCCAGCGATGGAACGCTCCTCCCGGGGCGGGCTCATGCGGCAACCCTCGCGGTCTTGATTGTCCGCTGGAAGTCAGGCGCCCATCGGATCAGCCCGCTCCCGGAATCGGCATGAAGGCCGCCGCGGCCACCAAATCACTTCAAGCGCATAGCCGGGTTCGCTGAGGAAGGGGTCCCGTCTTCTTCGGGCGCGCGCTACGGTGGCCTCATGATCCTCGGCTTTTCGTTTGTGGGGTTGCGCGGTCTGATCGCCGCTCTCGCCCTCAGCGTGTTTGTAGGTGCGGTCCATGCGGTCGAGCCAGCGCTTGAGGGCCTCGAGCATGGCCCAAAGGCCCGCGTCGTCGAGGTCATCGACGGCGACACGGTCGTACTGGCGGATGGGCTGCAGGTGCGACTGGTCGGCATTCAGGCGCCCAAGCTGCCCCTCGGGCGCAAGAATTTCCCGACCTGGCCACTTGGCGAGGAAGCCAAGAGCGAGCTTGAAGAGATCGTGCAGGGGCGTGATGTGCAGCTGCTCTATGGCGGGCGGCCGCTCGATCGCAATGGCCGTGCGCTGGCCCATCTTGTGGTCGATGGTGAAATTTGGGTGCAGGGCGAGATGCTCGAGCGCGGTTTTGCCCGCGTCTATACGTTCCCCGACAATCGCGCGCTTGTGCCCGAGCTAATGATGCGCGAGCGGAGCGCGCGCGAGGCACGTCGCGGGATTTGGACCGACGTTTTTTACGCGCTCCGAACGCCGGAAACCGTTGGGGCTTACATCGACGGCTATGAGCTGGTCGAGGGCCGGGTTCGGCGGGTGGGCCAGAGCGGCGGCCGCACCTATCTAAACTTCGGAGCCGATTTCAAGACCGACTTCACGGCCGTGATCAGCAGCCGAGATGGCCGCTTGTTCGAGGCCGCAGGGATTGATCCCGAGAGCTATGAGGGTCATGTGGTCCGGATCAGGGGGTGGGTTGAATCGCTCAACGGACCGATGATCGAAGTTACCCATCCTGAGCAGATCGAGTTGGTGAAATGAGCAGGCATTCGGTTTTTTCCCTTGGACGTCGGGCGCTGGTTGGCACGGTGCTCGCCCTGAGCGTGCTGGTCGGAGGCGTCGGCGTCATCGGAGCCATAGCACCGAGCTCGCACGCCGAGGAGCCGTTCACGCTCTTCATGTCGGAGTCGGACGAAGAGCGGATTGGCCGTGAGGAACATCCGAAGGTACTCGAAGAGTTCGGCGGCACCTATGAGGATCCGGCGCTCTCGAAATATGTCGTGAGCCTCGGTGAGCTCCTGAAGAACACGACACCCCATGGCAAGCGTCGCTACACGTTCACCGTGCTGGACAGCGACGTGGTCAACGCATTCGCGCTCCCCGGAGGGTACGTCTATGTGAGCCGGGGCCTATTGGCGCTGGCCAATGACGAGGCGGAGCTTGCTGGCGTGCTCGGCCATGAGATCGGTCACGTGGTCGCACGCCACACAGCGGAGCGCTATAGCAACGCAACGATCACCGGCATCGGCGCGCTCATTCTCGGTGCCGTGACCAAAAGCGATCTCGTTGGCAATCTGGCGCAGCTTGGGGCCGCGGCCTACGTTCAGGGCTTCTCTCGCGATCAGGAATTCGAGGCCGATCAGCTGGGCATTCGATACATGACCCAGGCCGGGTTCGATCCGAAGGCCATGGCCAGTTTCTTGTCCTCGCTCGGGGCGGAAGACAAGCTGACCGCGAAGATCGCTGGTCGCGAGGGCGTTGAACCCGAGACGAGCCTGTTCTCCAGCCACCCACGCACGGCCGATCGCGTGGCGGCTGCGGCGCAGAGCGCCGCGGCGAAGGCTGGCGGCTCCATCGCGCGCGATCGCGACATCTATCTGAAGAAGATCGACGGGATGATCTATGGCGACTCGCCGAAGCAGGGCTTCGTGCGTGGGCGCGAATTCCTGCATCCCGAGCTGAGGCTGGCTTTTGAGGCACCACCGGGCTTCATGCTGCGCAATAGCTCAGCGGCGTTGATTGGGCGCTCCAAGAACGGCAAGTCCATACTGCGCTTCGACGGTGGTCGCCTGGCTCGTGGTGGCTCGCTGTCGAGCTATATCGTCAATGAGTGGGCACCGAATCTTGGTTTGGGGCGACCCGAAGACTTTACGGTCAGCGGCATGGAAGCAGCGACCGCGAATGCGCGCGTGAACACTGATGATGGCCCGCGCGAGATCCGCCTGGTCGCCATTCGCTATGATCGCAACCAGATCTATCGCTTCATGTTCGTGGGCGCGCCGGACATTCCGGCCAATCTCGATGAGGCGTTTCGTGACACGGTCTACAGCTTTCGGAAGCTCAGCAACGACGAAGCGCGCCAATTGAAGCCGCATCGCATCAAGGTGGTAAGCGTGAAGAAGGGCGATACGGTGGACTCTCTCGCAAAGCGCATGGCGGTTTCGGACTTCAAGCTCGATACGTTTCTCACGCTGAACGGCCTCGCGCCGGGCGCAAGGCTGAAGCCGGGCTCGCTCGTCAAGCTCGTGGTTGCCGGGCGCTAGAGCATGATCTTCTCAGATTGAAGCATCTGCGCCGGAGGAATTTCGCGTCACGGGCAGGAGATGGGCGAAGCGCGTATCGGGAATACGGGCGAGCCCGGTTGTGTTACGCCGGCGGCGCTCAGACCACCGTACGTGCAGGACGGTCTGGACCGCCGCCGGCGGAAGAATGACGAACCCGTGACGCGAAAGGCCCCGGCCCTGCGGGTTACGCCGTGGCGGGCGCCCGCGTCGTTGCGCCGCTCGACCGATGGCCCCGCATCGCTCTTCGCGGCGCGCCTAGCGGATCGCAACGCCACGACGCAAAGCAGGCGATTCAATCTGAGAAGATCATGCTCTAGATTTTCCCGTCAACCAGAGCGGCAATGTCAACGAGAAGGGGGCGACGAACCCTGTTCTGCCGCCCCCTTTCGACACGTGCCGTAACGTTGGGTCTCGCTCAGGTGGCGAGCTGACCCTCACGTTGCATGGTGCGCTTGATCGAGGCCTTCAGCTTTTCCATCGCCTTGTGCTCGATCTGGCGTACGCGCTCCTTGCTGATGCCGAGCTCCTTGCCGAGATCTTCAAGCGTGACCGCCTCGTCACGAAGCCGCCGCTCGCGAATGATCTGACGCTCGCGTGCGCTCAAGCCGTCAAGCGCTTCGGCGAGCCAAGCGGAGCGCACCCGCGCGTCGTGATCGTCCGCCACAATCTCGTCGGGCAAAGGACGGGTGTCGGCGATGAAGTCCTGCCACTCGTCCTCGCCGGTCTCGCCGACCGCGACATTGAGCGACTGGTCGCTGGCGGAGAGCCGGGCCTCCATGGCCTCGACCTCGCGTACATTGACCCCGAGCGCCTTGGCGATGGCTGAGCGCCCCTCGGGGCCGAGACGCCCCTGGCCGCCACGATCTATGCGTGCCCGCAGGCGGCGAAAATTGAAGAACAACGACTTCTGCGCCGCGGTCGTGCCGGTGCGCACGATCGACCAATTGCGCAGGATGTAGTCCTGCATCGCCGACCTAATCCACCAGGCGGCATAGGTCGAGAAACGGACTTCACGTTCAGGCTCGAAGCGTGCGGCGGCCTGGAGCAGCCCGATCATGCCCTCTTGAATCAGGTCGGCCATGGGCAGGCCGTAATTGCGGAAGCGCGCCGCGGTCGCAACGGCAAGGCGACCATAGGCGGTAATCAACTCGTGCAGCGCCTCGACGTCCTGCTCGTCGCGCCACCGGCAGGCGAGATCGCGCTCGCGCTCGCGCGTCAACAGAGGCATGCGCGCGGTATCACGGATGAAACGGCGTTCCGCGCGATCAAGTTCAGCCGTATCGAGTCTTGCCATCACCGCTCTTCCCTGACCGTCAGGAACGGCTGGTCCCTGACGATCCAATTTAGAATTGTTACAAACAATATGGGATGCCGATTGCATTCCGCAATGCACGGCCGGTCGCAATGGTTCACAGCTTCGTTAACCCGCCCTGTCAGCTTAAGGTCCCACGGTGCGGTAGGGTTTTTCCTTCGAATCGGATCGGTCCGATGGAAAAATGGCGGCGGCCAAGCGGTGTGAGCCGCTAAACGGTAACCTGATCCGCCAAGCGGCCCTTCTGGTCGAAGCATGCGGCAATCAAGGAGCCACCGAACCCCGCGCCGCCATCAACGGTAGCCGAGTGGTCCTCGACCACCAGCCCTGGATGGGCTCGGTCGAAGCCACGGATGACCCGCTTGTAGCCGCTATAGGGGCGAGCCGGGGGCCAATTACCTGCGTTGCCCCACCAAAGGCGGTCGCCCTGGGTCTCGAGCGGGCGTTCCGGATCGATGCCGGCATGAACGAAAAGAAGTGTGCCCTCGGAAGTATAGGCGGCACGGCGCAGGGCACTCATGAGCTCCAAGTGGCCCGGATGGCGATCTTGAACGAAAGCCCGGAAGTCATTGAGCCAACGAGCAATATACCGTGCTCCTGAGCGGGCGCTTGAAGATAGAAGCGCAATATCCTGATCATAGCCTTTTAACGTCGCGGCGAGTCCTCTCGGCAACATCCATTCGAGGACCTCGGGCGGATTGATCGCCAAATGAAGCTGCATGAGCTTGGCGAAGATCTCCTCCTGACTGCCGCGAAGGAAAACGACGTCACAAACGAATCCGCCGGGCAGAGCGAGGAGGGTGCGCCGGAACAGGAGGAGCTCGTCGAGCGTGTCGGCAATCTCCGCGCCGGCCCCAATGAAGTTGCCGAGGTAGACGATCTTGTCGCCCTTGATCAGCCGATCGCTCAACCGCTCATGCAGTTCGCGCAGCTGATTTGCGCAGCCGTGAATGGAGCCGACCGCCCAGACCCGCCGGGCGCGGCGCAGCGCGAGAAATTTCTCTGCCTTGGCGCAGGCCATCCATCGAGGCCGGCGCCGCCTAGGCTGCGCGCAGGACCTTTTCCAACCGCTCGGCGGCCTGGCTCGGCTCGATCTTTTGCACGGCCGCGAACTCCCGCGCCAGCCGCTCAAGCGCCGCCTCATACATCTGGCGCTCGCTATAGGACTGGTCGGGCTGGCCGACATTGCGGTGCAAATCGCGCACCACCTCTGCGATCGAAACCGGATCGCCGGAATTCAGCTTGGCCTCATACTCCTGGGCGCGCCGGCTCCACATGACACGGCGCGCGCGCGCCCGGCCTTTGAGCGCGGTCACCGCCGCGTCCATCTTCTCGGGCGAGCTCAGGCGCCGCATGCCGGAGGTCGAGGCCTTGCCGACTGGAACGCGGAGCGTCATGCGCTCCTTCTCGAACGAGATCACGAACATCTGGAGCGCCTGTTCCCCGATCGTGTGGCTCTCGATCCGAACGATTTGGCCGACGCCATGCGAGGGGTAGACCACATGGTCGCCTACCGCGAAGCCATAGCGGGTCGCGATGTCGACCAGTGTTTCCTCGCGCGGGCGCGCCTCTGTGATCGGTACCACCGCGGGGCGGCACATCCGCTCATTGGTGAGCTTCCCGGTGTCATTGGCCGGCCGGCGGACGGCGGACTCGGCCCGCTTCGGTCGCTGCGGCGTCGCAGCGCGCGTGACCACCACGGCCGGCTTCGGCGCCGGGCGCTTGGCGTTGCCAGAGGGTCGCTTCACCGCCTTGGCCGTTGCCGCAGCCCGACGCGGCTTCTTGCTCGCAGCGCTCCGGCTGGTGGTACCGGCCGAGCGGCGTACGGCTACCTTTGGGCTGGCAGCGGCGCGACTGGATTTGGTCTTGTTCGGGCGGTTGGACTTGGTGGCGCGCTTGGAGGCCTTGCTGCTCACCTTCTTCTTGGTCGTGCGATTGGTCGGCATCTCGTCATACTCAATAAATGCCCCACCCCCGACCTCGGTTACGTCCCTCTCGGCTGCCTCCCGATGGGCAATCGCCAAACGTTTAGCGATTACATCGAAAAAATCAGATGAGGAACATTCCGTTCTTCATTGAAAATCCGACCAAAACGACCTGGCCGGACGGCCGCGGGGTGCAAGCCCTTGCTGTGTTAATAAATATAACATAGTGCACGGAAAAAGAAATCCCGCATTCGCACGTGCGCAACACAATCTTAGCCGCCCCCGTGTCTCGCCCGGCCTTCAGGTTTCCTTGCCAGGCTTGTCGGAGAAGTACTTGTCGTACTTGCCGCTTTCATCTCGATGAGAATCCGCGTCGCCTGGCACCTCGCCCTTGCGGGTGATGTTGGGCCATGCCTCGGCAAACTTGCGGTTGATCTCGAGCCATTTGGTCACGTTGCCTGCCGTATCGGGCACGATGGCCTCGACCGGGCACTCCGGCTCGCAGACACCGCAGTCGATGCACTCGTCAGGGTGGATGACGAGCATGTTTTCGCCTTCGTAGAAGCAATCCACGGGGCACACTTCGACGCAGTCCTGGAACTTGCACCGAATGCAGGATTCGGTCACGACGTAGGTCATTCCATCCTCTTCATCTCTCTGGGCATCGACTGGCAGGCGTTATCTGTCCTAGCGCTGGCGGAACGGCGGCGTAGCCTCCTGGCGCGGCTCCAACGCCACACGTCCGATCGCACGAGCGACAGACATATAGACGACCTTTTCGGGCTTCTCCAGCGCGGCGATGGCCGAGCCGCGTTCCGGTCACTCGGGCTCCCGGCGGGGCTCGGTTGGAGACGGGTCCGCCGACAGGTCGTCATAGAGCGTGCGGGCGTCCGGAGCCGCGCCGCGCCGCTCGGCCAGCGCCTTGACCCGCACGACCCGGACAGTCTGACCCTGCGCAAAGGTGAGCACGTCGCCCGCACCGATCAGGAAATGCGGTTTCACCGTGCGGCTGCCATTGACCCGGATCGCGCCGCGCTCGCAGGCGGCCTGCGCAAGCACCCGGGTCCGGTAAAACCGTGCACACCAGAGCCATTTGTCGAGCCTGGACCGCAAAGGCGGTTAGCGCCGCGTCGCCGTCGCCGATTTCAGCGCGACCAGCTTGGCGAAGGGCGAATCCGGATCCACGAGGCGAGGCGTGTCGTGCCTGCGGGTCTTGCGTCTCGCGTCCTTTGGCGGGCGGGGGCTTGCGCTGAATACGGGCTCACCGGTTTCGTTCCCCGGCCGGTAGCCTAGAGCCGCAATGGCGGCCAGGAGATCGGGCCGTTTGCACGCACCCAGCGACTTCAACTCGCTATCGAGCGGAAATGGACCTAGGCGCGCGCGCTTGCGCAAGGCTGCCGCGAGCCGCTCCGCGACGTCGACGCGAAATGCCCGCGCACCGAGCGGCACGAAGCCAAGAGCCGCGTAGAACTCGTCGGGCAGGGCCGCGTCATGGGGCACCGAGACTCGGCTGCGGCCGGGCAGGGCGGCCGGCACCTCCGTGCCGTGCGCGAGCGAGAACAGCAATGTCCGCAGCCGGCCGCGCTCTTTCATCAGCATGGGCTTGACATAGACCGAGAGCTGTCCGAGCCGAACGCCGATGCTTCTGAGCAGGGCTCGTTCCTCGGCCGTTAGCCGTGACACCAGGCCTTGGACGCGCCCACGCGGCACCAGGCCAAGCGTTTCGCCGAGCTGGAAGGCGAGCCCACGCAGCGTGGGGTTCGTTCCCAGCGCCTCGACCCGCTGCAGAGGCGCGAGAAACTCCGTCAGTCGGTTCGACAGCCAGAGCGCGAGCCTCCGGCGCAGCCGTTCCTTCTGGGCGCTATCGAGCAAGTCCACACGAATGAGCCGCAGCCGCGGCTTCAAAAGCCCGTCGCCGGCAATCAGGCGCGCGACCGCCTGATCGCGCCACGACAGCGTGCCGATGCGCTCGGGCGAACGCTCGTCGAGCGCGAGCGCGAAGGCCGAATCATCGTCCTGCTCAAGCTGCACGAGGCGGCGCGCGACCTCGGCGCCGAGGGTCTTGGCCGCTCCCGCCGTGAGCCCTCCGGTGCCGCCCTGGCCGCCCTCGGGGGTGAAGTGCAGCGCCTCGAGCTTGCCGATTGCGTGGCCGCCAACAAAGACCGTGCCGTCGGGCTCAACCGAGATGCGTGCGCCTTCGCCCGGGCGGCTCTCGCGATACAGAGCCGCCGCACGTCGGTCGACGAAGCGCTGGGTCAGGCGCTCGTGCAGTGCATCAGAGAGTCGATCCTCGATCGCGCGGGTGCGTTCCTGCCAGCCGCGCGAATCGTCGGTCCAGCCCGGGCGGTAGGCGATGTAGGTCCAAGTGCGGATATGGCTGATGCGGCTGGTCAGCGTGTCGATATCGCCGTCGACCCGGTCAAGCCGCGCGATGTGGGTGCCGACCCAATAGTTCGGTAAGTCGCCGTGATCGGCGAGGCGGATGAAGATGTCCTTCACAAGCTTGAAATGCGCATCCGCCAGGGTCTTGCGGAAATCGGGGATCTGGCAGGCATCCCACAGCAGGCGCACCGTGTCGCGCGAGGTCGCACGGCGCACGACCTCGTCGTCACGGGCGAGCGCCAAGAGGGTCAGATGGTCGTCGGCGTCCGCCTTGCGGCGAAGGCCGGGCAGATGAGGCGGGCGATCGAGGCTGCGGAGCAAATGTTGCAGCGAGCGGAAATCCAGCTCGGCATTGCGCCAATAGAGCGTCGAGAGGGTTGGAAAACGGTGCGCCTCGACCGCTTCGACCAGGGTGTCGTCGAAGCCCTCGAGCGAGCCGGTCACGCCAAACCCGCCATTGCGCAGATACCGGCCCGCGCGCCCCGCGATCTGCGCGACCTCGGCCGCGGTCAGGGCACGCGGGTTCTCGCCATCGAACTTGCGGCCGGCCGAGAACCAGACATGGTCGAGGTCCATGTTGAGGCCCATGCCGATCGCATCGGTGGCGACCAGATAGTCGACCTCGCCCGCCTGATACATCGCGACCTGGGCGTTGCGTGTGCGCGGGCTGAGCGCGCCGAGCACGACCGCGCAGCCGCCCCGCGTGCCGCGCATCTGCTCGGCCAGGGCGTAGACGTCTTCGGCCGAGAAGGCGATCACGGCGCTGCGCGGTGGCAGGCGCGGGAGCTTCTTGGCACCGAGATAGCGCAGCTCGGAGAAACGCGGGCGCATGATGTATTCCGCGTTCGGCACCAGCTCTCGCAGCCTTGGGCGAATCGATTCGGCGCCAAGCAGCATGGTTTCACGCGTGCCGCGCGCATGCAGGAGGCGATCGGTGAAGACATGGCCGCGCTCGCGGTCGGCCGCGAGCTGAACTTCGTCGATCGCCAGGAACTCGGTCTCGAGGTCGAGCGGCATGGCCTCGACCGTGCAGAGAAAATACTTCGCCCCCGGGGGAATACGCTTCTCTTCGCCGGTGATCAGGGCGGCCGCCGATTCGCCCTTGAGGCGGACCACGCGATCATAGATTTCGCGCGCAAGCAGGCGGAGCGGGAAGCCCATCATCCCGCTCCGCGCCGTCAACATGCGCTCGACCGCGAGGTGGGTCTTGCCGGTATTGGTCGGCCCGAGGACGGCGGTTACGCGCGAGGCTTCACGGGTCCGGCGCTCCATGGCACAAAAGATTGGGTGGTCCGCTGGCAAACGCAAGCTAAAGCTTGGGGACGGGCTGAATCCACCCGAAACGGTTGAAGCCGGTCGCCGAGATGCCTATATCGCGGCCCGGACCGGCTGTGTCAGACCCGGCATCGCCGTCCTATCCGAGATCTCAGGAGTGCCAGCCCGATGAGCGCCGACGCCGCCACGGAATCGTTCACCTTCCAGGCCGAGGTCAGCAAGCTTCTGGACCTGATGATTCACTCGCTCTATCGCGAGAAGGACATCTTCCTGCGCGAGCTCATCTCGAACGCGTCCGACGCCTGCGACAAGCTGCGCTATGCCGCGCTTACGGAGTCGACCCTGTTGGCCGATGATCCTGATCTCAAGGTGATGATCGAGCTCAACAAGGGAAGTCGCACGATCACGGTCACCGACAACGGCATCGGCATGAGCCGCGCCGAGCTGATCGAGAATCTCGGCACGATCGCGCGCTCCGGCACCGAAGCCTTCGTCAAATCACTCACCGAGGGCAAGGCCGACCCGGTCAGCCTGATCGGCCAGTTTGGCGTCGGGTTCTACTCGATCTTCATGGTGGCCGATCGGGTGGATGTCGTCACGCGGCGCGCGGGTGAGGCCGAAGGCTGGCGTTGGCAGTCCGATGGCACCGGCACCTTCACCATCACACCCGAGGAGGAGGCCAGGCGCGGCGCGGCGATCACGCTGCACCTGCGTGACGACGCCAGCGAATATTTGGACGCGGACCGGATTCGCCAGATCGTTCGCACCTATTCCGACCACATCGCGCTGCCAATCAAGCTCATGGGTGAAAGCAAGGCGGGCAGCGAGACGTTGAACTCCGCCGCTGCGCTCTGGACCCGGCCGCGCTCGGAGATCACGGATGAAAAGGCCAAGGAATTCTATCACCACGTCGCGCACATGGCGGGCGATCCCTGGCTCACCATTCATCTGCGCGCCGAAGGGCGGATGGAATACGCCGCGCTGCTATTCGTCCCCGATCGGCGGCCGTTCGACTTGTTCGAGCCGCAACGCCGCCATCGGGTGAAGCTCTACGTCAAGCGGGTGTTCATCACCGACGATTGCGAGGGCCTGCTGCCGCGCTATCTGCGCTTCATGCGGGGTGTCGTCGATTCGAGTGATTTGCCGCTCAACATCAGCCGCGAGACGCTGCAGAACAACCCGCTGTTGGCCAAGATCAGGTCCGGCTTGGTCAAGCGCGTGATCGGCGACCTCGATAAGAAGGCCGCTGATGCGACGTCTGACTATGCGGCCTTCTGGGGCAATTTCGGCGCGGTGCTGAAGGAGGGCATGTACGAGGACTCGGAGAACCGCGCTGCCTTGATCAAGCTCGCGCGTTTCCAAACCCTGAACGGCAAGCCCGGCGAGTGGCACTCGCTCGACGATTATGTCGGCCGCATGCGCGAGGGCCAGACTGCCATCTACTACATCACCGGCGACTCACCTGAGGCGCTGCGCAAGAGCCCGCAGATCGAGGGTTTCCGGGCCCGTGGGCTTGATGTGCTGCTGATGAGCGATGCGATTGATCACTTCTGGCTGCCGACCGTCGGTGAGCATAGCGGCAAGCCGTTTCGCTCGGTGACGCAAGGCTCCGCAGACCTCGACGCCATCCCGCCACTTGATGGGGACAAGGCCGGAGAAGCCGAGGCGACGCCGCAGAACGAGCTCGACAAGCTGATCGCGCTGGTCAAGCTTTCGCTCGGCGATCAGGTGAAGGACGTGCGCACATCGGCGCGGCTGACCGACAGCGCCGTCTGCCTCATTGCCGATGCCGGCGATATCGACATGCACCTCGAGCGCTTGCTGCGCAGCCAGCAGCGTGACGTGACGGCACAGAAGCGCATCCTCGAGCTCAACCCCCGGCACAAGCTGATCCGTTCGCTGGCCCATCTGGTCGGGCAGGCGGGGGCGAGCCAAACGCTCGAAGACGCCGCCCATCTTCTGTTCGATCAGGCCAGGTTGATGGAGGGCGAGCCGCTGGAGGATGCCAATGCCTTCGCGCGCCGGCTGTCGGATGTGCTGGTGCGCGCGTTCGAAGCCCGCGCCGCATAAGAGGACTATGAGCCCTCGGGGTTCATCCAGGCCAGACCGGCACCAAGGATCGCGCCGGTTTTCTCGGACTGCACGAGCACGGCGCAGCCGTCCGCGGTCAGATTGGGCAGTACCGAAATCTCGTCGAACGCGATCTCAGTTTCGGTGCCGTCGAACCGGCCGATCTTCTTGATGGCGCGGACCACGCGATAATTGGTGATCTCGCGACCCGAGTTTTCGCCCGCCTGAACCTGGGTCACATGCTGGCGGTCGAAGGCGACCAACAGAATGGCGGCCGGGCCGTCGATCCTCGCCGGGGGGACTTTCACCCGCATGCGCCCGCCGCGCTCCTCATTAACCTCGACCTTGAGGTGCACACCCTGGGCAGCCTTGGCTGCCTCGATCGCGGCTTCGACCGCGGCCCGATCAGACCCCACGACGTGCTGCCGGCCATCGATCACGAGCTGCGGCGTGTAGACGTAGCTTGTGCGCAGGGCGTGCATATAGGCCTTTTGCCGCGCCGTATTCGCCTCACTGGCGTAGGGGTCAACCCAGCCAATGTAATTCCAGTAATCGACATGTATCGAAAGCGGCAACACGTCGCCCCGCTTCGCCAGCTCGCCGAGATACGCATCGGCCGAGGGGCAGGACGAGCAGCCTTGCGAGGTGAAGAGCTCGAGCACGACCGGCGCGCGCTCTTCGCTTCCGGCCGCAACACTGCCAAGGGCGGTGATGGAGGCAACAGCAAATGCAGCCGCGGCGGCGATCAGGCGGAGCGACATCCTTTGGCGCATGGAAACGACTATAGCATTCGGACGTTAACCGACCGGGCAACAGAATTCACATTTCGGTGACGCGGCCGATGCACGGGCTCCTGGGCTGCGATAGACTGCGCGCCCATGCGCCGCCTCTACCACATGTGGTTGTCGCCCGCCTGCCGGATGATCCGCGTGGCGTTGGCGGAAAAGGAGCTCGAATTCGAGGCCGAGCTCGAGCCCTATTGGGAGCGCCGTCCCGAGTTTCTGGCGCTCAATCCGGCCGGGGAGTTGCCGGTGCTGGTTGAGCCGGATGGCGCAGTGATCGCCAGCCACACGGCCATCGCCGAGTACATCGAGGATGTCTACAAGAGCCGGCCGCTGATCGGCACGGCGCCCCTGGTGCGCGCCGAGGTGCGCCGCCTGGTTGCGTGGTTCGACGGCAAGTTCGCGCGCGAGGTCACCAACCACCTGCACGGCGAGAAGTTCCTCAAGCGCTTCATGCTGCGCCAGGCGCCGGATGCCGAGACGGTGCGCGCCGGCCTTCAGAACATCAAGGTCCACCTCGACTATGTCGGCTATCTGACCGACCGGCGGCGCTGGCTCGCGGGCGACGATTTCTCGCTCGCGGACATTGCCGCCGCCGCCCATATCTCGGTCATCGATTATCTCGGCGATGTGCCGTGGGAGCGCTGTGAGTCGGCCCGGGACTGGTATTCCCGGGTCAAGTCACGCCCGTCGCTCCGGCCGATCCTGGCCGACCACATCGCCGCCTTGCCGCCGCCCAAGCACTATGCCGACCTCGACTTCTGAGGCGAAGACGCGGCATCAAGAGACAACGCCGTCCGATCCGACCGCCACGAAATCGGCCGTAGCCGACCTCGCGCTCAATCATGGCTTCGACGCGGTGGGATTCACCGATCCCGGTCTTTCCGCCGCGGCGCGCGAGGGCCTCAAGGGCTTCCTCGAGGCTGGCTATCACGGTGACATGGGCTGGCTGGCAACGCGTGCCTGCGAGCGGGCGTCGCCGGACGCGCTCTGGCCGGCCGCCAAGAGCGTCATCGTGCTAGGCAAGAGCTATGCGCCATCAACTATTCCTGACCCGGCGCAAACGGATCGGCACCGCGGTGTCATCTCGGTCTATGCCCAGGGGGCCGACTATCATGACGTCATCAAGCGCAACCTGAAGGCCTTCGCGCGCGCGCTGGTGGCGCGTTTCGGCGGCGAGGTGAAGGTGTTCGTCGATACCGCGCCGGTGATGGAAAAACCGCTCGGCGAAGCGGCGGGCCTCGGCTGGCAGGGCAAGCACACCAACCTCGTGTCGCGGCGATTTGGTTCCTGGCTGTTCCTGGCCGAGATCTTCACGACGCTCGCGCTGCCAGCGGATACGCCTGAGCCGGATCATTGCGGGCGCTGCCGCCGCTGCCTCGATGCATGCCCGACTCAGGCGTTCCCGGCGCCGCATCGGCTCGATGCACGGCGCTGCATCTCGTACCTGACGATCGAGCACAAGGGTCACATCGCGCGCGAGTTTCGCGTTGCCATCGGCAATCGAATCTATGGCTGCGATGATTGTCTGGCCGTCTGCCCCTGGAACAAATTCGCTCAAGCCAGCCAGGAGCTTCGCTTTGCGCCGCGACCGGACGTCGCGAATCCACCGCTCGCTGAATTCGTTTCACTCGATGACGCTGGTTTTCGCAAGCGCTTCGCCGGCTCGCCGATCAAGCGCATCGGGCGCGATCGGTTTGTTCGCAATGTGCTGATCGCCATCGGCAACAGCGGGGACCCCGGCCTCGCCACAAATGCCCGCGCGCTCTTGAACGACGCCTCGCCACTGGTGCGGGCCATGGCGGTGTGGGCGCTCGCGCGCCTGTTGCCCGAGACAGAATTTGCCGAGCTCTATTCAACGCTTGAGGCAATCGAGGCGGATGAAACCGTGCTGGGGGAATGGCGCTGGGCGCGAGAGGTCTCGCGCAACGCTACTCCACCTTGACGTCGAGCTTCTCCAGATTGTTTCGGGCCGCCTCGGCGGCGGGCGACTCAGGCGCGAGCCGAATGACCGCCATCCAATCCGCGCGCGCCTCCTTCTTGTCGCCATCAAGGCGGTTGAGGATGCCGCGCTCGAGCATCGCGCCGAGGTGGTTCGGTTGCGCCTTGAGCGCACGCTCTACATCATCAGCCGCGAGCTCGTTCGAACCGACATAGCGATAGGCGGTGGCGCGGAAGGCAAGGGCGTCGGCGTGGTCGGGCTCCAGGTCGATGATCTTGTTCAGATCGTCGATCGCCTCGAAATAATCCTCGGACCAGGCTTCGGCCAGGCTCCGCTGCATCAGGAGGCCGACGTCGTTCGGGCTGAGCTTGAGCGCCGCGCCGAACACCGCCTTGGCCCTGTCATATTGGTTTTCGGCCATCCAGGCTTCGCCGGACTGGCCGAGCAAGGCGATACGCAGAGCCCTCGGCAACGTCTTGCCCTCATTGGCGAGGGCCTCGAGGCGTGTTGCGGCCTCGCCATACTCGCCGAGCGCATAGAGCGCGACCGCAACACAGTGCTTGGCCGGGGCCCCGCCACCGGTGTCGCGCCACTCGGTGGCGCGATCGAAGCCGCTCTTCGGATCATCGAGCGCAGCCTTGATGCAGGCGTCATATTGGGCCGAGCCCACGCCGGTCCAGCTCAGATCGGTGGTTGCTGCGGGCGGCGCCGAAGCCTTCTTTTTGGCTTTTTTCTCGGCGGCTTCGGCAGGCGCGGCGAGCGCCAAGAACAGCGCGAGCCCGCCGACCAGGAAGGCACGAAGGGCGGAATGTTCGGGCCGCGCTTGTGATCCTGCAACCATGTCCGTAAGAGTCGGCAATCGTCCGAAAAAGGCAAGACGCACGCCGCCATGACCACGAATGATCACCCGATGCTCTTCTGTTTCGGCTACGGATTTTCCGCCGCCGCGCTGGGCGAGCGACTCGCGACGAGGGGGTTTAGGATCGTCGGCACGCGGCGCGACTCGGCGTCGGTTGAATCGCTGAGGCTTAAGAAGATCGTCGCGTATCTCTTTGATGGAACGGCGCCCATGGCCGCCGAGGCGCGGGCCGACCTGGCGCGTGCCTGCCATGTGCTCATCTCAGCGCCCCCGGCGATCGGGATAGGCGATCCGGTCCTGCGTCACCATGCGGATGACATCGTCAACGCACGCGGCATCCGCTGGCTCGGCTACCTCTCAACGACAGGCGTCTATGGAGACAAGGGTGGCGCGTGGGTCGACGAATCGACGCCGCCTTTGCCGAGCGGAGAGCGCGGTCAGGCGCGTCTGGTGGCCGAAAACGCTTGGCTCGACCTTTGGCGCAAGCATGGCGTGCCGGTCCATATCTTCCGTCTGGCCGGCATCTACGGGCCCGGTCGCAGCGCGCTCGATTCAGTGCGCGACGGCACGGCCAAGCGCATCGATAAGCCGGGTCAGGTATTCTCGCGCATCCATGTCGATGATATTGCCGCGGTGCTCGAAGCCTCGATCGCGCGGCCGCGTCCGGGCGCGATCTACAATGTGTGCGATGACAAGCCCGCACCGCCGCCCGACGTGATCACGTTTGCCTGCGAGCTGCTTAAGGTCGCGCCGCCGCCCGTCGTTGCCTATGAGGCGGTCGCGCCGACGCTTTCGCCGATGGCGCGGAGCTTCTATGCCGAGAACAAGCGCGTGTCGAACGCGCGGATCAAGAACGAGCTTGGCGTTCGCCTGCGCTATCCCGATTATCGCGTCGGCCTGCGCGCGCTGCTTGAGGCAAACACGAAACGCTAAGCGTGCTCAGCCGATCTGGGCGAGCCCGGGGAACGCCTCGAGAAGCCAAAACGCGAATTGGGTGAGGTGGCCGGTGATCAAGGCGATGCCCATGGCGATCAGGATGACACCGGCCACGATCTGGAACGGGCGCGAGAAGCGGCGGATCGACTTCATGCGCCGGAGGAACAGGCCGGTGAACGCCGCGGCCGCGAGGAACGGCACGCCGAGCCCGAGAGAGTAGATCGCGAGATAGATTGCGCCCGCGCCCGCGCTGCCCTGCGCCGCGCCGAGCGTCAGGATGGCGCCCAGCATCGGCCCGATGCAGGGTGTCCAGCCGAACGCGAAGGCCATGCCGAGGACCGATGCCGCCACCGGGTGTCCGCCGCCGAGCCGGCTGACGAAGCGCGCCTCGCGATAGAGAAAATTGAGCTTGAGAACGCCGGTCAGGAACAGTCCGAACAGGATGATGATGGCGCCGGCTGCGTATTCGAACTCGGTCTTGTGCTCGAGCAGGAAGGTGCCAAGCGCGCTGGCGCTGGCCCCGAGCGCGACGAAAACCACGGTGAAGCCGAGCACGAAACAGCCGCTCAGGATGAGCGCGTTGAGCCGCTTCCTCGCGCTGGCGTTCTCGGTCAGGTCCTCGAGCGAGCCGCCGGCGACGTAAGAGACATAGCCCGGCACGAGCGGCAGCACGCAGGGCGAGAGAAACGAGACGATGCCCGCGACGAAGGCCGATACCACGCCAACCGAGGCGATGTCCGTCATCGATCGATCTCAGGTTCGCCTGATCATCGTGCTCAGCCGCCGGCGATCATCCGGCGAACCACGTCGAGCACTTCAGGCTTGGCCCAATCGCGCTCGCCCAGCACCCGCCCGATCTCATTGCCGTCCCGGTCGACGAAGATGGTTGCCGGCACGCCTGCGAGACGGAAGGCGCGAAACGCCTTGAGCCCCAAATCGAGATAGGCCGGCAGCGCCTGAATACCCTCGGCGGCGTAGAAGGCGTTGACGGTCTCCATGCCGTCGCGGTCGACCGAGATCGGCAGCACCTCGAAATCGGGTCCGCCGAGCGCCTTGGCCAGCGCATCGACCTGCGGTAACTCCGCGCGGCATGGCACGCACCACGTCGCCCAGAAATGCACCGCGGTCACCTTGCCGCGAAAGTCGATGAGCGAATGCTCGGCCCCGGCTTTGTCGACGAAGCGCACATTTGGCGCTGGTGTCGGCGAGTCCGGAACCGCCAGACGGAGCACGGGGTTGCCATCCGGCCCAAGGTCCATCGCCGTGGTGACGTTAATGTCATTGGCGCGCGCACCCGAAATAAGGAGCAGCACGCCAAGAGCGCCTGCGACCAGGGGCAACGCGCGTGGGCCAAGAAATCCGAGAGCAAATGACATGTTCATCCCCAACCGAGGGCCTCTGGTGCAGTATCGTTGCGCCTGCCTTGATATGACCGGGCCAGCGCCTCGTTTGTAGCCGGACCCCGCGCTCTCACCAAGATTGAACCATCAGTCGGGCGCCGCCGCCATGGCATCGACCGCGTCACAGAGCCGCGCCAAATCCTCCGGCCGCGAGAGCCGGTGGTCGCCGTCCTTCACGAGCGTAACCACGACGGATTGACTCTCGAGACACTCGGCGAGGCGGAGTGCGGTGACCCATGGCACATCGGGGTCCCTCATGCCTTGTATCAGGTGCACCGGGCGGCTGAAACCGATGGTTGAGCGCAACACCAAATGAGAGCGCCCGTCCTCGATCAGCGCGCGGGTGATCGGGTAGGGCCGATCGCCATAGTCGGACGGGAGATAGGCCACCCCGTCGCGCTCCAGCGCTTCGCGCGCCTTGGAGTCCAATCCTGACTTCGATAGATCCTCGGTGAAGTCCGGCGCGGCCGCGAGACCAATGAGCGCGTGAACCCGCTCGGGCCGGGCGCGTGCGAGCAGCACGGCAATCCAGCCGCCCATGCTCGACCCGACCAGAATTTGCCGCGCCGAGGTCAACTCATCGAACACAGCGGTCGCGTCCTCAAGCCAGCTCCCGATCGTGCCGTCCTCGAATCGGCCATCGCTTTGTCCGTGGCCGCGATAGTCGAAGCGGAGGAAGGCGCGGCCGGTTTCCCGGCAATGGCGCTCCAAGGCGGTTGCCTTGATGCCGGTCATGTCCGACATGAAGCCGCCGAGGAACATCACGCCGGGGCTCTTGCCCTCGCTGCGGTGGTAGGCGATTCTCCCGAATCGACGGTTCAACCAATTCGGCGTGGCGGGGGTCGGCGCTTGAGGCATCGGCGGGGCTCTGACCGGGTCTTGCAGCGCTCGGGCGAGAACTTGACGGATCCGCGCAAGATGCCGCCCGGGCATCATTGGCCGACGAGGATAGCACGATCGACAGGCGCATGAGTGACCGCCCTCCGGTGGTCCTTCAGGTTCTCCCCGATCTCGACGGCGGTGGCGGAGTCGAACGCGGCACGCTCGACATCGTGCGTGCCCTAGTGCGCGCCGGGTGGGGCGCGGTGGTCGCCTCGAACGGCGTGCACCAGGCGAAGCGGGTCGAGGCGCTCGGCGGCAAGCATGTGCGCCTTCCGGTGCACAGCAAGAACCCGCTCGTCATGGCGGCCAATGTTCGCCGACTCGCCAGGCTGATCGAGGAGGCCGGTGTCGACATCGTCCATGCCCGATCGCGCGCGCTGGCCTGGAGCGCGTATTTCGCCGCGCGTCGAACCGGGCGCGCGTTCGTTACGACGGTTCACGGCACCTATGGCGACGGGTCGGCGCTGAAGCGTGCCTATAACAAGAGCCTCACCCGGGGTGTACGGGTGATCGCCATTTCGGAGTTCATTGCCCATCAGGTCGTGAGATCCTACGGCACTGATCCGGCGCGCATCGACGTCATCCCGCGCGGCATCGATCTCGCGCTCTTCGATCCGAATGCGGTGACGGTCGAGCGCATCGTGCGGCTGGCGCGGCGCTGGCGCCTGGAGGACGGCGCACCGGTGGTGATGCTGCCGGGGCGGCTGACCTCGTGGAAGGGCCACACGGTATTGATCGAGGCGATAAGTAGTGTCGCCCGGCGCGATGCGATCTGCGTCATCGTCGGCGGTGAAGACGGCACCGAGGATTATCAGGCCTCACTGATTGCGAAGGCGCGGCAAGACGGGGTTGAAAATCGGGTCCATCTGGTCGGGCGCTGCGACGACATGGCGGCCGCCTACATGCTGGCCGATGTCGTCGTCTCCGCCTCGACCCGGCCCGAGGCCTTTGGACGCGTTGCCGTCGAGGCTCAGGCGATGGGCATTCCGGTGGTTGCCACTTCGATCGGCGCGACCAGCGAAACGGTGGTGCCGGGAGTGACCGGCTGGCTTGTGCCGCCGGCCGATCCTATCGCCCTGGCCGGCGCGATCGACGTCGCGCTGGCGCTCACGCCCGATCAACGCCGCGCGCAGGCCGAGGCGGCGCGGCAACATGTCGCGACCAACTTCGCGCTCGAGCTCATGTGCGAGCGCACGCTCGCGGTCTATCGCCACGTCCTCGCGGGCGCTCGAGAGGCTTAGCGCGATGTCCGTTGGCGCCGACTCTCCGTGCATTCTCGTGATCAAGCACGGCGCCCTGGGCGATTTCATTCTGGCGACCGGGCCCTGCGCGGCGATCCGGCGTCACCATGAGGGCGCGCGCATCGTGCTGCTGACGACGGCGCCCTATGCGGACCTTGCCAACGCCATGCCGTATTTCGACGAGGTTTGGGTCGACGAGCGACCCAAGCTGACCTCGCTCCCTGGTATTTGCCGGCTCAGGCACAGGCTCAGCGCGGGCGGGTTCAGCCAGGTCTATGACCTGCAGACCTCGGCACGTTCGAGCGCCTATTTTCGCCTGTTCCGCAAACCGAGGCCGGCATGGTCGGGCATCGCCCGCGGGTCATCGCATCCCCACCGCAACCCCGATCGCGATCACCTTCACACGTTGGACCGTCAGCGCGAGCAATTGCGCGATGCGGGCATCGGCGCCGTGCCACCGCCCGATGTCTCATGGCTTGGCGGCACGCTGAGCGAGTTTGCGCTGCCCGCGCGATTTGCGCTGCTTGTTCCGGGCGGTGCGCTGCACCGGCCGGCCAAGCGCTGGCCAGTTGCGGCCTATGCCGGGCTCGCATCACAGCTCATGGCGCAAGGCCTGGGTGTAATTTTGATCGGTGCTGCGCCGGATCGCGGCGCGATCGAGGAGATCGCGCGCGCGGCGCCCGGGGTGCTCAACCTCGCCGAGCGCACAAGCCTCGGACAGATTGCGGCGCTGGCGCGGCGCGCGGCGCTCGCGGTCGGCAACGACACCGGACCCTTGCATCTGATCGCCGCGACCGGTTGTCCCGCGGTCGTGCTGTTCTCGCGCGAGTCGAATCCCGACCTTACGGCGCCGCGTGGCGACCATGTCACGATCCTCGCCGTGCCCGACCTGACGGCACTCACCGTCGAGCGGGTCGCCGCCGTGCTCGAGCCTCGCTAGAGTGGCACATGGCCACGCCGCTCCGCTTCGACCGCACGCTTGAGTTCGAGTATGGCGCCGTCGCGCCGATGACGCCGCTGATCCGCCGCGTGATCGCGCGCAATGGCGGCGCCTTCACCTTTCACGGCACCGGCACCTATATCGTTGGCCGGGGCGAGGTCGCGATCATCGATGCCGGGCCGCTGCTCGATGAGCATATCGAGGCGCTGCAGCGCGCGGTCGCGGGCGAGACCGTGACCCACCTGATCATGACCCACACCCATCGCGATCATTCGCCTGCCGGCGCCCCGCTGAAGTTGCTAACGGGGGCGAAGACCTATGGCTTCGGTCCGCACGGTGGCGAGCGCGAGGACGAGGCGGTCGAGGAGGGGGCGGATCATAATTTCTCGCCGGACGTTCGGGTGCGCCATGGCGACATGATCGAGGGTCACGGCTGGACGCTCGAGGCGGTGCACACGCCGGGACACACGTCGAACCATCTGTGCTTCGCACTGAGGGAAGAGAACGCGCTCTTTTGCGGCGATCACGTCATGGGCTGGTCGACCACCGTGGTCTCACCGCCGGACGGCGACATGCGGGCCTACCGGGCTTCGCTCGCGGCGCTATTGGCGCGCGAGGAAGCGATCTATTGGCCGACCCATGGCGCGCCGGTGCGCGATCCGAAGATCCATGTCGCGGGCCTGCTCGAGCATCGCGCCGAGCGCGAGGCGCAAATTCTCGCCTGCCTCGCCGATGGACTGTCGACCATTCCCGAGATCGTGCGCCGGCTCTACAAGGACGTGGATCCCCGGCTCCACGGCGCTGCCGGCCGCTCGGTGCTGGCGCACCTGATCGAGCTGGTTGACCGAGGCGCCGTGCACGCCGACCCTGTACCCACGATCGGGGCGCTGTTTCGTCGTTAGACTTGTTCGACGGTGTAGACGTGGCGGTGTTGGCGCGTGAAGAGATAGGGCACCGGGCGGGTCGCCGCGGCCGCTCCCCCCATTTCGATCCAGGGCCCAATTTCGATCAAGGCCAGGTGTGTCGGCGTCGCCAAGGGCAACGAAAGCGCTTCGTCGATCGGCAGCCAGGCCAGGTGTTCGAGCTCGCCATTGCCGTTCAGCGTGCCGGAAACGCACTCGTCCATCTCGACCAGGAAAAATCGGGCGTCGAAGCGTCTCGGATAGTGCGGTGGCGTCACCGCGCGGAAGGCATAAGCAAGCCGGTCGAGCGCCGGCGCCAGCCCGGCCGCGCGGAAGCCGGCCCAGTGGCGCTCATTCAGCCTGGCCGCAAGGGGCGAGGGTCGGCCGATCATGAGGCCGGTCTCCTCATAGGTCTCCCTGATGGCGGTGATGGCATGGGCGTGTGCCCGGCTTGCGCTGCGGCAGGAACGGACCAGATGATCGGCCGTGGTCTCGTCGAGCGGGCTCGCGACCGGCACCCGATGATCGGTCGGGTCCACCCGGCCGCCGGGAAAGACATAGCGGTTGGGCATGAAGGCGTGGCCGGCGTTGCGCTGACCCATCAGGACCTCGGCTCCCCTCGGCCCGCGGCGATAGAGAATCAGGCTGGCGGCGTCGCGTGGTTTGAGCGTGGGTTTGCGGGTCATAACCATTCCCTAACAGATCGGCGGCCAAGCTGAAACGCCGCCGCGCCGCCGCCTTGACAGGTGGGTCGAGCGTGGGCAAGTAGAGCCTCGTCAACGATCAACTGCTCAGCAGTCCCCTTCGAGACATGCCACGCCTGACCCTTCCTGACGGCAGCGTCCGTGCCTTTGAGCACGCGGTCACCGGGGCTGAGCTGGCGGCGGCGATCGGCCCGGGCCTCGCCAAGGCGGCGCTCGTGATCGAGGTTGACGGCGCCCTGTGGGACCTGTCGCGCCCGATCGAGCAGGACGCCAGGGTGCGCCTGATCACGGCCAAGGATGCCGAGGCGCTCGAGGTGATCCGTCACGATACGGCGCATTTGATGGCCGAGGCGGTGAAGGAGCTCTATCCCGACACGCAGGTCACCATCGGCCCGGCGATCGAGGACGGCTTCTATTATGATTTCTCGCGCAAGACGCCCTTCACGCCCGAGGACCTCGCGATCATCGAGGCGCGCATGAAGGAGATCGTCGCGCGCAACGAGCCGATCGTGCGCGAAGTCTGGGATCGCTCGGAAGCGGTCAACTTCTTCAAGGGCCTTGGCGAGCACTATAAGGCCCAGATCATCGAGGCGATTCCCTCGAACGAGCCGATCACGCTCTACCGTCAGGGCACGTTCATCGATCTCTGCCGCGGGCCGCATTTGCCCTCAACCGGCAAGGTCGGCGCGTTCAAGCTGCTCAAGGTCGCGGGCGCCTATTGGCGCGGCGATTCCAAGAACGAGATGCTTCAGCGCATCTATGGCACGGCTTGGGCCAATGAGGCCGATCTCAAGGCGTACCTCACGCGCATCGAAGAGGCCGAGAAGCGCGATCACCGGCGCCTCGGCCGCGAGATGGAGCTCTTCCACGTGCAGGAAGAGGCGGTCGGCATGGTGTTCTGGCACCCCAAGGGCTGGACGCTCTATCGCGTGATCGAGAGCTACATGCGCCGCCGGTTGGAAGCCGCCGGTTATGTCGAAGTGCGCACGCCGATGCTGATCGACCGCTCGCTGTGGGAAGCGTCGGGGCATTGGGAGAAGTTCCGCGAACACATGTTCACCTCGGAGGCCGAGGAGCGCGTGCTGGCGCTGAAGCCGATGAACTGCCCCGGCCATGTGCAGATCTTCCGGCATGGCTTGAAGAGCTATCGCGACCTGCCGCTACGCATGGCCGAGTTTGGCTCGTGCCATCGCGCCGAGCCTTCAGGCGCGCTCCATGGCATCATGCGCGTGCGCGGCTTCACGCAGGATGACGCGCATATCTTCTGCTCTACGGAGCAGATCACCGAAGAGACGCGTGCGTTCTGTGATCTGCTCGGCAGCATCTACCGGGATTTTGGCTTTCCGGAGTTTCGGGTGCGATTCTCCGACCGGCCGAAGGTCCGCGCCGGGGCCGACGAGGTGTGGGACCGGGCGGAGGGCGCGCTCAAGGACGCCTGCAAGGCGGCGGGGCTCGACTTCGTGCTCAATCCGGGCGAGGGGGCGTTCTACGGCCCCAAGCTCGAATTTGTGCTGCGCGACGCCATTGGGCGTGACTGGCAGTGCGGCACGCTCCAGGTCGATTTCGTGCTGCCCGAGCGGCTCGATGCCAGCTATATCGGCGAGGACGGCCAGCGCCATCGCCCGGTCATGCTGCACCGGGCAATTCTGGGCTCGCTCGAGCGCTTCATCGGCATTCTGATCGAGAATCATGCCGGCCGCCTGCCGCTCTGGCTTGCCCCGGTCCAGGTCGTCGTCGCAACGATCACCAATGACAGCGACGGCTACGCGGTCTCGGTTGCAGACCGGCTGAAGGCGGCTGGATTGCGAGTCGAGCTCGATCTCAGAAGCGAGAAAATCGGCTATAAGGTGCGCGAGCACAGCACGGCCAAGGTGCCGGTGATCCTGGCGGTCGGCCGGCGTGAGGCCGAGACCGGATCGGTGGCGCTTCGCCGGCTCGGCAGCCAGTCGCAAGAAGCCCTTGCGCTCAACCAAGCGGTCGATAGACTTCGCGCCGAGGCAGAGGGCCCCCTGGGCCTGGCTCCATCCGGGGTGGCCTCCGAAGGCGGCGCTGTCGCCGCTTCGAGCGCTCAGTAGAAGGGGAAGACGCATCGCTAGGCCTACTTCCACGCCGGCCCCGCCCTCGCGCGAGGGGCCCCGCGTCAATGACGAGATCATCGCTCCACAAATACGTCTGATCGGCCACGACGGCAGCCAGGTGGGTGTCGTGAGTGTCCGCCGCGGCATCGAAATGGCCGAAGAGGTCGGGCTCGACCTCGTCGAGGTCTCGCCGCTGGCCAAT
>Ga0194121_10003251_pt1 | contig 24888 bp, 30 predicted proteins | sample TA2MahCa50mmetaG_FD_148609 | JGI IMG/M metagenome (GOLD analysis project Ga0194121, IMG submission 148609) | Freshwater microbial communities from Lake Tanganyika, Tanzania - TA2015020 Mahale Deep Cast 50m | ecosystem: Environmental > Aquatic > Freshwater > Lake | place: Tanzania: Lake...
ATTGAGCGACGGTTACCTTGAACTTGCCGATCTGATAGGCATAACCGACCGCGCCGAATTGTCCGCCTTGCTGGGGCGCGTCGGCCTTGTTGCCCGGATTGCCAACGTTGACATATTCAATAACGGGAGGCGCAACCGGAACATAGCCCTCCACAAAAGTAATCTTGCCCCAATTGCTCGCGATGTGGTTATTGGCAAAACCCGTGACATCCGGCGACCATGAAAACGCCGTTGAAGTTCCGCCATCTCGATTGACGTAGAGCACATTCCAACCCATGGCCATATTTCGGAGGGTGCGGCCGTTGACATTCATGTCCGACCACGGAAGGCGAGCTTCCACGCGCCATCCTTTGTCTTGGTCATTGTCATTGTTGAGCGTGGTGCCCGGCTCTAGAGCAACGGCATATTCAATGCGGCTGTCCCAGGCGAAATCATAATCACCGTTGCCGCCTTGCCCTTTGCCGCTTGTATCGTTGTACGCTCCCGCGGCGCTGAACAATAACTGAAAGCTCTTGTCCGACCTGCCTTCAAACTTTGCCTGATCCGTTTCCAGATAGAATTCGATGCCGTTGTCTTCCCAGACAGGCTGGATGCCGGACTTGTGTTTGCCTTCCACGGTTGGGTCAGGCATCGTACACGCAAAGTAAAAATATGCTTCGTCCCACAAGACGAGCGCAGTCACATCAAAGGACGGGTCACCGGCTTTAAATGTGAATTTCTGCGCGTTTTTCCACTCGGGCTCGGAGAGTGCTCCGTCGATTTTGACCGCTGCGAAGGTGTTGGTCATGATGATGCTCATGACGGCAATAATCACAATGTGCTTCATATGTTATCTCTCCTGATTTTTCCTGCGGAATTGAGAGATTCCGTTGGAGACCAAAGACTCTCTAAAATCATATGCTTGCCTTACAACTAGCAATCCGATTGCCGCTTCACAACAGAGAAGTCAGAGAAATTGGTTGCCTCCGTAATGCGTCAGTTTCGACTGGGCTGGGCCATCACGAAGAATCGAGAGTAAAGAGCCCATCATACGGGTCGAGCGTCTTTTGCTCAGCGAGAGTGTCCAGGCCACGTTTTCGTTCCAGTCGATCAATTTCTCCCTTCGGGAGAAGCTCGTGGTCTTGGTCACAAGATCGACAATGCCGTGACCAAAATGTCCAAACCCTGGGGAAGCGCTGCTGCGCTTCCAGCCAACCAGCAGGTTGTGCTGCCCTTCCGGAAATCTGTTTCGACAAACGCTATATCTCCTTTACCGAAGGGCGTTTTTACTTAGACTTTGGCCATGGTTGTCCTCGAAACCAGCAAACTCTTCGGCGGGTTGTCAGCGGCGGAGCTGCAAGTCCTCAGAAATGCGGTCAAGGTGCAAAGTTTCAAATCCGAACAAACTATCTTTACCGAAGGAGAAGCGGGCGATGGCCTTTATATGGTGAGGAGCGGACGAGTGCGCATCTCGGCCCTGGTTAATCAAGAGGAGCGACGCACTCTTTCTCACGTTGCGCCCGGGGATTTTTTTGGAGAGATGGCCGTGCTTGATAATGAGCCGCGCTCAGCAACAGGGACCGCGGAAGAAAGCACCGAGGTCTATTACATTCCCCGCTTGGACATTTTGCGGCTCTTAGAAAGTTCCCCAACGCTGGCTGTGAGTCTGACGCGGGAATTCAGCCGGCGCTTGCGCGAGTTCAACCGCCGTTACATCCAGGAAGTGCTGCAAGCGGAACGGCTGGCGTTGGTCGGCCGCTTTGCCCGGTCGAGCGTGCATGATTTTAAGAACCCGCTGAACGTGATCGGCATTGCCGCTGATTTGGCTGGCATGGAAAGCGCCGCTCCCGCCTTGCGGCAAATGGCCCGCAGCCGGATTCGCAAACAAGTCGACCGGCTGAGCGACATGATTAACGAATTGCTCGAATTCACACGCGGCTCTCAAAACGCCGTGATACCAGCTCAAACAAATTACGGCACTTTCGTCCGGCACTTCGTCGAGGAAATTAAACCCGATCTGGCCGATAACTCCGTTGCTCTGGAATGCGCCAATGAACCACCTCAAATAGCGCTCCTGTTCGATCCCACCCGCCTTCAGCATGTTTTTGCGAATCTGATTCACAACGCCACGGATGCGATGCCACAGGGCGGCAAGATCACGCTCCGCTTCCTGGTGACCGATGACGACATTACGACGAAGATTGAAGACACAGGCAGTGGCATTGCGCCAGAGATAGCGCCGCGGCTTTTCGAAGCCTTCGCCTCTTACGGCAAAGCCCAGGGAACAGGCTTGGGCCTCTCGATTGCGAAGAGGATTGTGGAGGATCATCGCGGCCGTATTCAGGCGCGAAACGCCCCGGGACGTGGAGCGATTTTCTCGTTTTCCCTTCCGCGCTCGCGTCGCTCATGAATCGGATTCGCCTTTTGCCGGAACAGGTGGCCAACCAAGTGGCCGCCGGTGAAGTAGTCGAGCGTCCCGCCAGCGTGGTCAAGGAGTTGGTGGAAAATGCGCTTGATGCCCAGCCTGGTCGAATCATCGTCGAAACTCAGGCCGGCGGCCGCAGTTTGATTCGCGTGACGGATGACGGCCTCGGGATGAGCCGGGACGATGCCCTGCTCTGTTTGGAACGTCATGCCACGAGCAAAATTCGAACAAGCGACGATTTGGCTTCGATCAGCACGATGGGCTTCCGCGGCGAAGCCTTGCCAAGCATCGCCAGTGTCAGCCGGATGACTTTGACGACGCGGGAGCGCGACGAAACAACTCCCGAAGGCACACAGGTTGTCATTCATGGCGGAAAGATATTGGAAGTTAAGGCGGCCGGCTGCGCCACGGGCACCTGCGTCGAGGTCAGGCAATTGTTTTTCAACTTGCCGGCGCGTCGAAAGTTTCTCCGCAGCGAAGAGACAGAACGCTCCCACGTGCAGCATTATCTTACATTGGCGGCTTTAGCTTATCCGGAGATTGCCTTTTCATTCTTGCAGGAGAGCCGGATGGTCTGGCAGTTGCCCGCCATCAAGCAGACCGGCGAACGCGACGCTCGCCTCACAGCTTTGCTGGAGAGATGGAGAGCCCTGCAAACAACCGAAACGAATTTGCTGCCGTTGAACTTTTCCGCCCACTTGGAATCTTCGCCCAATCCGGATGAACTGCGCGAAGGGGCGCAGGAACCGTTTCGGCTTTGGGGCTTCATCGGTCAACCGGGCGTCTCGCGCCAGACCCGCGCCGAGCAGCACCTCTTCGTCAACCGGCGTCCGGTGGAAAATCGTGGACTCAACTTTGCGCTGTTGGAAGGTTATCACACGGCCCTCATGAAAGGCCGCTATCCCGTTTGCTGCCTTTTTCTTGAAATCGATCCGGCCTCCGTGGATGTCAACATTCACCCGGCCAAAAGAGAGATCAGATTTCATCAGGAACAAGCCGTTCGCAGGCTCGTCGCCCAGGCAGTTCGCGAAACGTTGCTTGCCTTTCACACTGGCGCGCCCCAGCCAATCGCTCCTCACCCCGCGCCGAAAACGCCACCGTCAGCGCCCCTAAAGAGCTCCGCGCCCCAAAGCTTCAAGCCAGCGGAAGCCACAATTCCACGCCCATTCCCGGCAGCGGTGACGGCGGATTTGCCGAAGCTCTCCATTCCAGAGCCAACGATGACGTGGCCCAGCCGTGTCGCCGTTCCTGCGCCTCCACCCCCAAAAACTCAGAGAGCATCGGGCTCGCCGGCGGTCAACGTTGCGGGGGACGTGAGTAGTTCCGGAATGGAACCGAGCAAATCGGAACGCGCTGGCGAGGGAACCGCGCTGCTCAACGTCCCGCTTCGGATTGTTGGTGTGATTGGCAAATTATATGTTCTGCTAGAGTCAGACCGCGGCCTTGTTTTGCTGGACCAGCATGCCGCGCACGAACGGATTCTTTTCGAACAGATGTTAGGCCGGCTCGAGCAAGGAAATGCCCCTTCCCAACGGCTCTTGCTGCCCGAAACGATTGAATTGTCTGCCCGTGACGCCCAATTTTTGCGCGAGCAATTGTCCACTCTGGCTCGTCTTGGCGTGGGACTCAGCGAATTTGGAGAACGCACCTTCCTGCTCGATTCCTTGCCTCCCTTCGCCAAAATGTCGGACGCGCGCCGTTTCGTTCTCGGGTTGGTTGACGAACTGAAGGCAGCGGGGGACGGCGTCAATTCCTGGCGGTTGGGCGAGCAAACGGTGGCCAAAACTGTTTGCCGCCACGCCGTCAAAGCCAACGATCCGTTGGCCGAACCCGAACTCGAGCGGCTCGTGGAGGACTTGCGTCATTGCGCGATGCCGTACACTTGCCCGCACGGACGACCCACCCTGATCGAAATGAACTTCCGCGAGTTAGAGAAGAAGTTCGGCCGGACGCAGTAACCACCGCTCGTTGCGTCGCCCCGCGATTGCTCACGGGGCGACCCTGACCTACAATATCTGCGTCGTAGATCAAAACGTTTCAATCCGCGCCCCGTGATTGCTCACGGGGTGACTGCGGCCCTCTCAAGCGAGTGGCTCGCAGGAACTTTGTAGTCACGTTTCGCGAACGTGGCGAGCCTCGAGAGAATCGTCCGACCGCGTATTGTCAAAGAACAGCGGACACGCAGTGTCAGGCAACGCGATAAGCGCGTCCGCGAAAGGACAGGGGAAAAGCCGGCACTAGGGGTTCGCGCCAAACAGGTCATAAGATCAATGGCTCGCTCAGCTTAACTGGTTTATCGACGCCATGATGTTCGATCCGTTGCGCTGCCTTTTCGTCTAGAAAGTAAAAGCGCAGCGAGTCTGCATCGGCTTTGATCTCACGCGGCAATCGGTCGCGCAACAGAACCCATTCCTTTTGGCCGACCTGACATTCAAAGACGGATTTCTGGACGCGGACGCCGTAGTCTTCGCAAGCCTGCGCGACGGGCCGGAGCCTCCGTTGTCCCTGCTTTTCCAGAGTCGAAACGTCGCAGGTGATCAGAATGAGCATGCGTTTATTTCGGGAGGAGCGGCACGTAATCGGACAGATCGCCGCGCAAGTATCGGGCTAAGATTCGCGCCTGGATAAACGGCATCTGCGCGACGCGCAGGTTTTGGTCCAGCAAAGCATGATGCAAGCTTTCCTGCGTTCGTTGCGCCAATCGGTCGCGCGATCGCGCGTGCGCTCGTGTGCTTCCAGGCCGGCCGGATAAATGGGCGCCTCGACTTGCAGCGTGAGATGATCGCGCGCCACGTAAGAGCCTGGCGTGGTCAAGTAAAGCGTGTTTTGCTGGATGTCGGCCATTGTTGATTTGCGATTTGCGATTTGAAATCTACAGGAGGCCGCGCTGTTCAGCATCTTTCCGGAGCGGATGAGAGGCCGGGAGTTTGCGAAGCAATTCTTTCTGAAACTCCGCCGCTCTTTTCCGTTGATCGTCTTCACGCCGGGTCTTTTCGTTCAGATGACGGTGGCCTTTGATTTCTGAATTCTGAAGCGAGTCAGCCCAACCGCGCAATTGCCGAGAACAGGATTCGGCTGTGGATGTCAAATTTGAAATCTGAGATTTGAGATCAGGCTTCCAGTTGCATTTCTGAGCGCGCCGCAGCTTGAGCGTGAGCATCGAGCGCACTTCTCCAGCCGAGCCTCGCGCGATGTAGAGGAAGGCCAGCAGTTCGTTGGTCGTGCCGCGTTCGAAACCTTCCGCGATGTTGTTCGAGACGGACAGCGCGGCCCGATCGAGTTGGTCGCGAAATCCTCGGCTGGCGTTAAACAAGTCGTTTCCCAAAAGCTCTTCGGTTGCTTCGTAGAGTTCGGCCGCCTTTTGCCACACGGGCACATCTTCGAAACGTTGGTAAGTCATAGTTTGGATAATGGTTTAAGGTGGTAATTGAGTTGCTCCGCCAGGATCTTTGCGATTTCAAATCTTAAATCTCAAATAGTTGCCCGGCCAGACGCGCTGCCCGGCTTCCGGCGCAGGTGGCTTTGGGCAAACAAATGTTGAAGAGCGAGCATTCTTCGCAAGGGGGCTTGAACACCGCTTTCGGAATTTGTGATTTCGGACTTTCGATTTGCGATTGCTCGAAGAGGGCACGCGAGTCCGTGATGGCCTCTTGGGTGGTTCTTCTCAGTTCGTCTGTGAATGGCGCCTCGCGACGGCGTTTGCTCTCCGCGTGAAAAATCGCTCCATGTGCGATCGTCGTTTTAAACATCTCCTCCAAACAAAACGCCTGGGCGCAAAGCTGAGCGTCATCATTCTCGAACCTCCGCCGTTTGCCCTTCTTGTATTCCACCGGACAAAGCGCGCCGTTGGAGGGCTGCTCGACGACATCGCATTTGCCCGACAACCCGAGCCGCTCGGACCAGACGGGCAACGCACGCCATAGGGTCACTCCTTTGGCCACTTCGTATCCCGGAAGGTCAGCATGTTCATGGACGATGTCGCCGCGCGCGGTGTGTTCGTTCGATTCGCGCCACCCCTCGATGATCTTCAGCGCGGCCCGGCGCGGGCAATAGAGGAAGTCGTTGAGGAGCGAGAGCGGCAAGGTTGGCTTCTCCTCGGAATTCGCGATGGCTGCGTTTTGATTTTCGAAAGAAGCCACAATCGTCTCATCGCTTTGATTCACGCTGGTCACGGCCTGACGCGCACTACTTGTCCCGGACGAAGCGAGGTTAATAGTGCCAGCACCTTGGTCATCAAGGGCAACGTATGATGCAACTGAATGCCGGGCGCTTCCAGCACCACGACGGAGATGCGCCATTGCGTCGTCTCCTGTTGAAAGACGAGGTTACGATCTCCGGTCAAAAACGCATCGAACCGATTCTTCTCGGCCAACTCCAGCAACTCGCCATTCTTGACGCCACTCGATCCCATGCGTTGCACCGAGACGGCATAGTGGCCCGTCAAAGCCCGGCCCAAGCGCCAATTCAAACACTCGTCAATGAGGATGCGCATCGCCGACGCTTTCCAGCATCTTGAGCCTGGCGGCCTCGATGACAGCTATCACGTGCTCGCGTTTCACCCCGGGAAATCCATCGAGAAAATCTTCGATTGACTCGCCACCTTCAAGATAATCGATAAGGTTCTGAAGAGGAACCCGAGTGCCCACAAATACCGGCGTGCCCCCCATGATATCAGGGTCGGAATGGACGATTCCTTTCAAATCCTCAGTTGTCATATGGCAGAAGATAGCTTTTGTTGGTGTTCGGACAGAGAGTTTTCTAACTGATTAATACTCTAAAGGCCAGCCCTCTGCGCTTTTGGTTGGATCACAACAGTTCAAATCCTTTCTCGCCCGCCCGCAGCAGCGGCAGGACGCCAGCGATGTAACGAATAAAGCTGTCGTAGCCGCCAATCCAAGCCCAAAGTTCGCCTGCGTCGCCAATCGACTTCAGGAGACCCGCAACCAAGCCGGAATAATCCGGACGAGGATTTTTTTGCGCGTTTTTTAGGACCCGTGGGCATTACTCTATAAGACGCAATGCATGATGACGCTGAATTGCTGCGCCAATACGCAGCGGACCGCTCGGAATCTGCTTTTGCTGAATTGATCGAGCGGCATGTGGACCTTGTCTATTCCACGGCCTTGCGGCTTGTGAATGGCGATCTCCACCGCGCGCAGGATGTCAGCCAGGAGGTTTTCTCCGAACTGGCGAAACAAGCTCCACCTCTTGCCCGGCATCCCGCGATCGCAGGCTGGCTTTACACAACGACACGGCTTATGACCCTTCGGGCGATTCGCGCGGAGCAACGGTGTAGAGCCCGGGAACAAGAGGTCCACTCCATGAATGCACTCCAGAACGAGGGAACGCCGGAAACCGATTGGCAGCATCTGCGGCCCGTGTTGGAAGATGCAATGCACGCGTTGCGTGAGAAGGACCGCCTCGCTGTGCTTCTTCGGTTCTTCCAAAACAAGAACCTCAGAGAAGCCGGCTTGGCGCTGGGCTTGAACGAGAATGCAGCGAGGATGCGAGTCGAACGCGCGCTGGAGAAACTGCGCATCCAACTCGGGCGGCGCGGTGTGACTTCAACGATTTCCGCGCTGGCCGCGGCTCTTGCTGGCAACGCTATTAACGCCGCCTCAGCTGGCTTGATTGCGACGCTCACAAGCGCGTCACTCGCGGGCGTGACTGCTGGAGCTGCAACTCCTTTCGCTCTCCTGAAACTTATGGCCGCGACTAAACTGCAACTTGGAATCATCAGCAGCGTGTTGCTTGCTAGCGTGTTAGTCCCTTTGGTTTTTCAACACGAAACTCAAACCAAACTGCGCGATCAGAATGTCCGCATCTTGCTCATGCCTTTGCGAACATTCTCTTCGGTGTCGAATTAAATTCCATAGGACAACCAGAGCCACTCATTGTCCGTCTCTATGGAATGGGGCCAGTGACCGAAGAACTGTTGAAAAAGGAAGGCATCGTGACCTTTGGTGGTTTGAACGCCCCGCCGCGTTCTTCAGGCAGTTCCGGCCCTTGCGGACGATCGGATCGTCGAAGCGCTACTAGCTAACTATCCAGCAACTCGAACATTGTGAGCGCGCGCTCACAATTGGAAGGATCGCGGTTCCTGGCTTGTCGCTGCGCGATTCTGTGGTACCTTGCGCGCGCTTGTTGACTGATGATCATGTCTAGCATTCTCACCGCCACTGATATCACCGTGCGGTACAACGAACGCGTGATTCTCGCCGGAGCGACGCTCGGCATCTCCGAAGGCGACCGCATTGGGTTGGTCGGCCGGAACGGTTCCGGGAAGACGACCTTTCTCCGTATCCTCGCTGGCTTGCAATCCCCGGACAGCGGTGAGGTGCGGCGCCGGCGCGATCTCGTCGTGAGTTACCTGGCGCAAGATTTCGCGCTCGATCCAGAAAAGTCGGTTCATGAGAACATCCGCGGCGGCGCCCGGCACGTCCTCGATCTCATCGCGGAATTTGAAGCGCTGCCGGCCGAATCGAAGCGGCACGAGGAGTTGGAGGATCGAATCGCAGCATTGGAAGGCTGGACGCTCGATCAGCGCATCGCCACGGCAATGTCACATCTGAGTTGCCCCGCCGGCGACCGGCCTATCCAAACGCTTTCAGGTGGCGAGAAACGCCGCGTCGCCATGTGCCGCGCCATTGTTTCGCGGCCGGATTTGCTGATCCTGGACGAACCGACGAATCATCTCGACCCGGAATCGATCGAATGGGTGGCTGAGTTTCTCGACGAGTTCAAGGGAACGTTCCTTGTCGTCACGCACGACCGTTACTTTTTGGACCGCGTCGTGTCGCGTCTGGTCGAGCTTTCCGATGGCCGGTTTTTTTCGCACAACGGCAATTACACCGATTATCTGCTGTCGAAGGCGGAGCGTCAGGCGGCCGATGCGATCGTCGAGCACAAACGCCAGATGTTTCTGAAACGCGAGCTCGAATGGGTCCGCACCGGTCCACGAGCGCAACGGACGAAACAGAAGAACCGATTCGAGCGTTACTACGAAACGGCCGCGCAGGAAGGGCCAGCGGTCGAGGAAGAAATGGAGCTGTGCATTCCGCCGCCGCCGCAACTGGGCAATCGCGTGGTCGAGTTGAGCAATCTTGGCGTCGAGCTGGGCGGGCGCGCGTTATTTCGCGGGTTCAACTTCACCTTCGAAAACGGCCAGCGTGTCGGCGTCGCGGGGCGGAACGGTTTAGGCAAAACTACATTGCTCAAGATGATTATCGGCCAGCTTGCGCCGACCGAAGGCACGGTAAAGGTCGGGCAGCTCACCCGGTTCAATTATGTCGATCAAGGCCGGCTGCAGCTTCGCGAAGAACGCACCGCACTCGATGAGGTGAGTGATGGCACGGAATTCGTCATCTTCGGCGAAGGCAAGCTCTCGGTGCGCGCTTATCTGAAGCGGTATTTGTTTGCCGACGACCGCATCACCACGCAGGTGAAGTATTTGAGCGGCGGCGAGCGCAGCCGTCTTCTGCTCGCGCGGATTCTGAAGAACGGCGGCAATTTCCTTATCCTGGACGAACCGACCAACGATCTCGATTTGCCTACGTTGCGCGTGATCGAGGAAGCCTTGGTGGCATTTCCCGGAGTGGTGCTCGTCGTGAGCCATGACCGCTATTTTCTGAATCGCGTTTGCACAGATATTCTGGCTTTCGAAGGCGATGGACGCATCAACCACAGCGCGGGCGACTACGATTATTACCTCGAGAAAAAGCAGCGAGCATCTGTAGCCACGGCTCGTGAGAGCGCGGAACGTGCCGATGCAAAAAGATCGGGCGCGTCCTCGCGCGACACAGCGACGAAAGCAGTCAAACCGCGCAAACTCTCCTTCAAAGAAGCGCGCGAACTGGAAGGCATGGAAGCGCAAATCCTCGCGACGGAAGAGGAAATTGCGCGCATCGAAGGATTGTTTGCCACGCCGGATTTCCATCGCATCCACGGCCAGCAAACCGGCCAGATCACGGCGGATCTGGCCGCGGCGAAGGAGTCCTTGGCCAAACTCTACGAGCGTTGGGAGGAGTTGGAGGCGATTCGCGCCGCTGCGGTGTCGCCGGCGGCTGGTTGATGCGGTGGCCTTCAATTCCGCTTACAGGGATTGCGCAAGTCATGCCGCGCAAGAACGGCCGGTCTCCGCCGCAGCCATGCGTCAAATCAGCGGCATCGTGATCTTGAGGGCGGAACTCAGCCCGGCTTTTCGGGAGCAAGGAGGCAAAGAAGGCAACGACGCGGCCGGCAAAGGCATCGTGGCCCGCGCCCGGCACGCTGGTTGCCTGCGCGTTTTCGTAGCCACGCTCACGAGCAAAACCGGCAGCCTCCTCCCACTGAGGGCCGAGAAACCTCTTAGCAGGGTCGCTTCTGGGGTCGTGTCTATTCATTATTCATTTGATGAGCCAATTGAATAATGAATAGGTACGACCCGCCAAGAGGACGTACCAGGTCCGGAAACTGCAATCACCGAAATGAGCATTAGCGGATCGGGCGCAAGCAAATTCTCGATCATCGCTCCGGCGCTTCCTTCCTGATAAACAAGCGGAAGGAGTTAGTTCGCAGCTCGCGCGTCACCGCGTTCGATGCCTTGGAGAACTTGGGCGACGTCACTCATGCTGGTCCAAGTCCTAAACCAATACACATCGCGCTCGCAAACCCAAGAATGAAATTCGCAATCCTGTTGTTCCTGTTGTTCCTTGCGGTTAATGCGCCTGACTTGTCTCCTCGAACCCGCCGACAAACCGAAGTGCATGGATCGCGGGATACGACTTGAAATGATAACGTCCAACACGGTTGACTGTTGCCATGACCAGTGACGCTGTTGTTGCGCGTTCCAATTTCCGATGACGATACGATTAGCTTTGCTCCTGACTTCTGCGCTCGTGCTTCCAAGTTGGCGTGCCGAGAGCGTTTCTGTTCAGTCCGAAGCCACAACAGCCCCGAGCTCGACGTTCTCGAATCCAGTCATGCCAGGCGCCGATCCACATGCGCTTGTCATTGGAAACACCGTTTGGATCTACCCGACTTCGAGCGAACGCGGGCAGCAACAGTCTTTCGCTTTCTCATCCACGAATCTGGTGGACTGGCAGCGACGGGGGCCGGTGCTGGATTTTCAGGCCGTTTCCTGGATTAAAGATGATGGCGCACCAATGCGCTACGCCTGGGCGCCCGCGGTTTTCAGCACAAACGGGAAATTCTATTTCTACTATTCAGTTGGCCCGCAGAATCCGACGCCGTCGCGTCTTGGAGTGGCGGTGGGGAATTCGCCGTCCGGACCCTTTGTCGATAGCGGGAAACCGCTATTGACCGGTGGTGACGGGTTTGAAGCGATCGACCCGATGGTTTTCCGTGATCCCAAGTCGGGCCAGGTGCTCTTGTATGCGGGCGGCAGCGCAGGAGCGAAATTGCGGGTGTTTGAATTGGGTCCTGACCTGGTCAGCTTCGCGAGAGAGATTCCCGTCGAGACTCCACCGAAGTTTACAGAAGCCGCTTTCGTGCATTACCACAAAGAGCGCTACTACATTTCGTACAGCCACGGTGGCTGGCGGCATTCGTCTTACTCTGTTCACTATTCAAGTTCCGATTCAGCCACGGGACCGTGGACGTATCACGGCGTGATCGTGAGCAGTGACTCGACACGCAAGGGGCCAGGCCACCACTCATTTGCGCAAGACCCGCGCACGGGTGCATGGCTGGTTTTCTATCACCGCTGGGAAAACCAAACCGGGGACGGTCCGTATCGCGGGTCACGCCAGATCTGCGTCGATCGCGTCGAACATGACGCCGAAGGATTGATTCGTCCGGTCATTATGACCGGTGGAACTGCTGAGAAGCTGCGAACTACATCTGTTCCAGCAAAGCTTACGAATTGGGATCGCTTCCGCGGTCCGAACGGCTCGGGAGTGTTGCCACAAGCGAAGCCGCCAGTGAACATTGGAACGAACACGCTGGCGTGGAAGACGCCGGCGCCGCCCGGTCTATCTTCGCCAATATTGTCGAGCGGCAAGGTTTTTTTGACCGGGCTTGAAAATGGCCGGCTCGTCACACACTCTTACAACACGGCCAATGGCCGGCGCGCATGGCGACGCGAGGTTCCGGAAGTGCCGATCGAGAAAGTTCACTCCTTCAACAGCCCCACGACTCCATCGGCCTGCGCGGACGATGAGCGCGTGTATGTTTATTTCGGCTCTTACGGGCTGATCTGTTACGGCCATGACGGGCGCGAGCTTTGGAACAAATCGATACCGACGCCCAAAAGTCTCTACGGGACCGCCACGTCGCCCATCCTGCATGAAGGTCTGTTGATCTTGGTGCTCGATGACGACGCGAACCTGCCGGAGAGCAAGTTGAGTCGATCGCGGATTCTCGCGCTCCAGAAGGAGACTGGGGAAAAGGCGTGGCAAACGGAGCGGCCCTTGCATCGCAGCGGCTGGTCAACACCGGTGATTTGGCAACACGAAAAGGGCGAAGATCTGGTCGTGTTGGGAAGCGGCCGGCTCTGCGGTTACGATCCGCAAACGGGCGCCGAGAAATGGTTCGTGAGCGGTTTTGCGCGCGAGACCACGGTCGTTCCGGTGCTCGGCCATGGACTTGTTTATGCCTCGTCTGCGATGGGTGGCATCGCGGAAGAGAATCCCGATCTCGATCCGCTCTGGAAGGCAATGTTGTACTTCGATGCTAATGCAGACGGGAAGATCGCTCAAAGCGAAATGACCGAGCATTTCACATTTCCTCTGCGACCGGAGGTCCCGCCCACTCATCCCGGCTTTGGCATACCGGTGCCGTCCGATCCAGCCAAGCGCCTCGAGCGGCAGCGCGGAATATTCGGGAGCATCGACACGGACCAAGACGGTTTCTGGATACGCGCCGAGTTCATGGCCAATCTTGGTCCGCGGCCCTTCAAGCCTTGGCTGGCAGCCACTCGGTCGGGCGGCGTTGGAAATGTAACTGTCACGCACATTGCATGGGAACTGAAACGCGGGATCCCCGAAATTCCTTCGCCAATCTTTGACAAAGACCGCCTCTATTTGGTGCGCAACGGCGGCGTCCTCACATGCGTGGACCCTGCGGACGGGAAAATCATTTTTGATGAACGGCTCGGCGCGGGCGGCCAGTACAGCGCGTCGCCGGTGATTGCGAATGACTTCATATATCTGCTTTCGAACAAGGGCGTCCTATCCGTGGTGCAGACTGGGGATCAGTTCCAGGTGGCGCACCAGCATGATCTCGGCGAAGCCGCCTTTGTTACGCCTGCAATCGATCACAACTCTCTGTACATCCGAACGGAATCGCACCTTTGGAAGTTTCAGTCGGCTGGGCAATTTCAGAAAAGTGTTCAATGAAGGGAGTTTGACTGGGTCATGTCGAAGTCGTTCACGAGTTGAGGTTGGACACGTTGCCGGTGACGGTCATCGGCGTGACGCCTCCGGGGTTCGTCGGCTTTCAGGCCGATGTGAACCCGGAACTGTGGTGGCCGTTGCAGTTGGGCACCCAGTTCGGCTGGCGCGACCTGCGCTTGATGAACGAAGGCGTGTCCTGGCTGGTGCTGTTCGGGCGGCTGCGGGAGGGCATAGCGCTCGAACATGCGCGAACCGAGGCGAAAACGTTCCATCGCATCGACGAATCTCGCGGGGCTGCTGCTCGCCCGCGGCGCGGCACGGCAGCGGGAGTTCGCGGTGCGGGCGGGGCGGGGGCGGATGTTGCGACTGTTGGTGACCGAGAGCGTGCTGCTCGCCCTGTTCGGTGGAGCGCTCGGGACGGTGTTCGCGCTGTGGGGCACGGCATTCCTGACGCGGTTTCTCGCGCAGACCCACGTGCCCGTGGCGATCTCGCCCGACGGCCGGGTGCTGCGGTTCACGATCAGCGTATCCTTGCTCACGGGCGTCCTGTTCGGCCTCGCGCCCGCGTGGCGGTTGAGCCGGCTGGATATCGTCTTCACGATCAAAAGCCAGAGCCAAGGGGCGAGCGCGGGCGCGGGGTCCCGGCTGCAACCTTCACTCGTGGTGACACAGGTGGCGCTTGCGGTGCTGTTGCTCGCCAGCGCGGGTCTGTTCGCGCGAACGTTGCGCAAGCTGCAGACGGTAGAACTTGGGTTCGCCCGGGCGGCCGTGCCACTGCAGTTCTGCGTCCCTTTTTTCGGCAGCGACCTGCGGATGGCGCCGACGTTCTGCGTGCGCACTGAGCACAGCGCTGCGGCCTCGGAGGCGGACCTGCGCCGCGCCCTCGCCCGGGTGGACTCGCGGTTGTCGCTCAGTGCGGTGCGCTCCATGGACGAGACAATTGACCGTCTGCTGGTGCGCGAGCGCATCATCGCGCAACTGACCGGATTCTTCGGTTGCCGGGGCGGCGCGCGGCAAAAGTGGACCCGATGGTGGCACTCCGAACCGAGTGAGCAGCCAAAAGACGGCGGACCGACGAATCGCAAATCACAAATCTAAAATCGCAAATCCATGAACGATTTGAAATTCGCGTTCCGCCAACTGCTGAAGAATCCCGGCTTTACCGCCCTGGCCGTGCTCACGCTTGCGCTCGGCATCGGGGCGAACACGGCGATTGGGTGTCTGCTCAAAACGGTCTTGAGTGTCGGCACGAGGGGACTTACACGGAGCGCCGGCGTGCTTCGGCCAAGTATTGCGCCCGCTGGTAGGCCTGGTAGCGATCGCGCAAGACGGAGAGAAGGTCTCTGCGAGTCAAGTGGGTTCCGGCGATGGCTTGATCCAACAGCCCGTGCAACCGATTCCGGCGGGAGATCAAATCTTTCGGTTCGGCGTGTTCGAGTTCGTACTGCGCGCGCAGAATGGCCTCCAACAACTCATGTCGTGACACCAAAGACCTCCTGCAGAACGGCCGCTTGCCGCTCCGGTTTCAACTCCGTGTGCCACTGTTCGAAAATGATGCGCAACGACTCGATCTTAGCTGCCAACGAATCGGGAGTCAGTTCCAGCGGCTTCAATTCGCCGGCTTCGGCGCAACCCAAGACAAGGCATTCACCGCTGCCGATGGCCAGGGAAAGCAGAGCCCGGTGCAATTGGAGTTCGGACGGCGACGGCTTTTCAGACAGCACTAGCTCCTTTTCCAACTCCTGGCAGAGCCGGCAGAGGTTGAACCAGGTGATTACTCGGACCAACAACGGCTGGTGTGGAGCTTTGATTTCTTCGTCCAGCACTTCGGCGAAGCGTTCCGCCGTGCGCCAGCGGGCTTTCTCGGCTTCGGGCATCTGCTCAACTTGGTTCATCAATAAAGAGGCTAATCTTCACTTGAGCCTGTGGCAACGACAAACCCGACAAACCCGGCCCGGTCAACGGACCAATCACAAATCTTTCAACTCGCAAATCTAAAACGCCAATCCATGAACGACCTCAAATTCGCTTTCCGCCAGCTGCTGAAGAACCCCGGCTTCACCGCCGTGGCCGTGCTCACCCTCGCGCTCGGCATCGGAGCGAAGGCGGGGACAGGCTGGAAAATTCTTCCGCCGATGTTCGACTGATCAAACTCCGGTCGGAATCGGAGTTTCATTACTCCCCAGTTGTGGCGCCGTCACCCCGCAGCGGGTTCAGCCATTTCAAAGCCGGAAAGCGGGAAAAATCAGCGTCGGTCGAGCAGAGCGTTGCGCCACACTCCATAGCCAGGGCGGCCAGATGGGCATCTTGGATCAGATTGCCAGTGCACTGAGCCTGGCGGAGCAATTGGGCAAACCGCATCCAATGTTCGGCGCCGGGATCCAGTATCCGCGCCACCGGCTGAGCCAGCCAGGCCTCCATTTTGGCGGTGGCTGTATGCACCGAGAGCGGGCGCGGAAAGAGTCCCGGATGGGTCGCAATCCTCAAAAAAGCGAGGATAACAGGCCAGGCGAAACCGACCTCTTCCGTGCCGGAAAGCGACGTATCCAGCCAGCGCCGCGCGGCTTCATGCCGGGGCGCCGCCGAGTTGACGGCGTAGAGCAAGAGATTGGCATCCAAGAGAATCATCGCCTCACGGTCTTTTCCGCGATCTCAAGCAGATCACCGATATTGTCATAATTCAGATGAGGAAGAATTCCCATATTCTCAGGCGCGGTGTGAAACGATTTCGCCCTCGGCTTGGCCAGCATCTGATCCAAACCTCGGCGCAGAGTGGCATTGAGGGTTTCTTTGAAGCTGAGCTTCTGAGCGCGGCTCACCTCGCGCAAGCGCCGGGCCACATCGGGTTCCAGAGTAACCGTGGTTCTCATGCCGTGATGCTGCGGCCGCAGCTTGGTGATGTCAATAAGCCTGGCAGGAGACATCATGATGCTAACGTCTCTGCATCCACGGCAAACGATGCAAGTCCAGTTATCACCCTCAAAAAAACATCCATGAACGACCTCAAATTCCCCTTCCGCCAACTGCTGAAGAACCCCGGCTTCACCGCCGTGGCCGTGCTCGCGCTCGCGCTCGGCATCGGGGCCAACACGGCCGTTTTCAGCGTGATTAACGCGACTCTGCTCCGCCCGTTTCCCTGCGAAAATCCTGAACGCCTGATAATACTTCAGGAAAGGAACACGGGCGGGGGGATGCAGGATGTTTGGTATGGCAACTTTGCGCATTGGCGCCACAGCACATCGTTCGAATCAATGGCAGTGCAGCGCGAGGGCGAGAGTTTCAATTTTGCCGGATTGGGCGAACCGGAACGGCTCCATGGGCAGATCGTTTCCTCGAATTTTTTTCAGACACTAGGGATTCGGCCGTATCGAGGGCGCGATTTTGTCGCCGAAGACGATCGGCCCGGCGCGGCGCCGGTAACGATCCTGAGTTATGGATTCTGGCAGCGCAGGTTCGGAGCTGATGAAAGTGTCGTGGGCAAGGCAATCACACTCAATCATCAAAGCTTCACGGTTATCGGCGTAACCCCCGCGAATTTCCAGTTTAGGACGGCTGCGGATGTTTTCGTCCCGTTCGGGCTGTCAGCGGAACGGTTCAGAGTGCGAGGCCGCGATCCAGGCGTCGGTGTGGTCGCGCGCCTTAAGCCGGCCGTTTCCATTGCGCAAGCAGAAAGCGAGTTGAACGTGATTGCCGTGCGCCTGGAGCAAGAGCATCCGGAGACGAACACGGGAAAGCGCGTGCGCCTCGAGTCATTGCATGAAAGCTTTGTTGGCGGGACGCGTTTGTCGCTCTTAACTCTGCTCGGAGCCGTTGGTCTGGTGTTGTTTATTGCCTGCGCCAACGTCGCGAACCTCTTGCCCGTTCGGAGCACGGCAAACAAGCCGGTTTGGATGAGCAAGCGGCAATCGCGACCGGCGCGACCTGAAAGTCTGGCTCGACGAATTGTGGAATGCAGGTGAGCGAATTCCGCGCCCACCGTGGCGATCATTGATTCAAGGTGTCCGCTCTCGAAGCGCGAAACCGCTTCAACGAGGCGTATTTCGTAAAATGTAAATCTCGATTTGACGGAACCCGTTCCTTGAAGAACGCGATGGTTTCCGGCGCATCTTCCACGTCGATCGCTACGCACAGATGATTCATCGGCAGAGCGAGCCGTGCCGGCGAGCCGCGCCACTTTTACGGATACGCATATGGCGCTTGCAATCCGAGGGGTAGGCCAAGACCCCAATAAACGAGCAGAAGCAGCGTCCAGGTGGCGAGGAACGCCACGGAGTAAGGGGCCATCATGGAGACAAGCGTGCCAATCCCCGTGCCTTTCACATACCGCTGGCAGTAGACGACGATCAGCGGAAAATACGGGAGCAGCGGGGTGATGATGTTCGTGCTTGAATCGCCGACGCGATAAGCGGCCTGGGTCAGTTCGGGAGACAGGCCTAGTTGCATGAGCATCGGCACGAAGATCGGCCCCAACAGCGCCCACTTCGCCGAAGCCGAACCGACCAGCAGGTTCACCAGCGTGGTCAGGAGAATGATCCCGACGATGGTTACTTGCGCCGGCCAATGCAGGCTCTCCAGGAAAAGCGCGCCTTTGATGGCGATGAGCGCGCCGAGGTTGGATTCCCGAAAAGCGTAAGTGAACTGCGCGGCCACGAACGCCATCACCAGGTAAGACGCCATCGTGCCCATGGCTTTGTTCATGCCTTGAATGATGTCCCGATGGCTCTTCACCGTGCCCGCGACCCATCCGTGAACGACGCCTGGAATCAGGAACAGCAGGAAAATGAGCGGAACGATCGAGTCCATCAGCGGCGCCCCATGTTCCGTCAGCGAGCCGTTTTTTGAGCGCAGCGGCGAAGTTTCCGGCGCGGCCGCCAGCGCCAAAAGCAGGAAGCCCACCGCCAAAGCGCCGAGGCCCGCCATGAGACCGCGCCGCTCGCCGGCGGTGACCGCATCCAGGGGCGGCAAATCGGCGCCCGGATCGACTTGGGTTCGCTTGAGCCTCGGCTCGATGATCCGGTCCGTGAGGAACCATCCGACGCCGATGATCAAGACGCTGGAAACGCTGGTGAAATACCAGTTGCAGAGCGGATTCACCGTACGGACAGGCGCGATGATCTGCGCCGCGGATTGAGTGAATCCTTGGAGCAAGGTATCCAAACCGGACGGCAGAAAGTTTGCGCTGAACCCTCCGGAAACTCCGGCGAACGCGGCCGCGATGCCGGCCAGCGGATGCCGGCCCGCCGCGGCGAAAATGACTCCGCCCAGCGGAATCACCAACACGTAACCCGTGTCGCCCGCCGAGTGGCTCACGATGGCGACCAAGAGGAGCATCGGCGTGAGCAGAGTTCGCGGCGTGATGCTCAGGAGGCTTTTGATGATCGCGTTGATAAATCCGGTGTGCTCCGCCACGCCCACGCCCAGCATCGCCACCAAAACCACGCCCAACGGGGGAAACTCGACAAACGTCCTCACCATCCGCGCCAGGAAACTGGCCAACACTTCGCCGCTCATCATGTTCTTTACTCGGAGCGGGGACGACGCGGTGATGCTGCCGGCGGCGTCTCGAATCACCGTGCGCGGATCGGTGTCCGCGAACTGAACGGGCGCCAGGGCGGCTGAGGCGACCCAGGTCAACACGAGCGCGATGAGAAAGAGCGCGGCCGGGTCCGGCAACTTGTTCCCAGCCCATTCGATCCCATCCAGAAACCGCTGGCTCCAATTGCGCGCCTTGGGTTGGCTGGGCCGAGATAGAGGCAGATCGTCGTGGGTCATGCGAATGAATGCGCGAATCCTATCCGCCAATCACGACAAGAACAAGCTCAGCCGTAACAAATCGATGCGATCAGCGAGCCGCCCGTGCCTGCGTGGCTGAATTGTTGCGCCGGCGCCCGCGAATTAATTATCCGAGCTAGAAGAAGGATCTTACGCTGGAATAGACGGGATGGGCGTCGTAATCGTTGTTCCCGCGAAGGAGGCTTCGTGAAATCAAATCGCATGAAAGCCGAGACGCTCACGGCTGTTGGGTCTGCGGTAGCGCATTGTTCGGCTTGATGATCGCCGGCAACTCGAATGGGCGTCCTTCGTCGACGTCAGGCCAAGCGAGACCTCGACCGGTCTCGACGATCGCTTCGGTCATGCGTCCACCTCGCCCCAACGCTACATCAGCGAGTGCAATCAGCGACTCGTTTGGTCGCGAGATGGGGGAGATGCGCCGCAGTATCCGCGCGACCTCCAACTCATCGACGCCGGGATTGTAGAAGCAGGCGGCAATGAATGCAGCTGCTGGCGATCGTCCGATTCCGGCACGGCAATGGATAAGAAGGGGCTCGCGACGCCGCCACTGCGCGAAGAAAGCCAACAAATCGTCAACGTGCTCCGTCGCGGCTGCGACCTGCCCAGCGGACGCAACGTAAACATCGTGGAGTCGCAAGCGAAGATGGCGGCCGGAGTAAGCAGAGCCGAAGTCTGGAAATACCGCGTCAGGATCGAGCACGCTCACTATCCGCTCCGGTGCTCGGCTCGCGACGAGATGCGGGACCTGCGAAAGCGGAGAAACCAAGATAATCATCGCGTGAAAGTTTTTGCCGAACGCCCAAGCTCACCGACGCGGGCGGCCAGTGGCGTTCGACCTGCAAACAGCGGCCGCCCGCCCGCGTTCGGTGCAGCGCCATGGTTGGGCCGTTTAATCTCCAACTTATCTGGGTCGCTTCGCATACTGCTCAAGCAGACTACGGAACGTGGCCGGCAACACTTGACCGGCACGTCGCCGAGCACCCGGCATCTCGATAAGTTGGGGCCTTTGGGGTCGTGTCTATTCATTATTCGTCTGATGAGCCAATTGAATAATGAATAGGTACGACCCGCCAAGAGGTTCAAATTGGCAAAATCTTAACACTGTTTGCCATTCCAGCGTCGGGTGCAAATGTTCGCGCGTTGATCCAGGTCAAAATACGAGCAAAAAAAGTCAATAAAGGTGGAGTCCTGCTTTTCGAGTTAGCGCTACGTTTGCGGCCTCGAGTATGCAATCAATGCAGTTCCTTTGCCGCACCCTGAATAGATTGACCGCCAAGTGACAATCGCTATGAATTCCACTGCATCCACCAGATCGACCCCAACGGCCTTCGCGGAGTTTCGGTTGCACGCGCTTGGGCATGGATTACGAAAATCCCCGCTCTTTGCCAGCCTGCCTTATGAAACAGTTGGCCAGATCGCTGCCATCAGCGTCGTGAAAATCTTGGCCAAGGACGAGTATTTGTTTCACGAACAAGCGCCCGTCCATGGATTCTACTTCGTTCAGAGTGGTTCGATCAAACTTCACCGCGTCAACTTCACGGGTCGAGAGCAGGTGATTCATATCTTTGGCGCCAATGAGATCGTGGGCGAAGAATCGTTGTTCTCGGACTCCGGCCATTTCGCCGACGCCACGGCCGCCGCGCCATCACGGGTGGTGCTGGTGAAAAAAGCCGAATTCACGCGTTTGATCAGACAGCAACCGGATTTGGCGGTGGGTTTTGTTAAGTCGATGGGCCAGCAATTCCATCTTCTGCTGGAGTTGCTCCGCGACTTGACGACCAAGGACGTTCAGACGCGCTTGGCCAATTGGTTGATTCAACATTGTCCGAAGCCCGAGAGCGATCATCCCTACACGATCGAATTGCCGATGGCCAAACGTTTGCTCGCTTCCGAATTAGGCACGGTCAGCGAAACATTCTCCCGCCTCGACAAGTTTCTCATAAGGAGAACCAGTGATTAATTTCTCGCGGACGCAGGGCGGACCGAGTTTTCGCAGGCGCTCGGCCTCGTGGTGCAAGCGTTTCTGAAGCGAGGCATATCGCGAACCTGAAACATCGTCAGAAACCTGGCCCGGATCAAAGTGCTGCAACACATGAAGTAGAACCAAACTTTTGTTGAGTCGCGCTGCCATCAGAGCGGCCACGGTGGCCGCCTCGGCGGCATGGGCCGAGAAGTCAGTCCCGCAGACGATTCTCTTTTTGTTTGCTGTCATTGGAGAAAGTTATGGTTCCTTTGCCTCCTGGCTGCTCCTCGATTGGCCAACACCGAACATGCTTTGGCCAATGGAACGACGCCATCGGAGCGCGGATGCCCACATCCGCGAGCCAAGGTTCGGTTGCAACGGAATAGCGCGGATGTGGGCATCCGCGCTCCGATTGGTATTGCTCAAGATGCCATGGCTGGCAATTCTGTGTTCTACCCCCGACAAGTTAGTTCTTCTTCGCGACGCACGTTCCCTTTGAGCACTTGTGAGTCGCGGTAGCGCTCTTTGCTTTGCCATGCCCTTCGAACGAAATAGTCGTCTTGCAGGTCGCACAGAGATGCTTCGTGACGGCAACTTCAGGCTTGTAAGCACCACGCGCTGTCCGATCAGTTTTTACGGTGGATTCATCCTTGCAGTCGGCGCAGGCCATGGCCGTTCCGGCTGGAACGGCCATCGGCGCTTTGGGTTTGCCGCTGAGTTCGAGCAACCGGGCAGCGCCGCCCTTCGCTCCGTCAGCGTTGGTGTTTGCTGCGACGGCGCCGAGCGCCAGAAGGATAACGAGAACTGCCGCCTTGTAACTGTGGATGGGATTGAATGTCGTTTTCATGTTTAAGCCTTTCTTTTTGTTCGCGAGTTAGTCGCGTCATCTATCCTTACGTCACGATAGACAGCCTCCCTTGACTCTTTCTTGCTCAAAGCTCTCCCTGTTTTGGCGCGCGCGGCTGTGCCGCTGGCTCAAAAGGTCAAACCGGTCTCGGCAACAATTGTGAAAAACGGTTCCTCACTGCGCTTTGGAACAGTGAGTACGGAACGCTTCCCTTCGCGCCTTGAGCGAAGCGACTTTCGCCGGACCGCAAAGCTCGGCAGCAAATCAGTGTGGTCCTTCCCGTCCTCCCCGGTAACGGGGATCTTTGCAGTTGTTCGCTGCGTCAAAGACTGTGTATTGATTCCCACAGCCGACAGCGAACCCTGAGGGATTCCGCGCGCGGGCGCGTATTAATCTATGTTAACAGCGGCCAAGTATGCCTAGAATTTGAGGAAGGACCGCAGAATATGAATGCTGGCAATTCTAAAAACGACGATCGTGATTTGAAGCGTTTGCTGAACAATTGGAGCGTCCAAGCGCCCGTCCCACCGCGTTTCCAAGAGCAAGTCTGGCGGCGCATCGCATCGGCCCAATTGCAGGCCGTTCCGGCCGCTTCTCCCTGGTCTGCCATTAAGTCCTGGATCAACAGCCTGCAACCACGGCCTGCCGTCGCCGCCGCTTACGTGGCCACGCTGCTCACGCTGGGCGCGCTCCTGGGTTGGACGCAGTCGCGGCATGCGTCGGAACAGTTGAGTACCGACCTGAGGGTCCGATACTTGCAGTCGGTTGATCCTTACCTGGCCAGCCGGTAACCTGTGCGCCGCGGAATTGTCATCTTATTGATCGGGTTTGTTGGCGCCCTCGGCGCTTACGTTGGGACCTACCTTGCAGGAACCTCCTCGTCTCGCCAATGGCTGCGAAGCGAACGGCCAGAACTCGCGTGGCTGCAGGAAGAGTTCAATCTCAGTGATGCTGAATTCAAGCGTGTTTCCGAGCTTCACGCCGGCTATCTGCCGCAATGCCAAGAGATGTGCCGGCGCATTGCGGAGGAAAACTCGAAACTGCACCAATTGATTGGCGCGCGATCAACGATGACACCTGAGATTGAGGGAGCCATTGCTACCACGGCGCGCCTGCGCGGCGAATGCCAACGTAATATGACGCGTCACTTCTTTGCCGTCAGCGAAAGCATGCCTCCCGAACAAGGCCGCCGCTATTTGGATTGGGTGCTAAAAAGGACGTTGGCGTCTGAAGGCATGCATATGGGGCACAGCTTGCATCAATGACCGCGGCCAATCCCGACGAACAAGATGCTCAAGACATGGCCCGCCTGGCGAACGGCAGCGATGCTGCGCTAGATGATTTGATGGCCCGGCACAGCAGCAAGCTCTTTCATTACTTGATCCGGTCGCTGCAGAATGAGGATGAAGCGGCGGATCTCGCGCAGGAAACATTTGTCCGAGTTTATCAAAATCGAGCTAAGTTCGATTCGCGCCGGAAATTCACAACCTGGCTTTACAGCATCGCGAGCAATTTGGTCCGCGACCGCTACCGCTGGCGTGCGCGACATCCGCAAGTTTCGCTCGATGCTGCAAACGAAGACACCGGAGGCCAGTTCGTGGATTCAATCGCCGGCCTGGCGCACACACCGAGCGAAGGGTTGCAACAGGAGGAATGCGCGGAAGCGGTGCGGTGTGCCATTGGCGCGCTCCCTGAGGAATTGCGCGTGCCGTTGATCCTGGCCGAATATGAGGACCGGTCGCACGCCGAAATCGCCGAAGTTCTCGGCTGTTCAGTCAAGGCCGTTGAAACCAGAGTTTATCGCGCGCGCAAGCAGCTTCGCCAAGCGCTCGCGCCATTGCTTCATGGCGGCTCTTTTCCATGAACCGTATGGGAGCGCGGACAGCCTTGTCCGCGTATGCCACCGACAGCGTCCGAGCGCGGACAAGGCTGCGCCAAAAGTCGTGGAGGCTGCCCACCTCCACTCTTAATTTCGTGTGGCGTCCTGGCTGCGCCGTTAAGCGGGCAGCGCGGCCTGGGCGACCGAATTCTGGCTGCCGAACGGGTTCGGCACGCGCAGGGCACATTCCGCATCATCTCGCCATTCGCTATCCACAATCAAGCGGTAATGGTGTTGTCCGGGCCCTAACGGAACCGTCGCGCGCCAAATTCCATCCGCTTCCTTGCGCAGGGGTACCGGCTTGCGCTGCCAGTGGGTGAAATCTCCAACCAACAGCACGCTGGTGGCTTCGGGCGCATTAAACGAGAAGGTTTGATCGACGGTTGACAGTTTCGTCGTCGAGGCCTGAAGTTTCGGTGGTTTTGTCATAGCTCTATACTCTACGCGGCCATAGATTGCGTTTTTTCGAAAGTTTGGAAGTTCAAAGTCAGTAAGGTATCCAGATCGGTTTTGTGACGCTGGTGGCTCTGTGCCAGACACTGAAGGATCGCCGTTTTGAAAGCGGTAAAATCGGCATAGTATTCAGAGTAAAGGCACTGCTTTTTGACGAACTTCCATAGCCGTTCAATCAAGTTCAGATTCGGGGAATAGGACGGCAAGAAAGCCAAT
>Ga0194121_10003252_pt1 | contig 24888 bp, 18 predicted proteins | sample TA2MahCa50mmetaG_FD_148609 | JGI IMG/M metagenome (GOLD analysis project Ga0194121, IMG submission 148609) | Freshwater microbial communities from Lake Tanganyika, Tanzania - TA2015020 Mahale Deep Cast 50m | ecosystem: Environmental > Aquatic > Freshwater > Lake | place: Tanzania: Lake...
CGACGAGTTGCTGGGATTCTTGCCGAGCTTGGCTTCGAGTTCCGCCACGCGCGCGGTCAGCACGCGAATCTGCTCCGCCTGCCACTTGATCAAAGCAAGGACTTCAGGCGGCAGCGATGCCAACACTTCTGCCGATACTGTCGGTGGAGCATCCATGCCAACCGCAACAGTACCCGAAACCACGATTCCGAGCTATATCGACCCGTGACCGGTTACTCGGCTTCGAGCGCCCGGCACAGACGCATTCGCGACAGGCTGCTGCCCACGAAGCCGGCCACGACCTCGCAGTAGCGCACGTCGCGCTGGTTCAGCATGCCTGATTTCTTGTAAACATGCAAAGCACCGAGGATTTCCTGGTCCCAGCGCACCGGCACGCAAACAGCATCGCTGAACGGCGCCAGACTGTCGCTGGACGATGTGGACGATATGCCGGCTTTGAGCCACGCGGTTGTGCCTGTTTCCTGGACGCGGCGGGTCAACTGCCTGCTGAGCTGTGCGTCCACCTCGGCACTGGCGGGCTGGACCTGCTTGGAGAACGGCTCATCCGGATCCAGGCTCAGATAGCCGCTCGTCGAGGAACGCACTCGTCGAACGAGGGACTCCAGGGTGTGAGCGATGAGTTCGTCGGCGCGCGCGAAACGCGCCGCGGTTGCCATGAAATCGTACAGGGCGCTCAGGTCGTCCGCCCATAGCCCCGTGCGCGCGTCCACGGTGGATTTGTTGTCCATGGGGATGGCACGTGGCAGGGCGGGCAAGGCGCCCACCGGTTCGGTGATCTTGCCGCTTTCCACGGTGCGGAAGACCAGGCGAACGTCGGCGATGCCGATGACCTGGCCGGAATGCAGCGTTGTCGGCTGCCGGATCTTTTCGCCGTCTACAAAAGTGCCGTTGAGTGTGTCCAGGTCGCGGACCACCCAGCTGCCGTTTTCGGACTCGATGCGTGCATGGATGCGCGAAGCGTGCTCATCGTACAGGATCACCGAGTTTTCACGACTACGGCCGAGAGTGACGGGCTCGACGCCAAGCTCGAAAGTGGCCGGCGCGGCTTCTCCCTCGAGAATGCTGAGAATCGCTGAGGTGGGCATGATTGCTCAATTGCGGTACGAGTTCGTGATGATAGAATAAGACTGGTTCTCCTGTAGCCGCAAGCCGAACGGAAGCTCGTGCACGATCGTAGCAACTTCCAGCATCAACCTGCAAGGGCTAATTCCATGAGCGCCTTTTCTTCCGGTAGCGCTGGCAACCATGGCCCCAATCTTCCCATGACATCGCCAGGATCATCTTCACCGGAAGAATTCTTTTTGACAAGCAAAAAATTCCCCGGCGCTGGTTTCGAGACGGAGTCTGCCGCTCCGGCAAGCCCATCGGCCGGCAAGAGCAATTCCGGACGCATCGCCGTCACTGTTGCCGTGCTCATGCTCGTGATCGGCGGCATCGCCTGGGTGGTGCAGTTTCTCCCCGGCAAGCAGCGGGTCGTGCCGCCGCCTCCGCCTGACCAGGAGCTATTGCGCTTCCCCGAGGTCAAGGCCGTCTGGGACCCGAAAGATGAAGAATATGCCTTCGAGGTCGAGCGCGATGACCGCGGCAGTTACGACTACTATTTCGAGAATGCCTACCCGGGCAGCGTTCAGCTAGGTCTGGAGTCGACGAGTTGCGATTGCTCCGATGTGAAGGTGGGCTTGCTCGCGTCCACGGAGCTGTTGTCGCGCTGGCAGAAACTTGAGACCCGCCGTCGCAACGGCGAGCGCGACGCGGTCTTCTCCGACAATGATCTGACCTGGTTGCCCCTCGACAAGATCAAGGGCGTTACCGTGCCGGCGCAAGGCACGGGCCTGCTCCGCGTCGGCTGGCATGCGCGCAAGCCAGAAGGAAACCAGTTGCGCTTGAAGGTTGGAGTCTGGTCCTATCCGGACGATCACGCAACCCAGCGCCGCTGGCTTTATGTTGACATGTTGACGCGCGTCGTGCCGCGACTGGGTTTCAACACGGGCAAGGTTTCGCTGGGCACGCTATCCGGAGGGAAGGCGACCGCCGAAGCCATCGCCTGGTCGGCGACGCGTTCGAAGCTGAATCTGCAAGTGACAAATGACGATCCGCTGTGTGCCTGGACCGTGACGCCGCTCAGCAAGCAGTCAACGCCGGTGCTGGAGGCCAGCTTGCGGAAGGGCGGCTTGAACACCCGGGTTCGTTCAGCGGCCGCGTTGCGCTTGACCGTTGCCGAGGAAAAAGGCGGCAAGGTGCTCGATCAGGGACCATTCCAGCGGCGCCCCACGATAACGCTCGACGGCGAGACTGTTCAGGACGGTTTGCCCCTTTTTCAGGGGCGCGTACAGGGAGATATCCGCATCGGCGGCCTGGATGAATCCGGCAAGATTCAGCTGAAATCCTTCCCGGTCAGCGACGGCGTACGCCAGAAGCTCTTTTTGTGGGCGGACCGCAAGATCGCGCTGGAGGTCGATGCGCGCCATCCCGCCTTTCTTGAGGCCAAGCTGGCCGAAAGTTCAGAGGAGTCCTCGGCCAAGGAGAAAAAATGGATTCTCGAGGTCGTCGTGCCACGCGGCAGTCCGCCGGGCCCGTTTGCCGACGATAGTGCCATTCTGCTGCGCACGGATGCCGTCCCGCCGCGCCGTGTCCGAATCCCCATTCAGGGAACGGCAGTCCCGGGTTGACGGAGTAGGCGAACTACGCAAACGGGGCGAGGCCGACGGGGAGGCGAGGTTCTGGTCGAGCCGAGAATGCTCGGCGGCCGGCCCGGTAGGTTTCGTCTCCGCCGTCAACCCGTCAAGCGACTCGCCAGCTACCGTTGACAGAATTCGCAAAAAAAGGGACAAATAAAGCTGGGCCCGACGACCCCGGCCCGAAGTGAGCGCGTGAATGGAATCACTGTCCTCCGAGCAAAGGGATAGTCATGGAGCGGAACGATCGCAAGGGCCGGCTGCGGTTGGATATACTGGGAGTCACCGTTCTCCTCGCCGTGCTGGCGGGCGTTGGCCTGACGGTCCTGTTGCAGGGATTGCGTGACGGCCAGGCGCAGACGATAACCGAGAACATTCCCAAGGGGCCGGCTCTCTTCAAGGGCTGGCAGAAACCTGATGTCGCGATCCTGGTCAGTGGGCAGATGCACGGCTATCTGCAACCGTGCGGTTGCTCGGAGCCGCAATACGGCGGCCTGATCCGGCGCTACAACTGCGTCAAGTCCCTTCGCGAAAAGGATTGGCCGCTCGTGGCCGTCGATCTTGGCGATATCGCCACTGCCGCCAGTCCCCAGGCCGTCTTGAAGTACACGACAGCCATGAAGGTCCTGAACCTGATGGGATATTCGGCCATTGCTGTGGGCAAGAACGAGTTCTACTTGCCGCTCGAAGTCGTTGAAGGGCATGCCTTGAACAACCCCATGCCGCGCGTCCTGGCCGCCAACTTGAGTGAACGCGTCTTCGAGCCCTGGATCATCGCGGACAAGGTAAGTCCGAAGATCGGCATCATCGGCCTGATCGGCCCCAGCGTGGTCAGCCAGGTGAGCAAGTTTCCCAACGTGAAGTTCGCCAAGAACAACCGCGATGTGATAGACAGGTCCCTCAAGGAACTCGGCGCCAAGAAACCGGAACTGGTCGTGATGCTCTATGAAGGGACGTTCAAGGAGGCGCAGAGCGCCGCTCAGTTCTTTGCGGCTGAACGGAAGAAGAACGCGCAATTGCCCAACATCAACATCATTCTGTGTCTGGAAGAGGAAGAAGAGCCATCCGGCGTGCCGCGGCAGGTCGAGGACACCTGGATACTGGGGATCGGTCACAAGGGGCGCTATGTCGGCGTCATCGGCGCCTATCGCGACGCCAGCAAGCCGACGAAGTTCGCGCTCAAGTATCAGCTGGTCTCCATGGGGCCGGAACTGAATACTCCCAAGGACAAGCTCGACGGGCATCCCGTCATGGCGATCTTCGAGGAGTATGCCAAGGACGTGAAGCAGGGCGGCTACCTGACCAAGTTTCCGCGCACGAAGCACCCTGTGCAACTCGCCTTTCCCAATTCTCGTTACGTCGGCTCGGAGCGCTGCGCCGATTGTCATCCACATGCGTTCAAGGTGTGGTCGGACTCGCGGCATTCACATGCGTTCAAGACCTTGGTGGATGCCTCGCCGCTCAAGTATCCGCCGCTACGGCATTTCGACGGCGAGTGCGTCTCCTGTCACACGGTCGGCTTCAATTACCAGAGCGGCTTTGCCGATCCGACCAACACGATCAAGCAGAATCAGCGGCTCATCAACGTTGGCTGCGAGAGTTGCCACGGACCGTGCAGTGCCCACGAGAGCAATCCGCAGAATGTCGCGATTCACAAGCTGATCAATCCGTACAAGAGCGACCCCAAGGCTCCGCCGGCAATCCAGAAGCAGCGACAGAATCAGCTCGACCATTTCTGCCAGAAATGCCACGACATCGACAATGATGTGAACTGGGGCAAGGTGCCATTTCACGTCAAGTGGGTGGACCGCGGCATCATTCACATGACGCCGAAGAAGTGACAGAACAGCGGGGACCGCAGCGCTGGCATGGCCATCCTGGCATGGCCATCCTGGCATGGCCATCCTGGCATGACCATCCTGGCATGACCATCCTGGCATGGCGTTGCGGGCTGGGCGATTCAATCCTTGGCCGCAGTCCGGCTTTTTTCTTTGCCGCGCCGGTCCTTGTCGCTGGCGTACTCGTAGCTGACGATCTCGTCCCCCGGCAGTTGCCGCAGCGGGCTCATGTTCGGTCCGGGGCGTTTCAGGACATGCTGCTTGTAACGGACGGTTCTGGCCTCCAGGCAGCGGCCCTGGGCGTCCTTTTTGAGGATGCTGTGGCCATCCGCGTTGAAGTCCGTCTTGCCGTCCGAGGCGAAGCGCTACCAGCCTTCGAACTGGCCCTCTACTCCATAGCGATACACGTCCCGCCAGTAACGCGGCACTGAGATACGCGGATCGACGAAGTTGTCATGAAACTTCACGGTGATGACGCCGGGATAGACGAGGCGGCTCAGCACCTCGGCGTTGAAGTGCTCAATCAGGCATCGAGCATATGGCGAAAGCGGCGTCTTGTCGACACGCACCGGGAAAGCAGTGTTCGACTTGATGAGTCCGAGGTCGGCGAGGCGCTTCTGGCCGGCTTCAATCGCCGCCCGCACCGGCGCTTCCGCCTTGCCCAGCAGCTCTTCTAGCAGTGTCGTGTGCTTCTCGGCGAGCTTCATGTCCGTGGCCAGGCTGTGAAATCCGCCGGCAAGCGAGCTGCGCAGGGATTGCCCGGCGCGCGGCAAGCGCCGGTCCAGAAACGCATCGATTGCCTTCTGGGCGGCCGTCACGGCCTTTTCGGCCGTGATGAAGTCGGGATTGTCCTTCTTGCCCTTGCGCAAGATATCGCGGCGGGCGCTGGCAGTCTTGAGAGCGGCTTGAAGCTTCTGAAATTCGGGCAAGTCCTTGATCAGTGCGGCGCGATCGGCGGCTGGGATCGGCAGCAGCCGGCCCGCGGGCGTGTCCCCGGCAGCCAGCTCGATCGCCCTGGGCCAGTCCGTGACCGTGACGCGAGTCTGGCCAAGACCATAGCCGATCTCCACGATCTTGCCGGTCTTGTCGTAGATGCGTGCTTCATGGTCGAGCGTGAAGTAGGTGATGAAGCCGGGCGCGGAATAATATTCGCCATTGTGTGCGAAGACACCGATATCGACGCGATTGGATTCCAGCGGGGCGCCGGGGCTGATGGGGCGCCGCTCCTGATAATCGACGACAATCTCGGCTTGCGACTTGTCGTCGCCCAGCGGCGTGATGCGCACCCGGGTCGGGTCACCGCGCAGCAGTACCCAGTGATACTTCAGGGGCCGCTTGTTGAGGTCGATGCTCTTGGCGGCGCTGACGACCATGCGCCGCGAGCGGTCCTTGCCGCGGAATATGCGGGCGATGACCACGGGCGTATCGGCCAGTTTCTCGCTGATTCCCGCCGGCTCAAAAAAGTCCCGACCCGGCGTTGGTACGTCCTCTTCCACCACGCGCATCTGGATGGCTGCCGGAATGTTCTCCAGACGGATGTCGTGGGCCATCTTGACCATCTTGACTTCGTCGACAAGGCTGCCCTCGAAAACGGTGGGGTGGGCCTTGCCGGTCAGGTAGTCGTCGGTTTCCTTGAGCTGCTTGCCGGAGGCCCGCAGGATCAGCTGCACCGTCGGCATCAGAAAGCCCTTTTCGATGAGCTGTTTCTTGACCTCGGGGCGAAAGGCGGCCAGCGTGAGCGGGACCGCACGCATGAACGGCTGGTCCGAACCGGACGAGCCCTGCGAGGTGATGACATAGGGCGTGTTCGTCGGGAAGAGATCGCCGAAGCCCTCTTCCGGCCCGGTGCGGCCCGGATCGTGGTCGCGGTGCTCCGGGTAGATGTACAGGTTATTGCGCGTGTACTGTCGATAGAGAAATTCGAGGCCCTTGGGCAGCGTGTAGTACATGCGGACGTTGCTGCCCCCCACGCGCGGGTGTGCCGAGGTGGAGGAATTGCCGAAGACGACGCCGGGGAGGATGACGCGCTGTGCGGCCCAGTGCCGGCCTTGCTTGATCTCCTCCTCGGTGTAGTCCAGCTGGCGGAGTTGCGGAAACCGCGCTAGATCCAGCTGAGAATGGGCGCGGTCGCGGTTGTCGTAGATGTCGCCGACGTTGCCGGCCGCCGTGCCTTCCTTCCACCACTTACGCAGCAGGTCGCCGACCTCTCCCTGGGCTGTGGTGATCGGCCGGGAGGTCAGGTCCGGCTTCTTGTCCTGCCCCAGGGCGCCGGTCCGATACGGGAACGGCAAGGCCAGCAGGATGGCTGTGATCAATGCCCAGTACAATCGGCGATGCATGAAAGTCTCACGTGGTTAGAGACATGCCCGCAGCCAAAGCCGGTTACGAGGCGCGAGCCGTTCTCAGGTTTCTGGTCCCGATGGTCGCGGCTCGACGAAGGGGCGCGGCCTGTTGCGAGATCCCAGGTGGAAATCGATGCCTTGCACCAGGATCGCCACCAGGACATGCTTGGCCACGACAATGGCCACGATGCCGGGCAAGGCGCCCCAGGGACTCTTCCAGTTCAGCAGCGAGCAAAACCAGGCCGTGACTATCACGGTGATCAGTGTCAGTGACACTTGCCAGATGCGAAAATGAACTCGCCGTGAATGGTCATCGTCCATGGCGATGGGCGGAGCGGCATCCGGGGGTTGCGGCGGCGCCATCAAGGACATGATTGCTCACCTCAATGTGCTGGTTTCGTTCAGCGTGATTCATGAAGCGTACCGCGCTCCTGCGGGATCGGCAAGGGACAACGGCGCGGGCGCTGCTTCCCGATGTGAGTGGCCTGGCGATGTGTTCTTGAAATCTTCGGAGTGAGCACGGATGATGCAATTGAAGATCTTGTTACAAGCGCTGACTGTAGGCAGGATTCTCACAGGAGTTCATCGAGATCGGTTTCTTCCAGGTACTTGACAAAAGCGAAGCCGACCAGCCATTCGCCGTTCGCCTGCAGAGAGGAATGGGCGACGTGCGCGGCCAGTTCGTAGGTGCGCTTGGAATCGGCGCTCTTGATCCGGACGATGCCGAAAGCACCGGTTTCGAGCGGGCCGGGCAAGTAGATGCCGATGCCCTTTGTGGACAGATCCACCGCCCAGCCGCGCACCGGCTCGCCCGGCTCGGCGACCAGACTGACCTGAGTCGGCGTGGCAGGAGGGCAGCCGTAGCGAAAGGAGGCGCGGCGATTCATGGCGGCGCGATGCGCCGGATGTTCCCCGCGCAGGGGAACGTATTGCTGCGTCACGACTTCTTCTCCGTTCTTGTTCCGAAGGAACGGGTTCCGCTAAAAGCCTAGGTCATGTCGGTTCATGAGTCAAATGACCATCCCACGTCGCCTGCCACAAAGTTAAATTCCGGCTGTATCGGGACGTGGTCGGGGTCGCGGGCAGGCTCGTTTTCCGGCCCAATGCGTGCGTCCGCTGCCGCTGGCGGCAGCCATCATTCATGGCGTTTTAATTTGTGCCGTGATAGCCTAATTACTATTGCCTAAACCGATTTACAGTGAGGTGAGCCTGTGCGAGTCTTGCTGATCGAGGACCACAAGCCGTTGGTGCGGGCGCTCAAACGCGGGCTGGAGGAGGAAGGGTTTGCTGTCGATACGGCCGTCGACGGCGAGGAAGGCGATTACAAGGCGCGCAGCGCCAATTACGACGTCATTGTCCTCGATCTGATGTTGCCCAAGAAAGATGGCCTGACCTTGCTCAAGGCGTGGCGCAAGAAGGGACTGGAGACACATGTCATCGTACTGACGGCTCGTAGCGGCATGGAGGACAAGGTCCAGGGGCTCGATCTGGGAGCTGACGACTACCTGGCCAAGCCGTTCCAGCTCGAGGAGCTGATGGCACGCATCCGGGCCCTGATCCGCCGCGGCCATCAGGTCAAGACTCCGATACTGCGCATCTTCGATCTGGAGATCGACACGGCTGCACGGTCCGTGAAACGCGCCGGGCAGTCGATCCATCTCACGCCGCGCGAGTTCGCCCTGTTGCAGTTTCTCGCCTTCCACCGCGGCCAGGTCGTGACGCGCTCCATGATCTGGGAACACCTGTACGACGAGCAGGACGAAAATACCTCCAATGTCGTGGACGTTTACATCCGCTACCTCCGCACCAAGGTGGACAAGGGCTTCGATCCGCCTTTGATTTTGACACGCTGGGGCGAAGGCTATATGCTGCGGGGTGAGTGACGCCCTCGCCTGACACTCGTTGAACGCATGATGCCTGATCGTACTCGCTGATACGTGCTCGCTGATTCATACTCTCGTTTCGCTCGCACTCGTTCCCCCCGGGCAGATTGCTGATCTCGACGCCGCCGGGGGACGAATTAACGAGGTTTGCCATGAGATCCATTCGCTTGGCGCTGGTGGGGTATTTCCTGCTGATGGTGGGGGCAGCTCTGGGCGCGGTCTACTGGTTTGTCAATCAGACCAGCGCTGCCACCTTGCAAGCCAAGGGGGAACGTGCGCACAAGCTGCTTGAAGAGAAGTACCAGTACGATTGCGAAAAGGCCAAGGACGATCTTGACCAGCGTCTGTTGCGCAATGCCCAGACGCTCGCCAGCCTGGCGCGCTCGACTCCCACGCACCTGGAAACGCTCTATCCGCTCGGCGCCCTGGGTATAGCTGCATGGGTATCTGATGGCGCCGCTGTGGCTGGCGGAAGGATACCACTTTCCGCTGGCGTTTCAGCGGAGGTCATGGAGGATCGACCGGGCGATTACTATCAGATCAACAGTCTGCGCGGACGGCTGCTGGAGAAATCCGTGTCACTGGGGGACGCCATGATGCCGCTCAAGGACGAGGTGCGCCGCAGGGCGGAATTGCTGCGCGGCAACTTCGAGACCATGAACCTGCGTCCCGGTCACGAGATCCGCCGCGTGACACTCAAGACGAGCGTGCTTCATTTTGGCCGCTATCCCGCGTTGCCGGCCATGTGGCGTTACCCGGCGCCGGGGACCTTTCCGCCCGGCACCGGGAAGAGCAAATTCGCACGCCCGGGCGGCAGGCAGCCGAAAAGCTTCGACGCCTGGCCCATCATCTTCATTCAGTATGCCAGCGACACGTACGCCCTCGACGCCACGCTGAGCGATCTCAAGACCCGGCTGGACATCGATCTGGACACGCAAGATAGAGAGACCGCCGAGGCGCTGGCCGGGTTGCAAGAACGCCTGCTGTGGATCTGCGGCCTGGCATTTGTCGCACTGCTTGCCGGGACATACGGCCTGGTGCGTCTGGGTTTGGCGCCGTTGCGCAAGCTGTCCGACGCTGTCAGCCGCGTCTCGGTGAAGAATTTTCGCTTGCAGGTGGAGTCGAGACGCTTGCCTGGCGAGTTGCGGCCGATCGCCACCTGCCTGTCCGAAACACTCGAGCAACTCCAGCGAGCCTTCGCTCGGGAGAAACAGGCGGCGGCTGATATCTCGCACGAGCTGCGCACGCCCCTGGCGGCCTTGCTGACCACGCTGGATGTGGCTTTGCGCAAGCCGCGCACTCCTCAGGAGTACGAAGAAATCCTGGAAGAGTGCCGCGACGCGGGCACGCAGATGGCCCGTCTCGTCGAGCGCATGCTGGCGCTGGCCCGGCTCGACGCCGGCGCCGACACGCTGCGCCCTCGCGAAGTCGACGTCATCAAGCTCGCCAACCAGTGCACCGACCTGGTCCGCCCGCTCGCCAATGCGCGCGGCGTGACGGTACGCCTGCATGCGCACGGGCCAGCCGTCCTCAAGGCCGACCCCGACAAGTTGCGCGAGGTGATCAACAACCTCCTGCACAATGCCATCGAGTACAACAAGCCCAACGGCTCCATCGATCTGGCCGTCGAGCGTGTCAACGGGCAGCTTGCAGTGGAGGTTCGCGATACGGGCATCGGCATCTCGCCGGAAGCTCGCACCCACATCTTTGAGCGTTTTTTTCGCGCCGACCCGTCCCGTCACGCCGACAGCATGCACGCCGGCATCGGTCTGGCCATCGTCAAGGGTTATGTCGATCTCATGGGTGGCACCATCGGCGTGGACAGCAGCGATGCGGGCAGCACATTTCGCTTGAAATTCCCGGTCGCTTGAGGTTCCCCTTGGCCGGTCCGAGTTGAAGCGTGTCGCGCCCCATCACCTGCATCACTCCTGTTTGTCCGGCGCGGGCGATCTGCGCATGCCGATCAGAAACAGGATCACCGCCAGCACCATGAAAGTGATCACCGAGGCGATCTGCGCGCCGATAGACGTCAGCGGCCAGAGATGTTTGCCGAGATTCAAGAGGTCGTTGACTTCATCCGGCAGGAACGCAAAGAACAGAATGGTCAGTCCCATGAGGGTGCCGCCGGCGATGAAGCCGCTGGCCAGTAGTACTCCGGGGCTGGTCTCCGTCTCGGTCTCTGAAGCGGAACCGCCGCGCAGGCGGTCCGCGCCCCAGCGCAGCAGGCCGCCGAAGAATATCGCCGTCGTCGTCCCCAGCGAGATGTACATGCCGACGGCCACCGGCAGCGAACGCACACCCGCCAGTTCCAGCGTCACCGCGATCAGCACGCCCAGCACGACCAGACCCCATTCCAGCGTCCCGCCCAGGATGCCCTCGATGATCGACGAGAACAGCTCCGGTTGCGGCGCGTCGAAGCCCTTTGGCGCTTCCTTGCCGGTATCCATCGTCGCGGCTTCGCGCTTTATAGGAAGATCGGCGCGGTAGCTGACCGAGCCTTCGGAGTTGACCAGGTAACGGCCGGGCTTGACGCCGGGGTTATCCTGATCATTCTTGCGGACGTGGACGACGCGGTAGGACTTGTCATCGTCCTCGTATGGCTTGCCTGCTCTTTCGACTGGAGCATCGGCTGGCACGTTGAGTTTGCCCTTTGGCAGGTTCCTGGCCGTGTAATGCGTTCCCGCCGCGTTCAACACCAGCATTGTCAAGCCGATGACCAGCGCGCTGGTCAGGGCGCCGATGAGGATGGCCACCTGCTGCTTGAACGGCGTGGCGCCGACCAGATAGCCCGTCTTGAGGTCCTGCGACGTCGTGCCGCCGTTGGAGGAGGCGATGCAGACAACCGCCGCCACCATCAAGGTCGTCAGGGGAACCATCGGGTCCTGATCCATGGTCCGCCCCAGGAGCAGGAACACGGTGCAGGTGAGAATCAAGGTGGCGATGGTCATGCCCGAAATTGGATTCGATGACGAGCCGACTTCGCCGGTGAGGCGCGACGACACGGTGACGAACAGAAACCCGAACAGCAAGATCATGGCAGCTCCGAGCAGGCCCCAGATGCCCAGGCCAAGCCCGAGTGAGGGAACGCACATCAACACGAAAACCAGTCCCAGGCTGCCGAAGAGCACGACTTTCATGGACAGGTCGCGCTCGACGCGCCCGCCGTTACGTCCGCCGCCCGCGCGGCTGGCGCGCAGGTCGCGCATGCCGGACAGGATCGAGCTAAAAATGAGCGGCAGGGCGTGCAACATGCTGATGATGCCGCCGGCCGCCACCGCGCCGGCGCCGATGTAGCGCAGATAGTTTGCCTTGATTTCACCGGGACCCATGTTGCGGATCAGCCCCATGTCTTGCCCGGTTTGCGGATCGATTTTCGACACGGCCGGCGACATCGGCTCGTTCAGTCTTTCGCCGAACGTCGCGATCATGGGCCCGGCGACGTAATACGACAGAAAGGCGCCAGCCATCATCAGGCAACTGATGCGCGGCCCGATGAGAAAGCCGACGCCAAGCAGCTCCGGCGAGAATTCGCCTTGCAGGCCGGCCCCTTTCAGTCCTTGCTTGGCGCCGTCGCTGCCGACCGTATAAAGGTTCGTCTTTGGCTCTTCCGACCACAGTTTGAGCGCGCTGGCAAGAAACTTGTGCAGGGCGGCGATGCCGAAGCCGAGGAACACCATGCGCGCCGTCATGCCCCCCTTCTCGCCAGCGACCAGGACCTCGGCGCACGCCGTCCCTTCCGGATAGGGGAGCAGGCCGTGCTGCTTGACGATGAACGCGCGCCGCAACGGAATCATCATCAAGATACCGAGAAGCCCGCCAAGCACGGAGACCGTGATGACGCGGCTGATCTCCATCTCGAAGCCCAGCAGCAAGAGCGCGGGCATGGTGACGCCGACGCCGAAGGCGATCGATTCGCCCGCGGAGCCGGCCGTCTGCACCACGTTGTTCTCCAGAATCGTCGCGCGGCGGAAGCCGAACGAGCTGGAGAACATGCGGAACAGCGTGATGGACAGCACGGCGATCGGCACGCTGGCCGACACCGTCATGCCGACCTTGAGAAGCAGATAGAGAGACGAGGCGCCGAAGACGATTCCCAGCAAGGTGCCCAGCAGCACCGCCGACCAGGTCAGTTCCGGCATCGTGACATCGGCGGGGACGTATGGTTTATGCTCGGCGGCGGGTCTGGCTGCAACGGCCATGCGGGCACTCCCTTGATTTGTCCGGGGCGACATGGTGCTAGCTTGGCAACTGCCCGCCGCGGTTGCAAGGGTTGAGCCAGAGTTTTTCCGCCGGACCTTTCCACGTCGCCTGCCCAAGCAATGGATGTTCGGTCAGTCCACACACTCCTGCATCATTCGGTCAAAGCACTCCTTGCACATGCCGTGCGTAATCTGTGGCATGGTTGGGGCGTCAAATAGGCGCATTCTCTCAAGTGCCTCGTGAGGCTCGAACCAGTTCTCGCCATCGGCGATTTTCTTGCACCAGGCGCACATCCGTACGGAGGACTCGCCATTCCTCGGCGCCTGCGGGTCGAGGATGCGAAGGACTCGGGGCTGAGGCTCTTCCTTTTCAATCCTTGAATGAAACTCCAGCCCTCCGTCTGCGATGGGCAGGATCTCCATGCGAAGGTAACGACGCATGGTGGGTGAATCGCAGCGAAACCGAAACGAGAGCTGCTCGCCGTGACGACGCACTGTTGCAAATAGCCGCCTGAAAACGTGAATCACGTCTCCGCCGTGAATGAAGTTCCAGATCGAATGGCCCACGACTAGTGAGCACAACGATGCAGCATTGTTGGCATTGGCAAACTCGGTCCAGGCTTCATTGATAAAAACGATGTTGTCCTTGTCATCGATCCGGTGGGTGAATACCTGCTCAGCAGGGTTCATGTCCGACTCCTGAGGCGAAATGATGCGAGCGATGATGTGAACCAATCAGCCCGTCCTGGGCACCTGGGGCATTACCGAAAGTGCGCACCGCCTTTCCGGGGATTTTGTGTCGCTCGTTGCAGAGCAATCGCGGTGCCAGCGGTGCCAGCGCCTTTTTTTGGCAAGAATCCAGTATTTTCGGTGAGAAATGTACCCACAACGTCCGACTGCTTCACGGAACTTTCGATTCCGCACAGCACGGTGAGCCGAAACCGCACATCTGCAGCCGGGCGCAACCTTGGTTACTTGAAAATGCCGCCGAAGCCTCTTGGTCCGCCTGGTCCGTCGGGCGGTGGCCCGGGCATGAACATCGGCCAGGAGATGTTGATGGGCGTGCCGATGAGTGCACGCCAGGTTTTGAGCTGATTTGGCGTCAGCAGGCCCTCGATCCGCTTCATGTCGGTCGCCCGGCGTTCCACGTGTGCCTTCCAGGGGGCAGGCCCAGGTCGTCCGCCAGCCTTGCCGCCTTTCGGATTGCCCGGGCGCTCGTCGGGGCTACCGAGGTGCATTTCCGATTCAATGGCGCGAATGTCCTTTCTCTGCTTAGCTGTCAGCTTGAGCGCGGCGACCACGTCGGCGTCGCGAAAGGCCATCGGTCCCTGGGCTTGCAGGACGATCTGCCGGAAGCGCTGTAGCTGCTCCTTGCTCAGAATGGCCGCAATGGTCGTTTCGTTGCCGCGCGCCAGTTCGACGAAGCGGCGCTTTCTCGCCTCCGGGGTCAGGCGATGGAAGTCACGAAACGACTCGTGTCGCTGCCGGTCCATTTCTCGCCAGAACTCGTCTACCTGCACTCTTTGATCGCCATCGACCTGGATCTCTGCGAGAACTGCCGGGTTCTTGAGCATGAAAAGTTGCCCCGTTCCTTGCAGCACGGCAAGGTCGTCGAGGATCTTCTTGACCTTGTCGCGAGTGTCGGCGAGTTCGGCGACGTCGCGGCGCTGCTCGATGAACTCCTGATAGTAAGCCAGCGCCGACTCCAGGAGACGGCGGCGAAGATTGTGCATGGCGGGATGGTCCGCCAGTTCCTCCTCGGCGACCAGAATCATCTCATCGGCCGAGCGCTTGGCCAGCTGGAAGCGTTGCTCGGCCTCCTCGCTGCGCTGCTTTTCGCGCTCGAGCGCTGCGCGCGTGCCGGCCTGCTCGCGGGCGATCAGCGCCGTGCTGACGGCGAAGCCGATGGCGCCGAAGCCCAGCAGCATCATGGCAGCCGCAACGATGGAAGGGTGTCGCCGCATCCACTTCCGCGACCGCTCGACCAGCCCCGGCCGCTTGGCGAGGATCGGTTCATCCTTGAGAAAACGCTGCAAGTCGTCGGCCAGTTCCTGGGCAGTGCCGTAACGTTCCGGCGGATTCTTGGCCAGTGCCTTGAGGACGATCGTTTCCAGCTCGACCGGGATGGCCGGCTCGATGGCCCGTGGCGGCCTCGGCTCGTCGAAGCCGATCTGATGCAGCAAGGCGTGTCGGTCCTTGCCGTCGAACACCGGCTCCAGGGTCAGCAACTCGTACAGGGTCGCGCCCAGCGAGTAGATGTCGGTGCGGTGGTCCACCAGGCCGCGCTTGGCCATCGCTTGCTCCGGGCTGACGTAGCGGAGCGTGCCAAGCAGTTCGCCGGTCATGGTCAGCCCGGCTTGAGTTTGAAACTGTGCCAGACCGAAATCGGCGATCCAGAGCTGTCCGCGGTCATCGAGCAGCAGGTTTGCCGGCTTGATATCGCGATGAACGACACCCATCTGGTGTGCGTACTCGAGCGCTTCGGCGGCTTGCCGGGCAATGCCGGCCACGCTGCGATAGAACGCGCGGCTGCGCGTCGAGTGTTCCGTGGTGAGACTGGCCGAGGTCAGCGGCTGCGCGGCGAGAGGGCGCGTAAGTGAGGCCGCAACGAATGGCTTTTCGGCAAACGCGCCCGCTATGGCGTCTGGTACATCCTCCCCCCTGCCCCGTTCTTCATGGACGTGGAGATCTGGCCGGGTTCCCTTGCTGACGTCATAATTGCCGAGTTGCGTGATCAGCGAGGCCAGGCTCTGGCCGTCGATCAGCTGCATGGCGTAATAGTGGACGCCGCGCTCGGTGCCGACGGCGAAGACCGGCACGATGTGCGAGTGATGCAGATGGGCGGCGGCCTCGGCTTCGTTGCGGAAGCGCTGCAGCTGTCGGGAATCGACGCCGGCGGCAAACGGCAGCACCTTGAGCGCGACCCGGCGGCGTAGCGAGATCTGTTCCGCCTCGTAGACCACACCCATACCGCCACGGCCCAGCTCGCGCAGCAAGCGGAAGTCTCCGAGCAAGCCCAGCTCGACCGGCGACGCCGCAGCACCGGCCCCTGGTTCGGTGACGGCCGCTGATTGCTTCGCGCTGGCGCCGATCGCGGTCCGCGGCGGGATGCCCTGAAGAGCCATGGCGCCACGCACGGGCGCCCCGAGACGCTGCACTTGCTCGTAGTTCGCCAGGAATTCCACGATGTCGTCGGTGAACTCCGGAAAAGCTGCCAGAAACGCCTTTCGATCCGGTGTCTTGCCGGCCTCGGCAGCCTCGACGTAACCGAGCAGGATTTCCTGAAGGCGCTCCTGTCTCTCCGAAGATCCATTGTGTTGTGTGATCATTGCTCGGACTCCCGCAAGAGTTCACGGAGCTTCTTGAGCCCGCGAAAGAGCAAGCCCATGACTGCGGGCTTCGTTCGCTGCAGCACGGCGGCGACTTCCGCAACCGGGCAACCTTTCAGATGGTGCAACTCGATGACCTGCCGCTGGTCTTCCGGCAGTCGCGCCAGCGCGTCGGCGAGGCGGACCAGTTCCTCGTGGCGCATGACGCGCTCACTGGGAGAAGACTGCTCGGCAGCCAGCCAGCCTTCGAGGCGCGCGGACGATTCCGCCAGGCTGGCTTCGAGCGAGCGCTCGCGTCTGAGGTCGCGTCCCTCGGCTGCGTAGCGCCGGACCGAGGCCGCCAGTGTGTTGGCCAGGATCGCCCGCAGCCAGCCCACGAGTTCCGCGTCGCTCCGGCCGCGGAACTGCTCGCGATGCTCGTGTGCTTGCAGGAGCGTTTGCTGGACCACGTCGGAAGCGTCCAGTTTGCCGCGCAAGCGTGGATCCAGTTGCAACCGGGCCAGCAATCGCAGATACTCCGCAAAGCGGTTCGTGGCCCAATCGTCCGGCTGCTCTGTCAGGCCCACACCAGCCTCCCATTGAATAGATGCGGCAACCGCGCCGGTAGAGCGCGCCCATGCATTATCGCACGAGGGCGCCTGTTTTCCAATCGGTGCACTCCAGCCACGCCTTCGGCAAGCAATGACACAAGAGCGTGGCAATAGCAACGCTCGACAATACACTATGGCGGATGTCGATGGACCAGCAACAGCCGACGCGCATCCGCTATTACGTGGTCGCCTTGACCACGGCGATGGCCGTCATGCTGTATCTGGACCGCATCTGCGTTTCGCTGCTGGAGCGTTACATCCGCGAGGATCTCGGTTTCGGCAGTGTCGAGTCAGGTTGGTTTCTCAGCGCGTTCTTCTGGGCTTACGCGCTGGGGCAGGTTCCGGCGGGCTGGCTGGCGGATCGCTTCGGGCCGCGCAACGTCCTAGCACTCTACATCCTGCTCTGGTCGGTCTTCACCGGCGCACTCGGTCTGGTCGATACGTTCCTGCTGCTGGTGACGTTTCGTTTCCTGTGCGGGCTGGCGCAGGCGGGCGCCTATCCGACCGCGGCGGGCATCGTCAGCAAGTGGGTGCCATTCACCGCGCGCGGCGCTGCCAGCAGCATCATCGCCACCGGTGGCCGGCTTGGTGGGTTCGCCGCCCAGGTACTCACCGCCTATCTGCTTGTCATGTTCGTCCCGCTGCAAGTATCGTCGCTGCTGTCGAGCGACGATCTGCTCAACAGCGGCAAGTTCATCGAGCAAGTGAACAGCCCGGACACGCCGTCAGCCAGGCAACTGGCGCCGCTGATCCGAGTGCAGTTCCATGGCGGGTCAGGTGCGCTGCCGGGTGATCCCGAACTGCTCGTGGAGAAGTTGAATCGACTCTTGAAGCGCAAGGACCTCTATCAGCAGGTCAAGCTCGACGACTTCTCGTTGCCGCTGGAAGCGACCAGGCTCGCCACGATTGCCGATGCTGACTTGACCGAGCCAGAAATTACGCGCCGCAACCGCCTGTTGCTGGAGACGGCCTTTCCCGAAGTGATACGCAAGATCCAGGGGCGGGGCTGGCGGCAGACGACGTTTGTTTATGGTCTTGCCGGCGTGGTCGTGGCGCTCGGCTACTGGTGGGTGGTGCGCAACTGCCCCGCCGAGCACCCGCGGGTCAACGACGGCGAGCGCCGCCTGATCGAGGCCGGCTTGCCCGTCGATTGCGCCAAGCCGGAGGGACGCGTCGGTGGCATTCCCTGGGGGCCGCTGCTCTGCAGTCGCAACATGTGGCTCAGCTCGATCTCCCAGTTCGGCACCAACTTTTCCTGGGTGTTTCTGATCACGCAGTTGCCGAATTACCTGGACAAGGTTCACAACGTCCCGGTGCTGGAGCGTGGCTGGCTGGCGGGGCTGCCATTGCTGATCGGCATGACCGGAATGCTGGCCGGCGGCTGGCTGACGGACGCGCTGGTGGGGCGAGTCGGGCTGCGCTGGGGTCGGCGGTTGCCGCTGGTGGCCACGCGTTTCCTGGCCATGGCCGCGCTCCTGAGCGTGCCGTGGTTGCCCACCGCGCCGCTGGCCACCGTCGCCTTCTGCCTGGTCGCCATCGGTACCGATCTGGGGACGGCGTCGCTATGGGCCTTCAATCAAGATGTGGGCGGCAAGCACGTCGGCTCGGTGCTGGGCTGGGGCAACATGTGGGGCGCCGTCGGCGCCGCCGTCTCGCCCGTGGTACTGGCCGTGATCGTCAAGGACTACGGCTGGCAACCGTGCTTCTTCGTTCTCGCCGCCGGCTTTTTTTTCTCCGGCATCACGGGCCTGGGCATTGACGCGACCGTCCCGCTGGAGCCCAAGGTGAGTCCGCAACGCTAGCATGGCCGCCAGGTCGCGGGCACGAAGTCTCGCTGGCGCTACGGGGTCGTGACTGCCGTTGCTCTTGACGCCCAGCGCTCGCACCTTATCATAACACCTTTCGACTCTGAAACTGATCGGGCGGAAGCAGATATGTCAACATTCATGGCCAAGAAAGGGCAACTGCCACAGCGCTGGTTCGTCGTGGATGCCACGGACAAGGTGGTCGGGCGGCTGGCGGTGGCGATCGCGACGGTGTTGCGTGGCAAGCATCGTCCGGAGTACACGCCGCACCTTGACACCGGCGAGTTCGTCGTCGTCGTCAACGCCGCCAAGGTGAAGTTCACCGGCAAGAAGTGGCAGAGCAAGACCTACAAGGCCTACTCCCATTATCCCGGCGGGCTCAAGGTCGTCTCGGCCGAGGAAGTGCGGCAAAAGCATCCGGAGCGTGTTCTCGAAGCCGCCGTGCGCCGCATGCTGCCGCGCAATCGCCTCGGACGGCAACAGATGACCAAGCTCAAGATCTACGCCGGCGCCAGCCACCCGCACCAGGCACAGAAGCCCGAGGAACTCAAGCTCGAACTCTAGCAATCGGCACGTGAAGATTGCGGCTACATTCCCTGCAGAACATTGCGAGTCACTGAAGGAGATCGACCGTGGCGGAAACGGCTGCCAAGAAGAAATACTGGCTGGGCACAGGCCGGCGCAAGACATCCATCGCACGCGTCCGTCTGTGCGACGGCACGGGCAAGATCGCCATCAACGGCCGCGAACTCGACAACTTCTTCACGGAAGAGAAGGATCGCAGCGCCGTCGTCGGCCCGCTGGCACTCACCGAGATGCAGAATCGGCTTGACGTTTTTGTCAACGTCCGCGGCGGCGGCATCACTGGCCAGGGAGGCGCCATCAGCCAGGGCGTTGCCCGTGCCCTGAAGGACATGTTCGGGCAGCATCCTTCCGAAGGCGCCGAGGGCGAGGCCGCCACCGGCATGGTCAAGAAGCTTCGCGATTCCGGCTACCTCACCCGCGACGGCCGCATGAAGGAACGCAAGAAGTACGGCCGTAAGGGCGCTCGCAAGGCGTTCCAGTTCTCGAAGCGCTGATTCAACCGCGAGTGGTTTCGCGCTGTCCATGGAGATCGCAATATCGCGCGTCGTTCATATTTCGAGCCTCTGGACCAAGGCCGCCAGACGCAGGGCGGCCTTTTCCATGTCTGGAAAGAGTCGGCCGTCGTGATAGACCCACATCAGCCAGTTGGCAGCGCCGAGCAACGTCCCGCTTTCATCGAGAAGTTCCATCAGTGCGGTGTCATCGGCCGATAGGGCGCGCTGCCGCCGATACGCCTCCAGGGCCGACTCTCGCAGTTGCTGGTCGTCGCCGGCCATGCTGCCGATCAATCGGGCCAGGTCCACGGCAACGTGATCGATGCGGACGCTGCCGTAATCGACGATGCCGGTCACCGTGTCGCTGCTGAAGAGTACGTGATCGTGCCAGATATCGCACAGGCACGGCTGTAATGGAACCTGGTTGCCAGGCGAGATTTGCAAGCGAAGGGCCAGCGCCCCCGTCCGCTCGCGCACGATCGGCCAGGCTCGTTGGGCCCAAAGGTTCATGGCCGGCGGTTGCTCTGCCGACAAACGCGGCTGCCAGCCTGTGGCAAGCAGTTTCTGCCAGCGCTCCGCACAGACCAGCCGGCGCTGAATCGCCGGGCAAGAACCCGCACACGCGGCCGACTGCCAGGCGTGATGAATCCGCGCGACAGCAGTCAAGGCGTTGGCGATCCGCTCCGCTGTCGGCTGGCGATGAAAATCCGCCTTGCCAGGCAACCACGATTCTACCTCCCACAGGCGATCCTGGTACGAGACCATCGATTTGCCGTCGCGCGTGCGCTGGATGTGCGGCACGAAGGTCAGGCCGGCGTTGCCGGCGTGGTCGATGAGGCGGTGCGTCTCGGTCAGTTGGCGGCTGCCGACGCCGGCCGGCCAGCGGCGCAGGCAGAATTCGCCTGCTGGACTGAACACGCGCCACAACTGCGCCCCGCTGAAGCCGCCGTGGTTGCCGAGCGGCATCACCGTTGCCTTGTCGCCGACGGCATAGCAACGCAATACTTCCGGCAGCGTCTCATCCGCAGCAACAAGAAAAGGACTCGAGCTGAACATCGTTCTGGTTGGTATGCGCGCGAGAAATCGTTCCCTCTACTTCAGCTTCGCCGCGAAGCTCTTGCGCAGCTTCGCAACCTTTGGCGCGATCACTGCCTGGCAATACCCCTGGGCGGGATTGCCGCGGTAGTAGCCCTGGTGATATTCCTCGGCCTGGTGGAACTCGACGGCCGGGACGACCTGCGTGACGATCGGCCGGTCCCAGATCCTGGCAGCGTTCAACTCCGCGATGACTTTCTCTGCCGCCTGCTGCTGCTGGGGTGAGTGGCAGAAGATTGCGGAGCGATACTGCGTGCCGACGTCGGCCCCCTGCCGATTGAGCGTGCTCGGGTCGTGGATGGCGAAGAAGACCTCGAGAATCTCATGGAAGGAAATGACGCCCGGGTCGAAGGTCACCTGCACGACCTCGGCATGTCCGGTGTTGCCATTGCAAACGTCGCGGTAGGTTGGGTTGGCCGTGGTGCCGCCGCAATAGCCCGACACGACCTTTTCGACGCCGCGAAGCTGCTCGAAGACGGCCTCCAGGCACCAAAAGCAGCCGCCGCCGAGCGTGGCGATCTCCATGCCGGGTGAGGGATTACTGGTCATCGTCGTTGCTCCTTGAGAGCGGAACACGGTGCACCCATGGTATTCTATGTTCCGCGCGACAAGCGTTGCTCTGCGGACAAGATTGCCACGGCGTGAAGATCAGCAGAGAAAAATAGCCCCTTCTCGCCAGCTTGCCTCATTTGTGCCGTTTTGGCAGTGCCGATTCGCCGCTATTGACATCTGCTTCGCGTCGGCGCACTTAATGGGACCTTTCCAATTGAAGCCGCTCGCGCGCGGCGTGTTTTCGCCAAGGGCATGATGCCGCACACCAAGCCCCAGCGCCTGTTTGCCGTCACCACGTCGGGCTTGTCCGCGACGCGCTGGCTTGCACACGTCCTGGCATCGCATCCGGATGTGTTCGTGGCCCATGGCAAGCATGCCTTGAACTCCATTCAACGAGGAGACTTTGGCAAGGAGCGCGCCGGCTCGGACATCGATTCGCTGGTCCGTGGCAATGACCTTCAGGACTTCTACGAGTCACGGTCGGTCGAAGAGGTATTTGCCCACTACCGGGAAGCAAGCCCTGCTGCGCGTGCGCTTGGCTGTGTGCATTCTTACACCGTCGATACGCTGGTTCGGTCGGCGCGAAGTCCGCAATTCCTGGCGAACGTTGCCATCGTCAATCTATTGCGGCATCCCATTCGTTACATCGCCTCGCACCATGCGCTGGTGCGCTCATCCGAAAAGCACCCGCGTCTGTACCGGCATTACGTCGAATGCGTATTCCCGCAAGCGTTGCGTGAATTTCCGGAGTTGTTCCTGCTGGAGTGTCCCGACTTCCGCGAGTTCTTGGCATTCGCGGTGAGCTGCCTGGGTGTTGCCAACTGGATTCGCGACCTCTCCTATCCAGGCATCAAGTGCGTGCAGATGGAAGTGCTGACTCGCCAGGTGGACGCCTTGGGCGAACTGTGCGAGCAGTTGACCGGACTGTCGTACGCACCAGAAGCGCTCGTGAAGTTCGTTGATCAGGGAGCCGTCAATCGGCACCGCTCTTCCGGCCAAAACGACTCGGCGCTGATTTTCAACAGCTGGCAGCCCTGGCAGCAGGACATGGCATGTCTCATGATGCCGCCCATGGTGCTCGATTGCCTCGAACACTGGAACTATGACATGTCGCTCCTGCGAGCGACGGCACGTTTCTCGGCGTTGAACGACTCACGGCGCGAGCTGCAGCCCAGCCTGGTGGACCAGCTTCGCACCATGGATCCACGACATCCACTGCTCAGTCTTCTGGAGAATCCTGGTCCGAATGAGATTCAGCAGCTCGACACGCAGTTGCACGGATTCAGGATGATTCACCGTTCCGGCAGATACCATGCCCTGGCAAAGGCGCTCGCTGCGAGCGACCCGGAAGAAATCCGGCCCAATGCCATGCGGCAGCTTCGACTGCGCGGAGCGTATCTTGTCGCGGATTCCGTCGCCATGCTCTGGGGCGCGATCGCCAACGCCATGCGCCTGACGCCACGTCTAATCGTGGAAGGGTATCGTGGTTTCAATCTGGTCGAGCAGCGAGGACGCTGCTGGGCTTTCGCACATTCGCTGGGTCCGCTCGACCTGGTCCAGCTTGATCCGCGCGACCTGGAACAGTTGTGTGACCGCCAGGATTGTCTGGTCGGCGATGATGTTGAAACACTCAAGCACGCGATTGATGAGGTTGTCGTCTGGCGTGATGCTCAGCGACGGGCGGACCTTGCGGATCTTCGTTTGCTCGATCCACAGGCCGTGGCAAAAGGACATGAAAGCGTTCACGCAGAATCCCAAGTCTCAGGAGAGATTATGAAGTGCAACCTGCAACTGCTGGTCAATAACCCGAAGCCCAGAGCCAAGGTGAGTGTCATTCTGGTGGACTGGGGTGTGCGTGAGAGCTTCCACAGTGTACGCTACCTTGCCAAGCAGACGGTGCCGCGCGAGCAGTACGAGGTCATCTGGGTCGAGTTTTACGACCGCAAGCCGAAGGAGTTGGCCCAGCTCGCAAGGCAGTCCGGCAGGCTCGACAAGTGGCTGGTCATGGGCTATCCGGACAGCACGCACTACCACAAGCATCGCATGTACAACGCCGGTATTGTGCTGTCCGAGGGTGACATCTGCGTCATTTGCGATTCGGACGCGATCTTCACGCCGACCTTCATCGAGAACCTGCAGAAGGCGTTTGCCGAGGAGCCGAAGCGCGCCGTCCACGTCGACGAGGTTCGCAACTACAGCAAGAACTTCTATCCCTTCAACTATCCGCCGCTGCCCAGGGTGCTGGGCACCGGCTGCGTGAACTGGACGGGCGTGACCACGACCGGCCTGGATAATCACCCGGACATGATTCACTCGGCCAACTACGGCGCGTGCATGGCGGCGCGGCGCGAAGACCTCATTCGCATCGGCGGGGCCGACGAGCACCTGGATTACCTCGGATACATCTGCGGGCCTTATGAGTTGACGTTTCGCCTGACCCATTTCGGACGCCGCGAGCACTGGCTGCGCAACGAGTACCTCTATCACGTCTGGCACCCGAATACCTCTGGTTGCAACATCGAGTATCGCGGGCCGGACGATGGCATGGGCGTGTCGCTGCGGGCCTTGCGGGCACGCGACACCGGACGCATTGCCCCGTACCTGGAGAACCCGGCCATGCGCCAGCTACGGCTGGGCGCCGAGGAATCCAGCGAGGAACTTCTGCCGCTGCTGGTGCGCGACGACGATCGGAGCTGGAACAAGGCCGCCGCCCATGCCGAGCTGTCCAGGCCGCCGCAGCTTGTCGAAGAGAATGTGCGCGGCTTCAACATCTTCGTCTATCGTGGCGTCTGGTATGCCTTGCCCCAGGCAAGCGGCACCTTGCAGCCGCTCAAGGTACAGAACCAGGAATACTCGCAGTGTTACTGCGCCGGTTCACTGGCCGACATCATGAAGGTGCTCAACGGCTTTCCGCAACAGGCAGGCTTCGAGCCGCAGCCCGACCTCGTCGAGGAAGGCTACCTGGGATTCAACATCATTCAGTATCACAGTCTCTGGTACGGTCTGGGACAGGAAGAGGGAGAGTTCCTGATCGCCAAGGCGAAGAGTGGCGGCTACCGGCGCTGCATTCCGGGTGCCTCGCTGGCCGCCGTCAAGGCCAGCATCCGTCGTCAGCGCAACATGAGGCGCATGAAGGCCGTCGTTGCCGGCGTCATCAATTCGGTTCGCCTGATCGCTGCCCTGGCACGGAGGTAACTGAGCGGCCTGCAAGCGCAGTGCTGCCAGCGGGGGCATGCTGCATCGGCTACGAATTGCCCGGCAACAGCGACGCCAATCCGTAGATAGCCAGGAACCCGAGAAAGACCACCGTCAGCGCGTGATAACCTAGCGAGGCTTCGCCTCAGACCGACGAGGCGTGCCCCGATGCAGGTCAATATAAAAGGCTCCGGTCGAGCCTATGATGGGTCTGCCGAAGCAGGCCCGTTTTACCGCATGGCGGTGATGGTCCCGAAGGAACCGATGTCGACCGGAGCCAATCATGAGTGTACCACGGACGGTGGC
>Ga0194121_10003255_pt1 | contig 24866 bp, 21 predicted proteins | sample TA2MahCa50mmetaG_FD_148609 | JGI IMG/M metagenome (GOLD analysis project Ga0194121, IMG submission 148609) | Freshwater microbial communities from Lake Tanganyika, Tanzania - TA2015020 Mahale Deep Cast 50m | ecosystem: Environmental > Aquatic > Freshwater > Lake | place: Tanzania: Lake...
CAAAGGCCGCCTGGCTTCGTTGCTCCTCAGTCGAAGATCCAGGGAGGATATTCTCCTTCGTTGCGCCTCGCCATCCGGCCTTTGGCGCGAAAACAGGACCCCGCGGAATTTTCGGACACGCTCTTAAGGCCGCGGTCCGAAGAGACGGTTCACGGGAAGGGCGGGGCTCCAACCGCTCAGGAATTGTCAGGCCATTCTTCACTTCTCAAAGCCCGCAAGTCCGCAAGAACTCACGATTCCTCTCCGCGAATTCCTTCGGTGCGCCCATGCCGGGCAGCACGTCTTGCTCGACCACGATCCAGCCCTGGTAATTTGATTCTCTCAATTCATCCGCGATAGCCGCGAACTCGATGCCGCCCTTGCCGAGTTCGCAGAAGATTCCGTGCTTCAGCGAGTCGAAATAATTCCACTGATTGGCGCGCGACTGCTGGTGCACGGTGGGACTGCAATCCTTGAAGTGGACGTGCCAGATGCGATCGCGGAATTGCCGCAAGCCTTGCAGCGCATCCGTGCCGCCGCCAAACATGTAGTGGCCGGTGTCGAAGCAAAGCCCGACCAACTGCCGGTCCGTGCACTTCATCAATTGCTCGATTTCCCACGGCGCTTCGACGCAGCCCGCGCCATGATGGTGGAACACCGTCCGCAGGCCGGTTTGCCGCCGCACCGCCTCCGCGAGGCGATTCACGCCTTGGCCAAACGTCTCCCATTGCTTCGGCGACAGGCTGTGCTCGGTCGTGATCCGTCCAGCGAGCTTCGTGCGCGTGAAATCCTTCCCATTGTCATCAGCTAACACGATAAACGGATGCGTGCCCACGGCTTCGGCCATCAAACGAGCGGTCTTCACCGCGCGCTCCTCACCTTCGGCGTGGGTTTGCTCCTGAGCGAAAGCCACGGGAACGAATGCGCCGAGCAACTCCAGCTTCCGTGCCTGGAGTTCGCCTCGCAGCGACGCCGGGTCGGTCGGCATGAAGCCCCAGTCTCCAAGTTCGGTGCCGGCGTAGCCGGTGTCGCGGATTTCGTCCAGCACCTGCGGGTAGCCCAGGGCTTTGCCCGGGAGATCAAATTCCAGGACCCCCCAGGAACAAGGGGCGTTGGCGACGCGGATGGAGACGGAGGATTTCATAATGCGCTGCATGGGAAGGGACAGGTTTCTGGTCAAGCCCCTGTCTCGTTGGTCCCTGGCATGGCGGTCGAACTGGTGACTCGCCGTTTCACTAAACTCAGGAGTTCGTCTGCTGTAGAGATTTGAGTCTGCAGACTTGGCCAATTGGGGTCCTCGAAATCAAACCCTGGGTAGCGGCCACTGAAATAGACTTCGGCCAGCGAGTCGCACAAGGGCTCAAAATGGTCCGCCAGGTCGTTATTGCGGACCGCCAAAAGGCCAAGCAAGCGTTCCAGATCGTGGGTTTTCTCCAAAATCCAGCCCGTCCGGATCAACTCAGCCTTCATGATCTTTTCGACGACTTCTGCCAGCTTGCTCTTGCACATGGCAAAACTCACGGCTTGATTCGCTAACTGCTGTATCCCCTGCAATTCCGCCTCGGCAATCCACAGCCAGTCGGCAGGGTTGTGAGAATCAGTCTTCCGTGGCAAGCAGGACTCCCTCAGTGAGCACGGACCGGAAAAAATGATCCCCAGCTGCCTGTTTTTCGGAGAGGCGTGCGGGGGAAATGGGTATCAACGTAAAGGCCGGACGTGGCCAAACCGGGCGCATCGCTCGGCGGAAGTTTGACGCCGCTTCCAACTGCCGGACTGCTGCGTCTGTCACGATGCAGAGGTCCACATCGCTGTCGTGCGTGGCTTCGTGACGCACGTGCGACCCAAACAAATAGACTGCGCGCAACCGTGCAACGCCATTCATAGCCTCCAGGCAGCGGGCCAGCGTTTCGCGCTGATCCTGCAGACTGGGTGGCAGGTTCTCCAAGAGCAGCTTCACAACTGAACTCTAAGAGAAAGGAAGTTCGCCAGCAAGGTGGAACTCATCAAAACCTCCGGGTCCATTCCTTCGGCCAGCGTTCCACCACGACTTTTGTTTGCGTGAAAAATTCAACCGCGTGGCGGCCCTGGCCGTGCAAATCACCGAAGAAACTTTCCCGGGCCCCGCTGAAGGGGAAGAACGCCATCGGCGCGGCGACGCCGATGTTGATGCCGACGTTGCCGACTTCGGCTTCGTAGCGGAACTTGCGCGCGTTGGCTCCGCTGCTCGTGAACACGCACGCCATGTTGCCATACGCGCCTGAGTTCACGAACGCGATCGCGTCGTCGATGGTTTTCAGGTGGACCAGCCCCAGCACCGGGCCGAAGATTTCTGTGCGGACGATTTCGCCCCCTGGGTTGACGTTGTCGAGAATGGTCGGACGAACGAAGTTGCCGCGTTCGAATCCAGGAACGACCGAGTTGCGTCCATCCACCAGGGCGGTTGCGCCTTCCTGAACCGCTTGGCCAATCAAACCCTCAATGCGCGTCTTGCTTTGCGGTGTGATGACCGGGCCCATTTGCACCTTCTCATCCAGGCCGTAGCCGACGACGCGGCTCCGCGCGGCCTCCACCAACGATTCCGTGAACGGCTTGCGGGCTTCGCCGACCGTAACCACGAGCGAGGCCGCGAGGCAACGTTGCCCCGCGCAGCCGAAGCCGCTGTCCGCAGTGATTCGGATGGTGGTTTCGGGATCGGCGTCCGGGAGGATCAGGATCGGGTTCTTCGCGCCGCCCTGGCACTGGGCGCGTTTTCCGGCCGCCGCCGCGCGGGCATAAACGTGTTTCGCTACCGGTGTCGAGCCGACGAAGCTGACCGCTTTGACGCCGGGATGGTCCAGGATCGCTTCGACCGTTTCGCGCCCGCCGTTTACCAGATTGAAGACGCCTTTGGGCAAGCCCGTCTGCGCAATCAACTCCGCGACGCGCTGCATGGTGAGCGGCACGCGCTCCGACGGTTTGACGAGGTAAGTGTTGCCGCAGGCGATCGCGTAAGGCATGAACCAGAAGGGAATCATGCCGGGAAAATTGAACGGGCAAATGCACGCGCCCACGCCGAGGGGCTGGCGGATCATGATCTCGTCAATGCCGCCGGCGATGTCCTCGGAGAAATCTCCTTGCAGCAGCCCCGGGGCGCCGCAAGCCATCTCGACGTTCTCGATGGAGCGCTGCATTTCCCCGCGCGACTCGCCGATGGTCTTGCCGCACTCCAGGGTGATCGTGCGCGCCAGTTCCTCGGAGTTCTGCTGAAGGAGCGCTTTCAGTTTGAACAGGAATTGCACGCGTTCCGTAACCGGCGTGCGTCGCCAATCGGGGAACGCGCGTTGCGCGGCCTCGACCGCGGCATCCACTTCCGCCGCGGGAGACAGCGGGACGCGAACGAGCACCTCCGCAGTCGCGGGATTAAACACCTCGAGAGTCTGGGTCGCGGCGGAAGCGCGCCATTCACCGGCGATGAAGTTGGGGAGGGGATTACTCACAGAAAATGCCTTTCCTTCTTAACGGCCTTCTCAAACTCCTTCCAAGCCTTGCGCACGGAAGGGAACTCCGAGACTTCAGCCACCGGCACATCCCACCAAGACTCGTAACCGGGAACGCGCTTCTCCGGATCCGTCTCAACGACAATGACGGTGGTCCTGGTTTGCTTTCGCGCTTTCGCAAGCGCATCGTTCAATTCGGGGATGTCGCGCGCCGTGAAAACGTGCGCACCGAGGCTGCGGGCGCCCGCGGCAAAGTCGAGAGGCGCCGGGGCGCCATCCAGGTGGCCCGTCTTTGGATTTCGGCAGCGATAGCGGGTGCCGAAGCCTCCGCTGCCAATGGCCTGGGATAAGCCGCCGATGCTCTGGAAACCGTGGTTGTCCAGCAACACCACGGTGAGTTTGCAGCCTTCCTGGACTGAGGTGGCGATTTCCGACGACATCATGAGCCACGAACCGTCGCCCACCATTACGTAAATCTCGCGATCCGGAGCGGCCATCTTCGCCCCCAGGCCGCCGGCGATCTCGTAGCCCATGCACGAGTAACCGTATTCGAGGTGGTAACCCTTCGGGTCCCGCGTGCGCCAGAGCTTGTGCAAGTCGCCCGGCAAACTGCCCGCCGCGCAGAGCACCACGTCTTGCGGGCGGGAGAAATCGTTGACCGCTCCGATGACTTCGCCCTGGCTTACCGGCACGCCCGTCGGGGTGTGATAAATGCGATCGACTTCCTTGTCCCAGGCGCGATTGAACCGCTCGCCACGCTTGCGGTACGCGTCACTGATCTGCCAGCTCCGCAAGCCTCTGCTTAAAGCTTCAAGCGCAGCGCGGGCGTCCGCAACGACGGCCACGCCGCTATGCTTGAAGGCGTCGAACTCGGCGACATTGATATTGATGAAACGGACTTTCGGATTTTGAAACGCGGTTTTCGACGCTGTCGTGAAATCGCTGTAGCGCGTCCCAAGGCCAATGACCAGGTCGGCTTCACGCGCCAGGATGTTGGCTCCGAACGTGCCGGTCACGCCAATTGCGCCCAGGTTTTGCGGGTGATCGTAGGGGAGCGAACCTTTGCCCGCCTGCGTTTCGCCGACGGGTATGCCGGTTATCGCGGCGAATTTCGCCAAAGCTTCCGTGGCTTCGCTGTAGATGACTCCGCCGCCCGCGACAATCAGCGGCTTCTTACTGGCTCGAATCAGTTCAACGGCGCGGGCAAGCAACGCGGCCTCTGGCGCGGGGCGCGGGATTCGCCAGACTCGTTCCTCGAGTAATTCAACAGGATAATCCCACGCTTCGGCTTGCACATCCTGCGGCAACGCGAGCGTCACCGCGCCGGTCTCCGATGGCGACGTGAGCACGCGCATCATTTCGGGCAGCGCGTTCAGGAGCTGGTCCGGGCGGTTGATGCGGTCCCAGTATTTCGAGACCGGTCGGAAGCAGTCGTTGACCGAGATGTCCTGCGAAGTGGGGTGTTCGAGTTGTTGAAGCACGGGACCGACGTTGCGGCGCGCGAAAATGTCGCCGGGCAAGAGCAGCACCGGGATGCGATTGATCGTGGCCGTAGCCGCGCCGGTGACCATGTTCGTCGCTCCGGGCCCGATGGAGCTGACGCACGCGAAAGCGCGGAGGCGATTGCTCATTTTGGCGAACGCCGTCGCGATGTGCACCGAGGCTTGCTCGTTTTTGGTCTGATAATAACGAAATTGCGGATACTGCTGCAGCGCCTGGCCGATGCCCGCGATGCAGCCGTGGCCAAAAATGCCGAGGCAACCGGCAAAGAACGGCTGCCGGCGCCCGTCTCGCTCGACTGCCTGGCGAAGGAGGAACTGGATGATCGCTTGAGCCGTGGTGAGTCGCTTCGTTTTCATAGCCTCCGAAGACCGTATGCTCAAAAACCTCCGCGTTCAGCAACAAACTTCAGCGCCTCGTCCTCGTAAGCCATGAAGTTCGCGCAACCATGCCGCGTGACGACGATGGCCCCGCACGCGTTGCCCATGCGTGCGGCTTTGAAGTAATCCCAGTCCTTCACCAGACCGTAAATAAAGCCGGCCGCAAACGCGTCGCCCGCGCCCAGGACGTTATAGACCTCGACGGGGAAGCCTGGCACGTCTTGCGCCGGCCGACCCGCCTCGAAGACCGTGCCGCCTTTCTCGCCGCGTTTGACGACGACGACCATGGGTCCGCGCCGCTGCATCGCTTCAACGGCCCGTTCCACGTTGCCGGCGACTTGAGCCCCGGAGATTTGCGAATGGGAAACATTGACTTGAGCCGGGTCGATCAGCGTCACCGCTTTGCATTCATCTTCGGTGCCCAGAACAATGTCCACCAGCGGCAACACGGCGCGCACGGTGACGCCGAAGGCGCGCGCGTCGTGCCATTGGTTCGGCCTGAAATCGAGATCGAGCACGACCGTGGCGCCCGCGGCCCGCGCCTGCTCGGCTGCAAAGATGTTTGCGCTGCGGCTCGGCTCCTTGCTCAGGCCGGTGCCGGAGAATTCAAACACCCGGCAGTCGCGAATCGGCGTGGCCAGCGCGTCGTCGATGGAAAGCTGGTTGTCCGCGCAGTTGTCGCGGTAATACACGAGCGGAAACTTGTCCGGCGGCTCGATGCCCAGCACCACCGCGCTGGTGCGTGTCTCCGGCTTCCGCGGGATGAATTTCGTTTCCACGCCTTCATCGTTGAGAAACTTCAGAATAAAGTCGCCGACCGGATCGTCGCCCACCGCCGTCAAGACCGCGCACTGAAGGCCCAACCGCCGTGCGCCCACGGCGATGTTCGTTGGCGAGCCTCCGACGTAGGCCGCGAACGATTTGATATCGACGAAAGCCGCGCCGACGTCGTTTGCGTAAAGATCAATCGATGAGCGCCCCATCGTGATCAGGTCGTAAGTGGGTGAGCCGACTGGCATAGATGGCGATGTGGTGAGGGAGTTAGATGGGTTAGATGGTTAAAAAAGTTGGAAGATCATTGCCCGAGTCCGAGTTAAACGCGGCGGTTGGAGGCGACACACTCATTTAACTTGTTCGACCCGTTTAGCCCTTAACGACGGTGGGGCGAGGCTCCCGCCGAGCCTTTCCTCGATGACATTGGCTTGGCAGAAGTCTCGCCCCACCTTAACTCACGGGATACCGTTTGCTCCCGCACATCGTGGGCTCGTTTCGCCGCCCCGAGCGCCTGGCATTTTGCGGCGACGAATGCGGCGTAGTCTTCCATGTAAGTTTTGCCGGGCGGCATGAAATCAAAATCCTTCGGCTTGTCGCGGAAAAACTCGCGATGCACGCGCGTCCAGATCAGCCGCCCGTCGGTTCCGATATTGACCTTCGTGATGCCGAACTCGATGGCGCGCCGCAACTCGCTTTCCGAAACTCCGCTGGCCGTGTCCTCGAGATTCCCACCCGCGGCATTGATGCGCTCGATCTCAGGTTTCGGCACGGCGGACCCGCCGTGCAGCACCAGAGGAAATCCGCTCAAACGCTTTTGAATCTCCGCCAGCCGCTCGAAGTGCAGCCGCTGTTTGCCCGCGAACTTGTAAGCGCCGTGGCTCGTGCCGATGGCCACCGCGAGACTGTCGCACCAGGTGCGCGTCACGAACTCCTCGGCTTTCGCGGGGTCGGTCAAGATCGCTTCCTTCACTTCGTGGGACATGGCGTCCTCAATTCCTTTCAATTGTCCCAACTCCGCTTCCACCGCGACGCCGCAGGCATGCGCCATTTCCGCCACGCGCCTTGTCGCGATCACGTTTTGCTCGAACGGCAGATGCGACGCATCAATCATCACCGAAGTGTAGTGGCCCGATTCAATGGCGTCCGCACACGCCGCCTCGTCGCCATGATCCAGATGAACGGCGAAGACGGTTTCGGGATAGATGGATTCGGCGGCCTGGAGCATTTTCTCCAGCATGATCGGGTGCGCGTAACTGCGGATCACGCGGGTGAACTGGACAATGATGGGAGCCTGGGCCTGGGCTGCGCCGCGAAACAACCCGTGGGTTTGCTCCAGGTTGCACACGTTGAAGGCGCCGACGGCGTGGCGGCCGTACGCGGCCTTCAAGAGATCAATCGTGGCGAGACGCATGCCGGCATCTCAATTCATCGTCCATCACGTGGCAAGTCCATACTCGGCCGGCAGGAAGCCGGCGGCCTCTGGAGATCGCATTATTTCGGCGATCAACTCTTCTTCTGCTGAGCCTTTCTTCGATGGCATTGGCTCGGCGGGAGCCTCGCCCCACGCTCAACTGAGGGCCTACGCAGAAATCCGCTAAGAAGAAGGCGCGGCGGATCCAATGTGAACTTGATTGCCTTTGCGTTCCTTGTGAATGCGTTCGTGAACGGCCGGAGCCAGCTCGTTCTCCGCACGCGCAGAGACGGCGAGCGCTTCACTTGCGGAGCCGTCAACACCGAGGGAAAATTCGAGGACCTTTTTGGCTGTTATTCCGGCAAAGGCTTCCCTTTGGTCTCCGGCGCAAACCAAATCAAGATCAGTCCCACCAGATAGATCAGCGTGATGGTGGCGCCGGCCTGGGCGTAGCTTCCTCCGTAGTGGGCCACAAGCTGGCCTTGCCCCAAGGCGCCCGCCGCCGCCAGGATGCGCCCGAAATTGTAGCTCAATCCCTGGCCCGTGGCGCGCACACGGGTCGGGAACAACTCCGGTAGGTAGAGCGGGAACCATCCGTAAAACGCCGCCGTGAAGCATCCGACGGCGAAGACCAGGATCAGAAAAACCGTGTTATACTCAGTCACCGTCCGAAACAACGCACCGCAAAGCACCAGAGACGTCAGGCAGAGCGCAAAATAAGCCGGACGACGCCCCAGCGCGCCGCCCGTTAACGCGCCGAAGAAGCATCCCACCACCGCTCCCAAGGCCGAAAGAATCGCGGTCGTCGCCTTGGCCTGGGGCAGTTCTCCGCGAGTCATCTGGTCGGCCCAGAGCGGCAGCCATTGCACGGAACCCCACGTGCCGATGAGCGCAATCGACGCAAAGGCGATGGCCAGCAAGGTCCTTTTTATCAGCTTTGGCGCGAAGACCTCGCGGATGGGGCGGGAGGCGCTCTCTTGAACAGAGCGTTTCCAGCGCTCTGATTCCGGAACAAACAGCCGGATGAAAAAAACCAGGAGTGCCGGCAATGCGCCAGCGAGCATTACCCACCGCCACGACTCGCGTGTGACCGGAATCATTCGCCCGAGAATCGCGATCAGCGCGAAGCCCACATTGGCCGCCGCGCCAATCGCCGCCGCCAGCATGGGGCGATGCTTTTCCGGCCACACTTCCATGACCAGGGCGACGCCCAGCGACCACTCCCCGCCCATGCCGAGCGCGGCGACGAATCGCAATGCGCCCAGATGCCACGGCGCGGTCGCAAAATAACAAACTCCCGTGAACAGCGAATAGGTCAGGATGCTGAGCGCCATGGCGCGCACCCGGCCAATCCGGTCGCCGAGCCAGCCGAACACCAGGCCGCCGAGCGCGGCTCCGACCAGGAACAAAGCCGTGATAATTGAAAACCACTTCCCAACGTCGGCGTCCCCAGTTACTCCCAGCAAGTCCTGCAGCGCTGGCCGTGCTATCAGCGGAAAAATCCCCATTTCCAATCCGTCAAACATCCATCCGAGAAATGCGGCGACCAGCACGAGCCATCTCGCGCGTCCCTGATCTGAGTTTTCAGTCATCGGGTTGTCCTTTCGTTGAGGGTCGCGCGGATAGTAGAGGAACTCCACTCAGGAGAGCCATAAGAAACGGCAACTGTTGACGACGGTGGCGCGAGGCTCCGGCCGAGCTTTTGTTTAATGGCATTGGCTCGGCAGGATCGAGCGGCCAGCGGCCCAGCGCGCTCGAATCGCCCCGGATCGTCTTCACCACGATCCCTCCGGCGCAGGTCATCACTTTGAGCCTTTCTCGCTTGCGGTATTTCAACCCTCCGCCGCTGCGGGGTGCGCATCTCAGCTTTTTTCCAGATCGTAAGGAGGCGAGCCAGGCAGCCGCGCCGGCAGGGCCGCTGAGATAGTGCACTTCGCCTTGCATCCGCAGTTTCGGCAACGGCTTTGAGCCGCTGTTTTCTCCGCCGCGAAGAGCCTCGTTCTTTCCTCATCCCCCCTTGATGTCGTAGCAATGGATCAGGTTCTGATCGCGAAGAAAGAGTTTCCCGTTGCAGACGACGGGGTGGGTCCAGATGCGGCCTTGCGGACTGCGAAGGGTCGTTTGGGGATTCAACTTGAACCGTCCCCGCTCTTGCCACCCCTTGGGCGACGCTTCGACTAGAGCGACCGTGCCGTCGTTTTCGTCCAGACAATACAGCATTCCGTCGGCGACGGTGACGGCGCCTTTGCCGAGTTTCCTACGTTCGCTCCACATTTCCTCGCCCGTCTTGAAATTCTGGCAGAGCCAGCCGGTGCCATCGGAATAGCCATAAAGATAGCCGCCCACCAGAACGACCCCGCCATGGTGGTTCTTCATGACCTTGTTCTCGTAAACATCGGCGGTCTCGTTGTCCGGGCCGATCTTGATGAGTTTGTTGCCGGCGCCGTACCCGGCCGTAACGTACACGCAGCCGTCGTGGAAAATCGGCGTCGGGACGACCGCGGTGCGTCCTGGGAACGAAGATTTCCAAAGCAGTTTGCCATCCTTCGCCGAGACACCGGCGACGTAGGATGCGGTCAGTTGGATGTACTGCCGGACACCGTTGGGTTCGGCCACGATGATGGATGAATAATGCGCGGCCTCGGTGAATTCCTTGGATTGCCAGACGAGTTTGCCATTCGTGTTGTCGAGCGCGGCGATCGTGCCGCGTCCGCCCCCCGGAGTGCAGACGACGAGGTTTCCATCCACCAATACGGACTCGGTATAGCCCCAATTAGGGATCCCGCCGCCGAGATTGCGCGTGCTTTCCCGCCAGAGCACGCGGCCATCCCCAACATCCGCGCAGATCAGATCACCCCGTCCGCCCATGGCATAAACACGAGTGCCGTCCACGGTCGGAGTGCCGCGCGGACCGTCGCCGCGGCGTTCGGCAAACACGGGCCCGACTTTGGCGGCCCAGAGTTCTTTTCCGGACTGGGCATCCAGCGCGAGGAGAATTTCGCTTTCGTCGCGCGTCCCCATCGTGAAGAGCTTCGATTCCGAGATAGACGGGCCGGAGTAGCCCGCGCCCGCGTTCTCATACAGCCAGACTCGCTTGGGCCCGCCTTCGGGCCATTGTTTGAGGAGACCGGTTTCTTTCGACACGTCGGTCCGGTCGGGCCCTCTCCATTGGGGCCAATCGTGCGCCGCGGCGGATACCAACCCAAGGGAGGAAATCAGACTGAGCGAGGCAGACCATGCACAGGAGGCAACACGTTTTGCATTCATAGAGATTCGGAGACTCGGCACTGGCTTTTGTCTTCTGACGTTCGGCAAAGGCGCCGTATTGAAGAGATTTGCCGCAAAGTTGAAAGCCAAATACTGATCAGACCGTGGGATAGAAGACACTTTGTTGCGTCGCATTTGGTCTTTGGCGAGGCGCGACGAAGGAGAATATCCCTGGTGGATCTTCGACTGAGGAGCAACGAAGCCAGAGCCCAAATGCGGCGCAACCCGCAGGGCCAGGGGTCTTTTGGCCAGCCGCTTCGTCGCTCGTTCGTTGTGGATCGCAGGGATGCACCGCCTCGCTCGCTCCTCGCGGCTGGCCAAAATCCCTCCTGGCAAAGTGTATTCTATCCCACGGTCTGATCAGTAAATGCCACGACTCGCGAATCGGGCGGGGCCAGGGATTCGGTTGAAAGAGGGAGCGAACGCGTCCTGCGTGCTGTGCTCGGCGTCTTACCGAGCACCTGGAGCGGCTCAATCAATTCACGTGCCCGTTCAGCCAGCACCGCTAAGCCGGAACGATTCAGATTCTGATGGGGAGCGCACGCCCCCTCGCGTGCTGGAGTCGGCGCCCTCGCCGACTCCATTCAATCGAACTGAAACGGACCATTCAGTGTTCTGGCTTGGACGCCGATCCGACTGGCGAGGCGCCTGTCCGAACACGCGAGGGCGCGTGTGCTCCCCAGTTCCCAACGGAATCGTCCCGGCTAAGGCGCTGCCTCCAACGCTCGCTCCGCCAATTCGCGGACGTACTGCTCCGACGGCTCAGATCGAGTGTCTCGCAGATGGCGATAGATGCGGGTCGCTTCGGGTTTTCGTCCCGCGGCCAGAAGCCTCTCCGCCAGCAGCAAACAAGTTTTGGTCATCTGTATGCGTTCATAACCCTCCGCAGCGTCCGCGGACTTCAGCAGGGCGCCGCCTGAGGTTGCGTCACCAAGATTCGCCAACGCCCAGGCCGCGGCGAGCCGCACCTCGCGATCTTCCTCTCCAAGCGCCTTTTTCAAGGCGGCTGCGGATTCGTGATCGCGGATGACGCCCAGAGCCTGGATCAGTGCGGCTCGATGCTTTGCCGGGGCCGTCGCCAAGCTGTTCCGAAACTGCGCCGCGGCGCCCTCTCGGATGGCCAGCAACGCCTGGATGGCATATTCCCCGAGGTCCTCATCCAACACGTGCCGTCCAAGTCCTTGAACGACTTCCTTGCCGCCCGCCACCTGCAGTTCGCGAATGAGGAGTGCTTTCACGGCCTTGGAATGCTTGTCACTGCCAAGCTGCGCCGCGAGCGTCTCTGTGAACAACCTGCGTTCGCGTTCTTTCCCGACGCCTCCCACATGTAAGGCCAGGCCGTGCAGCACGTAAGCCGCTTTGTAATTCTTGAAATCGGCGGCTCCGGGATCGCGCACTAACGCGATCAATTCCAGAATATTCTCCCTTCCGCCCGCCACAATCTCGGAGAAAATCCTGTTGGCCGTCTCCGGATCGGGGCCGGTGAACTTGCTGGCCTCGCCGTAATTGTCTGGCCGCCGGGTTCGGTTCGGTTTTTCTGGCTGGTCCGGCTTGTCTGGCTCCGGTTTTTGTTTGGCCTGAATCTCTTTATCCGTCTCGGGCATCTGATCCACGAGGGCCGCTATGTCGGGTTTGGTCGTTGCCATAGAAAAGACTCTTTACAGATGCCACGGCGCGCGCATGGGCTGATTGACGAGGCGATTGGCCTCTTCGTCGCCCAGGATGATTTCTTTGACCGGATCGAACCGAATCTTGCGCCCGACGCGAATGGCGATATTGGCCAGATGCATGAGACTGGCTGTTCGGTGCGCCGCTTCGGCGTTCCCGCCGGCGGGTTTGCGGGTCCGGACGGCTTCGGCGAAAGTGCGGAGGGGTTCCGGGTCCGGCAGCTCCGCGATCTTCGCCTGATCTGCCTCGGACAAATCGTTCAGGCTCACGCCGCGCGGTGTCTTGCGGTCATAGCGCTGGCCCCATTCACCGCTGTCGAACACCAGGGTGAGCCCGTCGGCGTATTTCAACTCCACCCAACCCCACATGCCGACCGCATCGGGATGCGCGGGCGGAGCGTGGGCTTCAATCTCGACCGGCGCGGTATCGTCTTTGCCGTAGGTCCACGTGAAGGGATCGAGGAAGTGTTGCCCCATGTCCGCGAGTCCGCCGCCTTCGTAATCCCAATAACCGCGATGCGTCCCGCCGATACGATGAGGATGGAAGGGCTTCATCGGCGACGGTCCGACATACATGTTCCAATCCAGATTCTTGGGGGCGGCTTGCGGCCGGGCATTGACCAGTCCGCTCCATTCCTTGACCTTGAACCCGCCGCGAATGATGTGGACCGCCGGACAGCTCTTCAGCAAGCCGCTCTTCATGATCTTCCGCGTGAGAATGCTGTTCCGGTCGCGGCTCGCGCCGAATCTGCCAAACGTCCCAACTTGGAAAATCCGCCCGTAGCGTTTCTCGGCATCGGCGACGGCGCGGCCTTCAGCGATGAAGCGCGTCATCGGCTTTTCGCAAAGCACGTCTTTCCCTGCCTCCATCGCCGAGATGGAGATCAAGGCGTGCCAATGCGGCGGCGTGGCGATGGCGACGACGTCGATGTCCTTTCGCTCAAGCACGCGGCGGAAGTCGGTGTAGGTGGTCTTGTTGTCGGCGCGGTCCAGCCAGCGCACGTCGCACTGGGCCAGTTTGGCCGGGTTCAATTCCTTCATTTCGTTGAACGTGCCTGGACCGCGCCCACCAACTCCGATCAACGCGCCGCCCACGCTTTCACTGGGCGCGGTCTGACCAGCGCCACCCAGCACGTGGCGGGGCACAATGGTGAACGTGCCGATAGCGGCGGCTGATCCTTGGAGGAATCTCCGCCGAGTGATTGGTTGAGTTGGCATCATCACGCCGCCTTTCGCTCCACCAATTTGATTCGCGCCGCCAGGTCATCGACTTCAGCCAGGGTTTCGCACCCGACGTTCAGGACGTCCACGCAGCCCAGGCCGAGCACGTAGCCGATGGAGTTGTTTTTCTTTTCCTCGTCGTTGCGGAAGATTCCCTCACCGATGATTTTCATGCCGACGACGCCCTTGCCCGCTTTGCACAAGTTTTGCAGCACCGGTGCGACCTTCTCGGCCGGGCCGTCCATGCGGGTTCCGTAAGGGTTAATGCGAGCGTGAACCGAGTCCACCCACGGCTCAGCCACCGCCGCCTCGAGTGCCGGCAGCGAGTGACACGAAACTCCATGCGCGCGAATGACGCTTTTCTCTTTGAGCTTCGCGAGCAGGTCCATTTGTTTGCGCAGGTCGGTCGGCCACTTCGGGGATTCCACGCAGTGCAACAAAACCAGGTCGATGTAGTCCGTTTTCAGTTCTTGGAGAAAGCGCGGGATCAGGACGTCGGCGTCGAGGCGTTCCGGTTCGGGGATTCCCCCAGGGCGCCACCAGATCTTGGTGATGATCTGAAAACGATCCCGCGGGATGCCCTGAAGCGCGGGGACCACGTAAGGGTGCGTGCCGTACATGTCCGCGAGGTCGAAGGCTCGCACGCCCCGTTCATAGGACCCTTTGATGAGGGCCTCGAATTTCTCCTTCCCCATCCGCGTGTGATTCGACTGCCGATTGCCTCCGCGCATGCCGGTGCCCAGGCAAACGCGCGAGGTTTTTAGTTTGGTCTGACCAAGCTGGACTGTCTCGTAGGGATCAAAACGTTGCGGCTTTCCGTCCGCCGCCCGGACGAGGTTCGTTCCCAGTAGGATTCCGCCGGCTCCTGTCAGGGACCGGCCGATGAATTCGCGACGTCTCATTTTCATAAACCACTCATTAGTGTTGGGGGCTCGCACGGACGAACCTTAGTTCGTTTCTGACGAATAAGAAGATGAATATCATGCTTCGAGGCACACTCGCCGAGGGTTGTTCATGGACGGGAATGCTGCATTGACGGCGGTCAAAACCGCCGTTCGTGCCGAGTCTTCTCATGAACCGTCTCTCCGGACCGCAGCCTTCAAGCCGCTTCAACGCCCGACTCCGGAGAGTGCGCGGAAGCAGCCTGAAGGCTGGGGTCCGCGCAGTTTTCGGTTCATGGGGCGAGCGCATGGCAATGAGGCCATGGCAGCTTCCGATGAACCGTTCCTCCGGACCGCAGCCTTCAAACCGCTTCAACGCTCGACTCCGGAGAGTGCGCTGAAGCAGCCTGAAGGCTGCGGTCCGCGCAGTTTTCGGTTCATGAGGAGAGCGCATGGCAATGAGGCCATGGCAGCTTCCGATGAACCGTTCCTCCGGACCGTGGCCTTTAGGCCGCTTCAGCGCTCGACTCCGGAGAGTGCGCGGAAGCAGCCTGAAGGCTGCGGTCCGCGCAGTTTTCGGTTCATGGGGCGAGCGCATGGCAATGAGGCCATGGCAGCTTCCGATGAACCGTTCCTCCGGGCCGTGGCCTTTAGGCCGCTTCAACGCTCGACTCCGGAGAGTGCGCGGAAGCAGCCTGAAGGCTGCGGTCCGCGCAGTTTTCGGTTCATGAGGAGAGCGCATGGCAATGAGGCCATGGCAGCTTCCCAGGAACGATCAAGGCGTGCGACCGGAGATTCGCTTCCGGCACCTGATGCTGCCACATTGGCAGTCAAATCCCGGCATGAGCCCGTCGTAAAATGTGCCGTAGTCAATCGTGATCTCTTCGTCGGGCGAAATGTCCCGCAACGCCACGACATCCAGGCCGGCAAAGGCGGTGTTGGGATCGCACGAATGGTTCTGTGGCGCCCAGTGGGCCGGGTCTTTGTCCCAGAGAATGTAGGCGCCGTTGCCTATCGGGTAAGCGAAGCGGCGGAAGACTTCTTTGGCCGTTGCGTCCCAGGTGCGTTGCACATGGGTCCAGGTCGCCAGGCGCTGGGGGCGCTCTTCACCGGCGAACACCACCTCTCCGCGGGCAATTTTCCGTGAGGCGAAGGTTCCGTATCCGTTTTTGCCGCGCCGGACGACATACGGTTTTTGCTTTCGCGCGTGCCGGGCCAAAGCTTCCTCAACAATTCGTTTCAGGAATCCCGCCTGGCCCAGGCCGTCGTATTGCAGAATGTAATCGGCCGATCCTTGATAGCCTTCGGGGTAAAAGACCGAGCAGGCGAAATTCACCTCCAGGAAATGAAGCGCATGGTCCTTCGACACCCGAAAATCCATTCGGGCATAACCATCGCCGGAGAATCCCCGGAAGACACGGCACGCGGCGTCCTTGAGGCGCTCCACCAGATCCGGCTCCACGCAGGGAACATTGCACTCCGGATGATACTGCGTGACCTTCAGATCGTAAGTTTTGAAGTGCTCCCCAGGCGGGAAAATAAATTCCAGCGGCCGAAGGGCCAGCGGCCGCCGCGCGGGATCTGGATCGGCACAGACCAGCACTGTGAATTCGCGGCCATCGACGAACTTCTCGATCAGGGCGCTCCCGTATTCTTCAATCAACGCGCCCGCTTTGTGTTTCAGTTCATGGACATTCTGCACCAGCGAATCCTGATCGATCCCGATGCTGTCGCCGGCGCAGTCCGGCTTGACGAACAACGGAAATTTGAGCACCGAACACGCGGCGGCGATATCCTGGTCGGTTTGCACCAGCCAATAGGGCGGGGTCGCGACGCCTTCGGATTCCGCCACGCGTTTCATCAGGTGCTTGGGCGGATCGTAAAGATCGGGAGTTGGCCCCGTGTACGGGAGATTGAAATGTTCCAACGCCCGGATCACATCGATCGACGGCACATCCGAATCGAGATACCCTTCGCACAGGTTCACGTACACATCGAACGCCTGCTTGCGGAGTTCGCGAATCTGGCGGAAGGTCGAAACCTTTTTGAGGAAGACGTGATAGAACTCATGTTCCGGAAGCAAACGCGCCAGAGTTCGCGGCGGATCGTAATGGCGGTAATCGCACGACGATCCTTCGTAGGAGGGTTGGAGCACGCAAATTTTCATGCAAAGCGGTCAAACGCGTCGTGCAGAATCAGCGAGACAATGTCCACGAGGCTCGTTTCGCTGAGCCGGAGAATGGCGCCAATCGAGGTTCCCTCGTCCTGAGTCAGTTCGCAGTTGGAGTTGACTTCCAGCACGTGAAGCTCGCCTGTCTGCTTATCCATTCGAATATCAACCCGCGCGTAGCCGGTTCCGCCGACCGCATGGTAAGCACCAATCGCGGTCTTGGCCAGCTTCTCTTGCCGGTCGGGGGCCGCGAGCGCGCAACGCACGAATGGCTCGTTCACAGGCAACGAAGGTTCCTCTTTGAATTCATTCCAATAGCGGTCGCGGCTGAGAAAGCGCTCGTTCGCGGGCAAAGCCGAGTGAAAGACTCGTTCCGCGGCAGGAAGAGCGCGCACGCGAGCAGGCTGTTCTCTGTCCGCCACAAGAAAGACGGTGAATTCCGGTCCATCCACAAACCGCTCGGCGAAGAGCGTCGGAACAAACTCCCACTGCCTCTTTTCGTCTTGAATCAGTCGCCGGACCTGAGCGCGCGCGGACTCCGCGTCGTGAACGACAGAACGAAGGCTGATGCCCATGCTGGCGGCGGAGATGTCGGGTTTGAGGATGACCGGGAAGCCAGGATCTTTGGTCAACCGCGCCAGGTCCTCGGGACGATCCTGAATTGTGACATACGGCGGCGTTGGTACGCCGTGTTTCGCGAACCGATCCTTCATTCGCAGTTTGGACGTCGTCGCTTCGTAAAAGTGGGCGGAAGCGCCGCTGAAGGGCACGCGAGCCTCCTCCAGCTTTCTCACCACGGACAAACCAGGGTATCCGTGAATCTCATCGCCATCGCACAAATTGAAAACGACCAAGCCAGCCGGGTCACTGTGGTTTCGCGTGTCCTCGATGGCCCGATCCAGCGTGGGGCGCGAGATCGGCACCCATTTCCATTCCAGGTGCAGGCGGTCGAACCAGGACTTCACTTCGGCGCGGTAAGCGGGCGTGTCATATTCCGGGCTTTCGAGGCGTCCCTCGCGGATCGTGTAAGGAACAAACACGTGGACCATCGGCTTCCAGTTAAAGAAGTCGGAGTTGCTCATTGAGCGTGAACCGCAACATGCGGGCGTGAGATGCGTCAAGGTCAAAGAAACAAATTCATCGGACATTTGTCTCAACAGGAGAAATCGGCTATGATAAGTCCAAGTATGGCTCCGGGGATTGGAATCAAGATGACCCAAGAAAAACCGAGATGTGGGAGTGGCCAGGGGGCAGCATCCTTCGTTTAATCATTGCGGACATCAGGCGGCGGGTTTTGGTCAGCGGAACGAGTTATGCCAGAAAAAACGTTCAGTGAAATACCGCGCTCCAACCGGGAGCTTTACGAAAAAGGACGAGCTGCCCTGGAGCGCAACAACCTGGATTATGCGATCGCCCTTTTCAGCCAGGTGCTCCACAGCGAACCGACTTTCTACGATTGCCGGGAAGCTCTGCGCGCCGCCCAACTGAAGAAGACCGGATCCGCGACCAGCTTTCTGCGCAAGATGCTCGGCACGGCGAGCAGTTCTCCGCTCCTGGCCAAAGGCCAAATCCTTCTGCGCGGCAATCCGCTGGAGGCGTTGCAGGCCGCCGAACAGATTCTAAGCCACGATCCGAACAATGTCGCCGCCCACAAACTGCTCGCGGAGGCGGCTGAAGCCGCGGACTTGCCGCGCACCGCGGTGCTGTCGCTGGAAATTGCATCGAAGAATTCGCCCCGGGACAAGGACATCGCCTTGCGGTTGGGCGCGGCGCTCGTCCGCGCAGGCCAGGTGCAACGCGCGGAGGCGGTGCTGGCGGAACTTCAACGCGCTTATCCGACCGACCAATCCGTGGCCCAGGCTCTCAAGAATGCCTCTGCGAGCAAGACGCTGCGCGAAGGCGGTTACGACGCCCTGGCAGATGGCGAGGGTTCTTATCGGGACATTCTCAAAGACGCTTCCGAGGCCGTCGCCTTGGAACAGGAAAAGCGGCAGATGAAAGCCGGCGAGGTGGCGGATCGACTTATCCAGGAGTACGAAGCGCAGTTTGAAAAGGACCCGAAGAATCTGAAATTGCTGCGCACCATCGCGGAGCTTTGCGTCGATAAGAAGGAGTACGACCGCGCGCTGGATTGCTACAACCGCATCGTCGCCACAGAAGGTCCGAACGACCCCTCGCTGGACGCCGCCATCGTCCAGGTGAATCTGAAAAAGCTGGACCTGGCCATCGCCCAGATCAGTCCGTCTGAGCCGGGCGCCGAAGACAAGGCGGCGAGGCTTCGCACCGAGAGAGGGGCTTACCGGCTGGCGCAGTACCAGCGCCGGGCCGAAAAATATCCGACCGATCTTCAGGTGCGCTTCGATCTGGGGGAGGTCTATTTCCAGGCGGGAAAATTGAGCGAGGCGATTCAGGAATTTCAAAAGGCCCAGGCCAATCCTCACTTGCGGATCAGCGTTTTGAACTACCTGGGGCAATGCTTCGCCGCGCGGCGAATGTACGACCTGGCCGCTCGCACCTTCCAGAACGCGATCAAGGAAAAGATCGTCTTCGACGACGAAAAGAAGGAGTTGATCTACGCGCTGGGTTGCGTGCTGGAGAAGATGGGCAAAGCCGCAGATGCCATGGAACAGTTCAAGCAGATTTACGAAGTCGATATCGCGTATAAGGACGTCGCGGCGAAGGTGGACGCCTTTTACGCTGGACAGTAGGCGCCATCAGGAGATCAGGGCAGGTGTTTCCGGAGAAAGTCGGTGAAATTGCCATGCATGATGCGGGCCACGTCAGCGTCTTTGTAGCCGCGAGATTTCAGCATGGCGGGAATGCGCGCGAGGTCCGCTATGGTGTCGAGGTCCCCTGGGGACTGTTCGCGACCAAAGCCGCCGTCGAGATCCGAGCCAATTCCCGAATGAAGCGTGTTGCCCGCGAGTTGGCAGACGTGGTCGATGTGATCGACGATTTTCTCCAGCTTCAGGCCGGCGGACTCAGGCGTGGTTTTGCGTTTGATCCAGCCCGGAACCATCATCCAGGCGTCGAGCGCCGCGCCGATCACCGCGCCGCGTTCGATGAGGATTTTTATTTGCTCATCTGTGAACTGGCGGTTGTGCGGAACCAGGGCGCGACAATTCGAGTGACTGGCCCAGAGCGGGCCGTCGAAGTGATCGAGCGCCTCCCGGAAACTGTCGTCGCACAGATGCGTGACATCCAGGATGATCCCAAGGCTCTTCATGGCTGCGAGCAGTTCGCGGCCGCGCGGTCCGATGCCGCCCGTGGCGTCCGTGCCCTGGGCATAAGTGCCGGGGCCGTAATGGGCGGGACCGACTGCGCGCAGCCCTTGTTCGTACGAGCGTTCGAGATGAGACCGCTCTAAATGCGCCAACGAGAGAATTGAATCCGCTCCTTCCAGGCTCAGCACGTAGCCGATGGGCGCATCGGGCGGAGGAGTGCCCTGCCAAAGACGCAGATGCCGTTCGAGACCCTCGCGAGTTTTGATCTGGACCATTTGCCCGGCTTCCTCCATCGCGCGATACCAGGCGAGCTGGCCTTGAGTTTGCCCCCAGGCTTGCTCCGGGCTGTGCCAGCCGGGCAGAGGATTGTTCCGCTTGACGTAGCGGGCAATTTGCGTCGCGACACAAAGGCCGATGCCGCCCCGGCGCATTTCAGGAAAACAAACCGTGCCCTGGCCTCGGTCGGGTTTATCCGTCAGGCTGTGTTCGCGCTGGCGAATCTCACGAATCGGACGCGTCAGGTCGCGATTCCATTCCAACGCGTTCATCGAAAGATCCAGGTGTGCGTCAAGAATCAACATACGTGGGCAAAGGAGAATCGAATTCCAGCGACACTGCAAATCGGAAAACGACGGCCGTTTCTCCGACCCCGATTCTTACTCTTGCTCGTAATCCTAATCTCGAAGGCAAGAGATTAAGATCAGGATTGCGATTAAGATCGGGTGCTCGACTGCGCCGACAGCCGTGCGCAAAGGTGTGGCTTATACAAGTGCGTCGAGCAGCAATACCAACGCCAGCGCCGCAAAAGAGATAATCGTTTCCAACACCGTCCAGGTCTTCAGCGTTTGCTCCACGCTCATGTTCAGGTATTCCTTCACAAACCAGAAGCCGCCGTCGTTCAGGTGCGACAGGATCGCCGATCCCGCGCCCATGGCGATGATCAGCAACTCGCGGTTTGTGCTCGGCGACGCGAGGACTATCGGAGCCAGGATTCCCGCGGCCGTGGAGATGGCCACGGTTGCCGAGCCGGTCGCGACGCGAATGAGCACCGCGACGAACCAACCCAGAAGCAACGGAGAAATCGCGCTCCCTTTCACCAGGTCCGCAATGGCGCCGCCCACGCCGCTGGTGACCAGCACGCGGCTGAATCCGCCTCCCGCGCCGACCACGAGCAACACCAGCGCGACTGGACCGAGGCATTCGTCGGCGAACCTGGAGATTTGTTGCCGGTCAAACCCGCGCGCGATTCCGAACGAGTAGAACGAGAAGAGAACGCCGACCAGCATCGCCACCGTTGGATGGCCCAAGAATCCGCTCCAGGCGCGAATCGGATTGCCTTGGACTTTGCTGATAGCTCCGGCACTCTCCAAGTGCTTCTTCGCCACCTCGGCGTCAGGCTTCGAGACCTCGCTGAGCAGAGGGGAGGGGAGCGAATCAAGGATCTTCTCGGCGCCGGTTGCATCCAGAACTGGCTTGAGTGTCCGAATGGCATCGAGAATCTGAGAGCGTTTGGACTCCGGAGCGGACATCAGGACCAAATCGAATTTTTCCTGAGCCGCCGGATAAAGGACATCGACCAGCGTGGCCGCCATCATCAACAGGATCGGCGCCAGAATCGTCAGCAGCGTGAGGCTGAAGGCCGGCGGGCTTTTCGTGGCATGCCGCTGAGTCAATTGCGCCCCAATGCCGCCGAGTTCGACGTGAATCTTCCGCGTGGCGAAGCGGCCGAAAATTGGGCCCGCAATGATGGCCGTGGGCAAGCCGACGAGGATGGAGTAGAGGATCGTTTTTCCTGGATCGGCCTTGAGCAGTTCAATCGCGGCCATCGGTCCCGGATGCGGCGGCACCAATCCGTGCGCGACCGAAAGCCCGGCGACCAGCGGAATGCCCAGGCGCAACAGCGGCGTGCGCGTTTCCCGCGCGAGCGTGAACACAATCGGGATGAGCAAAACCAGACCGACGGTGAACCAGACCGGAATGCCGACGACAAAGGCGATGACCAACATCGCCCAGTGCATCCGCTTTTCGCCGAACGCGCGAATCAAGGTGTGAGCGACGACCTCGGCGCCGCCCGATTCCGCGAGCAGTTTTCCGAGGATCGTTCCCAGACCGACGACGATGGCGACCGAACTCAGCACCGCGCCGACTCCTTCCCCGAAGCTTCGGCCGATGTCGGGCAAATTCATGCCCGCACACAGCCCAACAAACAGCGAGGCCAGAATGAGCGCTACGAAGGCGTTGAGCTTGACCTTGGCGATGAGAAGGATGAGCGCGACGATCGCGATCAGCGTGTAGAGCAACAGGCTCGCGTTGTGGCTCAGGCCGGGCACAGGATTCTGGTGACGCGACGCTGCCGGTCCGAGTGGGGTTTGTCAACCCAAGGTCATTATTGAACAAGCCGACTGGAAAGGATAGAAACCCACATGCTTTAAGAGATTTCGCGTCAGCAATTTCAAAAGCCTTCTCAATGTCGAGTTTCGGCCCACAGGACTCAACCTCGTGATCGGCCCAAACAATGCCGGGAAGACCAACCTTTGTTCCGCACTGCGATTCCTTGGCCTCACTGCTCCCGGCACGCTGGAAAATGCCGCGAAGGAAGTGGAGATTGCGTGCCTTGTTGAATGCGCGCCGCTGAAACGCTGGCTCGCCAGTAAATCGTTCGAGGACTTTTATGCCAAGCTGTGGCACATGAGCAAACAGTTCTCCACTTGTCGCATGGAGACACATCACTAGTGATGAACGATCTCTCCTTCTCCGACAGCGCTCAAGATAGGAGGAATGTCATCGCTCTTATTCAAAGCGTCAGCTTCCGATCCCGCGCCGCGATTCTCCAGCGTTCGGTGGCCTGTCCCTCTTTGATCACGACCGCTTCGGAGTGCAGCGCGACCGTTGGGCAAATGTGCCGCGGGATCCCGTAAAGACAATCGCCAACCGCAAACTTCCCGGCGTCGGGTGTTTCCAGAACGAGGTGTTCTTCGCTGTGGACCACGGCAGTCGCGTCGGGCAGTCCAAAGAATTGCACGCGTGGATGAGGATTCTCGGCCGCGATGGCTTTGTGGCCCAGGTCCAGGCAAAGCCGATTCGTTCCGGGCTTGCTAATCACGCGCGTCAGAACCAGCGCGGCGGGCAGAAAGTCGAGATCGGGAAGTTTGTTCAAGTAGCTGACGTCCCAGAAGATCGTTGTCCCGGGGCTGCACTCAACGTCCGGTCGCCGGGCGTGAATCGCGAACGTGGGAGTGCCTCCGGCAACGACTCTCGGCACAGGGAGGCCGAGTTGCTCCAGATTGCGCCGGAGGTCGCTGGCCGGCGCGAAGGCCGCTTCGCAAACAGCCATGCGCTCTTTCAGATCGGTGTTTTGAATGTGGCCGTCGTAAACGTGCAGACCGCCCGCTTTCAGACCGGGCGAACTTGAAATCAAACGGTAGAGTTCGACGGCTTTCGGTCCGGCCGCGACGCCTGTTCGCCCCATGCCGCAATCGATGTCCAACAGCACATCCAAAGAAAGCTTGGCGGCTAAACAAACTTGGGAAAGGGCACGGATCGCCTCGGCGTCGTCCGCGACGGCGGAAAATTTCGTTGCCGGAAAGGATTGCGCAAGCTGAACGAGCCGGCGCGCATTCGGGCCGACCGGCTGATAAGCCAGCATGGCGTCCTCAGCGCCGCAACTCGCGACCATTTCCAGCTCGGCAATCGTGGCGCATTTGAACTTCGTTATCCCGGCCGCCCGCTGCATGCGGATAATCTCCGCCAGTTTGTGCGTCTTGACGTGCGGCCGCAGGCGCTTGACGCCGCCGGCAATGTGGATCATGCGCCGGATGTTTTCCTCGGCCCGGTCGAGATAGACGAGGAGGGCAGGGGAGGGGAGGTCGGCGGCGTTCTTGACGAGGTGCCAGGGGCGGTTGGATTGCGTCATGCGTAATTCGTAAAACGTGAAACGTAATGCGTGATACGTGACACTTGACACGTGGCACTTGACACGCGACGTGACCCGAAGTCGTCAGTCTATCTCGAAGATGGCTTCGATTTCGACGGCGACGTTGTTGGGGAGCGCGTTCATGCCGACGGCGCTGCGCGCGCCTTTGCCTCGCTTGATACCTGGCACGTGGCACACCTTGCCTGTCTACCTCATTCGATCTCGAAGATCACTTCGATTTCCACCGCAATGTTGCCGGGCAGAGAACCCATGCCCACGGCGCTGCGCGCGCCGACGCCGGTGTCTGTTCCAAAGACTTCAGCAAAGAGCTCGCTGCAACCGTTGATCACAGCCGGATGCTCCTGGAAATCCGCCGTGGCGTTCACCATGCCGAGGGTCTTGATGACGCGTTTGACGCGGTCCAAGCTGCCGAGGTGTTCGCGCACGCTCGCCAGAATCGCGAGACCCACCTGGCGCGCCGCGAGTTTGCCGCCCTGGAGGTCGAGGTCCTGGCCGACGCGGCCCTTGATCATGGTTTTGTCCGGTTTGAGCGGGCCGTGGCCGGAGACGTAAGCCAGGTTCCCAATGAGGACTACGGGTTTGTACACGCCGGCGGGTTTGGGCGCGGGCGGCAGTTCGAGTTTGAGTTCGGCGATGCGGGCTTCAGCATTCATGGCGGTTAGCTTTCAGTGGTCGTCACTCAGATGGCAAGGCTTTTTGTATCCGTTAACGACGGTGGAGCGACGCTCCTGCGGAGCTTTTCTTCGATGGCATTGGCTCGGCAGGAGACTCGCCCCGCCTTAACGACTTTAACTGAGGGGATACTCCCTCAATCAACAGTAGTGGGGCCGCGGTGAGGGGGAAGGTGACGCCGTATTATAACCAATTTACCAAATAATAGCGATTTAACGATTTGATCGTGTAACGCTGCAACGGGTGAACGCGTGAACGGAATTCCCACTTGCAAGGCGAAAGGTGAGCTTCAACACTCTCCCGCGCATGG
>Ga0194121_10003262_pt1 | contig 24842 bp, 22 predicted proteins | sample TA2MahCa50mmetaG_FD_148609 | JGI IMG/M metagenome (GOLD analysis project Ga0194121, IMG submission 148609) | Freshwater microbial communities from Lake Tanganyika, Tanzania - TA2015020 Mahale Deep Cast 50m | ecosystem: Environmental > Aquatic > Freshwater > Lake | place: Tanzania: Lake...
ATATCGCCAACCTGTTTCCCGCCGGTTATCTGGTTGAGGGCACCGGGCTCTCGGTGATCGGCTTCCACGGGGCCGCTTACCCGGCCGCGGCGGCCATTCTTCGGCGCAGCGCGGCACCATGAGTCGAAGGCCGCCTGGTCGACGCCGGTCCCGTCGTGGCCGGTGAATTCGGAACCTGGAAGCTCGTCTTCACGGCTGGCGTGCGGGGCCTGTCCACCGGCGGGGGACTCCGAATCTCGACCGACTCCGACTCCGACTGGGGGTGGCCGCAGTTCGCAGAGCCAGGAGAGGCGGAATACACCACGGCGGTCGGGCCGCTCGATTCGTCGTTCGCCCTCACCTCAGGCGATCACCTGACCCTGGCGGTCACGGTCGTCGGCCGGCCGATCAAGGTGCTTCGACTTCGTTGCCGACCCCTTGAGCGCCGGGTCGGGATAAGATTCGGCGGCGCCGGCATGTTTCACTTCCACGAACCCTGCGTCTCATGAGAACCGAACAAGGGAGTGACTGATGAAGATCGCATTGGTCGACGACTGCAGGCTTTCCCTGGTGAACGATGGCAAGGTCGTCGATGTCCACAACCTCGTGGCGTCCATCCCACACCTGACGCCGCAGGACCTGCTGGAAGGCGTCATTTCCCGGTTCGGGGAGTTGAAACCCAGGTTCGAGGCGGCGCTCAAGTCTGGGCATGGCAAGCCGGTTGCCCAGGTGCGCTTCAAGCCGCCGGTGCCGCAGCCTTCGAAGATCGTATGCATGGCAGGGAACTACATGGAGTCGGGGACGATACCGGCGCCCTACGACGTCGATGCGTTCCTGAAATCCCCGGCGTCGATCGTCGGCGACGGCGACGTCGTGGTGCTCCCGGACGCGCCGGCGACAGTGTTCCAGCACGAGTCTGAGCTGGGCGTCGTGATCGGCAAGAAGGCGTCGCGGGTCAAGGCGGCCCAGGCCCTCGATTACGTGTTCGGTTATCTCAACTTCATCGACGTCTCGGCACGAGGTATCAACCCTAACGGACGCAACAGCTTCTGGTGGCAGAAGTCGTGGGACACCTTCGGCCCGATCGGACCCTGGATCGCCACCCGGGACGAGATTCCGGACCCGCAGAAGCTGCATGTCAGGCTGTGGAACAACGGCGACCTCAGACAGGACTTCTCGACGTCGGACATGGCCCGCGGCGTGGCCCAGGTGATCGAGTTGATCTCGAATGAGGTAACGCTGTTGCCCGGCGACATCCTAGCTACGGGGACGAACCACCTTGGCCTGGGACCGCTGCAGGATGGCGAGAAGGTTGAGATGGAGATCACCGGGCTGGGTCGATTGCACGTCTCGATCCGGGACGACAAGAAACGTACCTGGCGTCGCGAAACCGTCGCGCAGCAAAAGGCCCGCGAGGCGGCCGAGAAGGCCGGGAAGGCGGGCTAGTCGCCTCCGCCGGGGGCGTCTGCGCCAACCGGCCTGGGAGCGCGGGCTACTGTGGCGTCCCCCGTTTCGGACTCGTCCTCCCAGTCGGGGATGATGAGGCGTTTTGTCGGCTCGAGCAACAGAATGCATAGCGCGCCTGCCACGCTCGCGCTTACCGAGAGCAAGATCGCGAGGGTGTAGCCGCCGGTAAGGTCGAAAGTCACCCCGCCCAGCGCGCCGCCCAACGCCATGCCGAATCCGGCGCCGAAAAGCTGCCACCCGTAGGTGGTCCCGATCGGCGTCTGGCCGTAGTACTGGCGGTTGATGACCGGAAAGACTGCGCCCTCGCCGCCATACAGGAGCCCGAACGAAACCGCGAACACGTAGAAGGCCAGGGTAGTGTGGGCGTCCAGCAACAGCAGAACGGTGAGCCCCTGGCCCAGGAATGACAGCAACATGACGCCCTTGCTGCCGATCCGATCTCCGATGATCGGGGCCGCCAGCCGGCTGACGAGGCTCACACCGCTCAACGTACTGAGCACGCCCGCGGCCGTGATCGGTGATAACCCTTCGTGAATTGCCATGGGCACGATGGCGACCAGGATCACGGCATGCCCGACGCACCCAAGGAAGTGGATCGCGATCAGGTTCCAGAATGCGTTGGTCCGCTGTATGTGCATCTGGAATAGCCTGGTGCGTGCCGGTGGAGTTTTTCCGGTCGTGGCGATGGGGGCGTCGGACGGGCGCCACCCGTAGGCCCGCCGTCCGGCCTCCTCGGGTGAGTTCCGGAACAGCAGCATCATGCCGGCCATCAGGCCGGTACCGATCAGCCCGGTCAGTAGAAACGCGTCCGACCAGCCCATCTCCCGGATCAGGACGCTCATGACCTGGACGGCGATAGCTGGCCCGATACCCCACGACAGCATGAGTACCCCGGTGCCAAGGCCGAGGTGCCGGCGGAACCAGACGGCAACGGTGGGCACGGTGGGGACCAGGAAGAGGGCCTGGGCGGCACCGAGGACGACCCCGTACCAGAGGTGGAGCTCCCAGAGGCTCGAGACCCGCGCGCTGCCGACCATGCCGGTGGCGAACAGCACGATGCCCGCAACCATGGTCCTGCGTGCGCCGAAACGGTTTCCCAGCAGGCCCGCGATCGGTGAGAAGACGGCGGTGACTATCGAGGTCGATGCGTAAGCCAGGGCAACGGAACCGTGGCTCCACCCGAACGTATCGACCAGCGGGTCGACGACCACGCCGAAGGCCATGCGCAGCCCGGAGCCGACCATCTGCATCGACGCTGCGATGGAGACGATGACCCAGGCGTAATGGAAAGGCGTCAGTTCAGCACGGGCGCTGCGCTTTATCAAATTGACCCTTTCGGGACATCCGTGGCGCCGCTCGAGGTGAGCAGGCCCGGCGCATTTTAGTGCAACGGGCAGGCCAGCAGGAGACCGTCTTCCCACCACGCCAGCTGTCGGGCTTCCCGCTCCGACGCCCCTCCGATAACGAGCCCGTCGGCTGGCCGCCTGAGCGCGCTGGCCTGCACATCCTTCGAGACCGACCAGGCGCCAAGGTAGACGATCAGGAATAGCGAAGCGGTGGTCACGACCAGTACGACGACCGGCCCGCGCCGATCAGACAGGAAGCTGAGCCACCCGAGCACGAGCCGAATAGGATTCAACCTGACTCTTGATGTCAATTCATCGTTCCGATGCGATGCTTTTCGACCCATCGCCAGTCGATCTCGTAGCCGAGCCCTGGTCCGCGGGAGATTCTAGTGCGCGCCTGCGCGTTTGGCTTCAGGTCAGCAGTGAGCCCGAACTGGCGTGCCTGCGCCGGTAGCCGCCATTCGGAATAGCTGCAGTTCGAGACGGAAAGCATTACATGCAGTTTCGCAATGTCGAGAGCCGGGTTGCCAGACGTCCCGATCTCGCAGGCGCGGCGCACGCGTGGGCCTCGTGGATTGGCGGTCCGTTCGTAACCCGTTGCCGGCCCCTTCATCATCGTCGAGGTTGGGGGTTGGCCAGACCTGGCCATGCCCAGGGGGCGGGGGATCTTCGAGTCGACGAACTTGGCACAGGGCTGCGTTTCGTGGGATCCGCTGGCCCTCAGCGGCTTAGCTGTCATGGCGAAGTGGGTTCCTCCACTGGCCGAGCACGTTGCGTGGGGTGCACCGGCCGGGTCGCAAACAGTATCAGCACGGAGCCGATGCCGCAGGCGGCGGAGACGAAGAGGAATGCCCAGCGATAGGTCCCCTGGATGTCGAACGCCAGGCCGACCAGCACCGGGGTAGCAGTCATGCCGACTGCCATTGTCAGGCTCGATAGCCCCAGGATCGTCCCAAACGCCTTGGTCCCGAAGTAGTCGCCCCGTATCGCGTGCAGCATTGGTGTGCGGCCGCCGAACCCGATTCCCCACAGGACGGCGAACAGCATGGCGGTCACGTAGTTGACGGCGAACGCCAGCGCAACCATGCCAAGCGTCTGGATGGCCAGGAAGACCGCTGCCAGCAGTCGCTTGTCGAAACGGTCTCCCACCAGGCCGCCCACGATCTGAAAAGCGAAGCCGATCAGCGCGAACACCGGGACCACGGTCGAAGCCTGGCCCAGGCTCAAGCCGATATCCGTGAGATGGAGGATCACGTGGGCCGACACCGCGGCCGTGGAGAAATTGGCAAACGTGTGGCTAAGGGAGATCAACCAGAAGGCGCGGGTCCTCAGTGCCTCCCGGGCGGTGAAATCGGGTCGGTTCGGGTCGGTACGGGCGACTCCCCGGCGCGGCCTTGGCGCAAGCTGCTCAGCCGGAGGCTTCCGGGAAAGGATCAGGTAGAAGATCGGAGCGACCGCGATCGAGAGGATGCCGATCCCCAGCGAGGTTGTTCGCCAGCCGTGTGCAGTAATCCCCCACGCCAGCGCGGGGACAAGCACGCCGCCCAGGCTGCTGCCAGCCAGGACGATGGAGATGCCAGTTGCTCGCCGGTGCTTCATCCACGAATTGACGGCCACCACCGAGGGGGTGAATCCGCCGAAGCTGAACCCTGTGGCCAGGACGATGTAGGCGCCGTAGTACGACCAGGGGTCCTGGACACGCGAGAACATGATGAAACCGAGTCCGCCGACGACCAGCCCGATAAAGGTGATGCGCCCGGGTCCCACCTTGTCGGCGAAGTAGCCCTCGAGGGGGCCCAGCAAGGCGCCCCCGACGCGGCCGAAGGACGCCACGCCTGACACCAGCGCGCGTGACCACCCGAATTCGGCTTCGACCGCGGTGAAGATCGCGCTGCTGCCCTGGAAGGTGGGTCCCGAGGTCAGGAGCGCGTTGAAGCCCCCTGTGAACGCGATCCACCAGCCGTAGTACGTCCGGCGGAGACGGACCGAAGCGGCACGCAGCACCCTCACGAGGGCCTCGTTCTCGGACCGGCGCGTTTGATGGTCACTGCTCCATTCGCTTGCGGAAGGGGCATGATACTGGCCGCGCCGGCGACTCGTCGCTGATTGAGAAACCGAGCAAGGCAGAGATGGCAGCTATACTCCTGCGCCTGGAGGAGACCAGGTATGAAGATCACCGACGTCACGACGACGATGCTGCGCGACCCCGAGGGCTTTGTAATACAGGACGCAACGATCCCGCCCCCGCGTCGAGGCGCGCGGGGACGCAGCGCACTATTCGTCCACCTGAAGACCGACGACCGGAAGGTGGAAGGGCTGGGGATCGGCACGGGCCTGCGGGCCATCCAGTCGGTGATCGAGGACAACCTCAAGGACCTGCTGGTCGGACAGGACCCGTTCAACATTGAGAAGCTCTGGAGCGACATGTTCTGGCGCGTGCGCGGCTACGGGCGCAAGGGCATCGCGTTCCAGGCTATTTCGGCGGTCGATATCGGCCTCTGGGACCTCAAGGCAAAAGCCCTCGGCGTGCCGTTGTACCGGCTCCTTGGCCCCTATCAGGAGACCGTACCCGTCTACGGCAGCGGCGGCTGGACAAACTTCAGCGAGAAGGAGCTGCTGAAGGAGCAGATGGGCTATGTCGAGAGAGGTTTTCCGCGGATCAAGATGAAGGTCGCCAAGGACTTCGGACAGTCGGAAGCCGAGGACCTGAAGCGCCTGAAGGCGGTCCGCAAAGCGGCCGGTGACGATGTCGAGATCTACGTCGACGGGAATAACGGGTACTACGCCAAGCAAGCGATCCGGATGTCGAAGGCATTCGAGGAGTACCGGGTTGGTTGGTTCGAGGAGCCCGTTCTGGCCGACGATATCGAAGGGCTGGCGGCCATCGCGCGGGCGACCACGATCCCGGTGGCGACCGGCGAGCACGAATACACGAAGTACGGCTTCAAGGACCTGATCGTCCGGGGCGGCGCCGATATCGTGCAGCCGGATATCGGCAGGGTAGGGGGCGTCACCGAGTGGATGAAGGTGGCACACCTTGCTCACTCGTTCAACTTGCCGGTTGCGCCCCACGCCGTCCAGCTGGTCCACCTGCACTGCGCCTGCGCGACCCCGAACCTGAAGGTCGTGGAGTATCTGGGCGTGTCCGAGCGGTCGGACCGGGTCTGGTACACCGAGTTCCCGGAGCCGAAGAACGGCACGTGGACGCCTTACAAGGACCGCCCCGGGCTCGGCCTGGAGCTGAACCCGGCATCGGTTCGGAAGTTCAAGGTCTAGTTCGCAATCACCTGAGTCTCACCGCCGATCAAAGCACGTCAACGAAAGACTGGTGGTCGCGGCTCGCGAAGAGCACGACGGGGTACAGGTAGGAGCCGTGCCGGTCATTTGAGAGCGTGTGCGGGTCGGCGCCGGGAGAGCCGGCTCGGCTATTTTTGTGGCAGATACCGCTTCGGGAACTTGGCGACCACCGAGTACAGGATGTCGACCATGTTCGCCACGCGCACACGGGCCACCTGGGAGCAGAGCTGGTAGGCCGACATCCGCTCGAAGCCGTAATCGCTTGCAAGCCACGTGACGAGATCGTGGAAGGCGATCCGGGCTGCATCCTCCATGGGCCGGGCGCTGCCGACCGACATCAGGAACTCACCGTTCTCGATCCTCGGGGTGCGCACTGGCTTTGATTTGATCAGCCGGACGGTCAGCGTGCCGGTCGTAGGCACTTCCGCGGCGACTCCGCACACCTCCGCGTCGCCCTGGGCTGCGTGCCCGTCGCCGATGTACAGGTGGGCCCCGGGAACGTTCACAGGCAGGTATATGGTGTTGCCCGGACAGACGTCGGCCGCGTCCATATTCCCCCCGTGAAAGCCGGGCGAAAGCGTTGATATCGCTTCGACCGTGGGGGCGGTGCCGATCGTCCCGTAGAAGGGCTCGACGGGTATGGGAGGGATCTTCAACGCCGGGTCATGGATGAGCCCGTCCTTGGTCAGCTGGTGGATCAGCACGCGCTGCGGAAGGGGGTCGTTCAGCACGCGGGTGAAGACGGTCCCGCAAAGCCCTCCGAACTCGGGAATGATGCAACTTACGGCGTACTGACGAGGAATCTCGATCCGTTCCACCGTCACGGCCAGGGAGTCCCCGGGCTCCGCGCCTTCGACGTAGATCGGGCCGGTGCACGGGTTCACATAGGGCAGGGTCAGGACCTTGAGCAGGTCGACCTTCGGAGAATCGATCTTGTTCTCAAAGGCATCGAGCGTGGAAACGAGAAAGGTCTCGCCTGGCCGGACCCGTGCGATGGGCTCCTTGTAGGGGCCGATTACGTAGGCAAGCCTCTTCTGCTCCGGCGGCTTGATGTGCTGCATGTTCGCTCCTGTATGAAGCCGGGGGGCCGGATCATAGCATCGGCGACCCCGCAGGACCTCAGCGGGTGAGGTCGCGCCGTTCGAAGGCCCAGACCGAATAGGCGAGCAGGACGATCGACGCTCCCACCAGCACGCCCGCGTGGAGCATGTTCAATCCGTTCAGGACGGGGTCGCCACCTCCGTAGTAGTAGAAAGGCGTCGCGAGGCGGCCCGGTTCGAGCCATGAGACGAGCGGCGCGAACGCGTTGACGAGGTAGGTCGCGACGCCTGCGCCGAGGGCAATTCCTGAGCTGATGCCACGTCTTCCGGTGGCTGCCCCGCCCGCCAGCGAAAGCAGTGCGAAGAAGATCCCAAGGAGGCCGATGCTCGCGCAGCCCTGCGCCAACTTCCAGGCGCCGATCTCTATGCCGGCTATTCCGGCCCAGGCGATCAGCCCAAGCCAGAGCGTGAGTGAGCCGGCCATCAGGGCCACGACCAGCGCCGCGGCCTTGTGCAGGATCACCTTCGTGCGGCTGACCGGATTGGCGAGGAGCAGAGCAAGGGTCCCGCGCTCCTCTTCTCCGGCGATCGTTCCCGACCCGTGGATGACCGCGTAGACGAGAAAGATGATCGGGCAGAACACGGAGAAGAACTCCGCCGCCAGGAATCCGTTGAGGGTCGAGTAATCGATTACCCCACCTGCAAGCGCCAGGAGGGCCTCCGGCAGGTTTTCGATCAGCTCATTGAGCGCTTCCGCCTGTTCGGCAATGACGGGGAACAGGAATACGACGTAGGCGGTGATCGCGAGCATCCCGGCGAGCCAGATCGAACCGGAGATCCTCTGGTCGCGCAGCGTCTTCAGGAAGGTGTTACCCAGCATTCTTGACCTCCCTGGCGACAGCGTCATCGTCCGAGTAGTAGCCAAGGAAGACATCCTCGAGTTTGGGTTCTTCAGTGACGATGTCCTGGACCCGGTAGCGGGCCGCCGTCTTGACGACCGCGTCAAGCGACCCGGTCACCTGGCAGCGCACCCGTCCGTCGCTCACCTCGACGTTCTGGATGCCCGGCAGGGAAGCGAAGACCGTCTCGGGCACCACTTCGGAGAACGTGATTGTGAGTCGCCGGACCGCCCGAGCCTTGAGCGACTGCACAGTCTCCGTTGCGACCAGCAGCCCATGGCGCACGATGCCGACGCGTTCGCAGAGCGCCTCGACCTCGGAGAGGATGTGCGACGAAAGGAACACGGTAACGCCGTCGGACGCGGCGGCCCTGAGCAGGTTATGGACCTGGTCCTGCACGAGCGGATCGAGCCCGAAGGTCGGCTCGTCCAGGATGAGCAATCGGGGCCGGTGCATGAGCGCCTGCAGGAGGCCCGCCTTCTGCTTGTTTCCCTTTGAGAGGGTCCCTATCTTGCGCGAGCGGTCGAAGCTGATCTGCTCGCAAAGCTGGTTCAGATACGCACGGTCCACGTTGCTGCGAAGCCGGGCCAGAAACTCGAAGAACTCCGCACCGGTGAGGTTGTCGTACGCGGCGAAATCGCCGGCCAGGTACCCCACGTGGCGGCGGATTTCGACCCCGGCGCGCCTGGCGTCCATGCCAAGCACCGTTGCCCGCCCGCTGGTGGGCCGGATGTAGTCGAGCAGGAGGCGGATGGTCGTCGTCTTGCCCGCGCCGTTCGGCCCCAGGAGTCCGAAGATTTCCCCCGGCCTGACTTCCAGGTCGAGGTCATGGATGCCCCTTACGTCACCGTAGAACTTGGTGAGTTTCTCGGTCGAGATTGCGCCGCGGCTCAACGACGTGGACCTGCTGCGCTGTGGCCTGTAAACACGGCCCCTCCTTGCTGCTGGGCCTGAGTCTACCGCTGCCTCGTGTGGCCAGTGTGAAGGCTGGCCGCCCGTCCGTGAACGCCGCGTGATCCGGGCCGGCGCTGCGCGCGCCCATGGTGTTTCGTGGATAATCCGGCGGCGCCGACCATCAACGACCCCCGGAGCAGTTCATTGACCAACGTCAAGATTCGGGACATCAAAGCGATCCTGACTGAACCCGACCCGGGCTCGCGCTACACCGTGGTCAAGATCGAGACCAGTGAGCCGGGACTGTACGGGCTGGGCGACGCCTCATACCGCACCCGCCCGAAGGCGGTCCGCTCGGCGATCGAGGACTACCTGCGCCCGTTCCTGATCGGCAAGGATGTCGCAGATATCGAGGACATCTGGCAGTCGGCTTATTCGTCGTCCTACTGGCGCAACGGCCCGGTCCTGAACAACGCCCTGAGCGGGGTCGACGAGGCCCTCTGGGACATCAAGGGGAAGATGGCCGGCATGCCCGTGTACGACCTGCTGGGCGGCAAGGCGCGCGAGGCCGCCGCGGTGTATGCCCACTCGACCGGCAAAGACATCAAGCAGGTGGAAGACCGTGCGCGCAAGTTCATGGAGGAGGGATACCACTACATCCGGCTCCAGGTGGCGACTCCCGGTTTCGCTACCTACGGCGCACCCGCCAGTTCGGCAACGGGACGCGACCCCCAGGACGGGCCCCGGTGGGTTACCGGCAAGACCGCCGCGGCCACGAGGGAGTACGCCTACGCGCAGGACGCGGGGGTGTTCGAGCCCAGGCCGTACATGCGCTCTGCAATCGAGATGATCGGGCACATGCGTAATACCCTCGGGTGGAAGGTCGAATTTCTCCACGATGTGCATGAGCGGCTGCCCGCCAACCTCGCGGTCGAATTCGCCAAGGAGATGGAGCAGTTCAAGCTGTTCTTCCTTGAAGACCTGTTGCCGCCGTCCGATATCGACTGGTTCAAGAACGTGCGCCAGCAGTGCTCGACGCCGATGGCGATCGGTGAGATCTTCAACAACATCCACGAGATCGTCCCCCTGGTGAAGGACCGGCTGATCGACTTCATGCGCGCACGCATCTCTTCGATCGGCGGGATAACACCGGCTCGCAAGTTCGCGTCGGTTGGAGAGGCCTTCTCGGTGCGTACGGCGTGGCAGGGGCCTGGCAACATTTCGCCGGTCGGGCACGCTGCCAATCTGCATGTCGACCTGGCGGTCTGGAATTTCGGCATCCAGGAAGCGCCGGAGTTCCGGAAGGCCACGCTCGACGTCTTTTCAGGGGCGCCCGAGGTACGCGACGGCTACATGTGGTCAAACGGTAAGCCGGGCCTGGGCGTAGAGATCGACGAGAAACTTGCCGCGAAGTATCCGCACAACGAGACCGGTGGCGGCCACTTCGACAACGTTCGCCGCGCCGACGGGACGGTCGTCAGGCCCTAGAGGGGGCGCTCGCTCCGCGCTTCTTTCGGCCTGGCAGCGGGCGTGCGATCGCAGCTTGGATGGCCCCGGCATGCAAGGCTTGCGGAGGGCGCGCGCGGCGCCCGCTTCGACCGCAGCGTCAAGCCGTTCGGGATCGACGGACGCCGTCAGCACAATGATCGGAATCTGGCGCGCCTTCGGGCCTGCCTTCAGGGTACGACGGACTCGCGTGCCGCCGGGGCATGGCAACCGGTCCAGGAGGATCAGATCCGGCGCTTGCGCAATCAGTTGATCGAGGCCAAGCCATTCGGAGCCATCAATGGCGTCTGGCCGGCATCGCTCAGGATGTCGGCAAGCGCGTCACGGATGCCTTCGTCATCGTCGACGATCAGCACGCGCACCACGTATGCTCCTTCGCAGACCGGTACTGACGCAGATGAGGGTCTGGCGAGCCCAGCGCTGTGCCGGCCGCTGCCTTTTTGACTGGAGGCCAGAGATTTGAGTCGCGTCTACGACATCTCGAACAACTTCGTAGAGGCGTCTGCCGCGCTTGACCCGATCGCGGCGACCGCGCGCGGGGTCACCGGTCACGACGAGGCGATGACGGACTACTCGCCGGCAGGCGAGGAAGCGCGCGCAGAACTGGCACGCCGCACCCTCACGCAGCTGAGATCGGCAGCGGTCGAAGGGGAGCGCGACCGCCTCGCAGTTGCGTGCCTTGAAGAGTCGCTGCAGGCCTCATTCAGCCATTTTGAGGCCGGTGAGCACCTGCGATCGCTGCGAGTCCTCGGCTCGCCGGTGCAATCGATCCGGCGCGTATTCGATCTGATGCCGAAAAGTTCTGCGGAGGACTGGCGAACGATCGCCCGCCGGCTGGCACTGGTCCCGAGGACTCTCGAAGGCTTCCGGGCCTCACTCGAAGACGGCCTCCGCGCCGGAAAGGCAGCGGCCCCGCGGCAGGCGAGGGCCTGTGCCGCACAGGCCCTCACATGGTCCGGAAAGAAGGACGGCCGCTCTTACTTCGCTCGCCTGGTGGAAGAGTTCGAGGCGAAGAATCTCGATGCTCCCGGACTTGTCGCGGACCTGGCAACGGCGGCGAGCGCAGCCGGTGCGGCGTACGAAGAGCTCGCGTCATACCTGGGCGAGTACGCGTCGCGGACCCGTGCGCCGGATGCCGTGGGCATGGAGCGGTACGCGCTGTGGTCCCGGCTGGCGACCGGCGCAAACCTGGACCTCGCGGAGACCTATGCCTGGGGCTGGAGCGAGTTCCGTTGGGTGGAGCAGGCGATGCGCGCAACCGCCGGCAGGATCAAACCTGGCGCTTCCATCGAAGAGGCGACTGGCGCCCTCGAGACCGACAGGGCACGCACCATCGAGGGCGAAGAGGCCTTCCGCGGCTGGATGCAGGAGCTGCAGGACCGGACGATCGCCGAGCTCGACGGGAGGCATTTCGACGTTCCGGCGCCGGTACGCCGCATCGAGGCGATGATCGCACCGCCGGGCGGTGCGCTTGCGATGTACTACACGCCTCCCGCCGAGGACTTTTCGCGGCCGGGACGCACCTGGTATCCGACCGGCGGGCGGACGACGTTCCCGCTGTGGCGAGAGGTCTCGATCGCGTATCACGAGGGCGTGCCCGGGCACCATTTCCAGATCGGAACGACCAGGTTCCTCTCGAACAGGCTCTCCCGCTACCAGCGAATCGCGAGCTTCTCCGGATACTCGGAGGGCTGGGCGCTTTACGCTGAGCGCCTGATGGGAGAGCTCGGTTACCTCCAGGACCCGGCCCACTACATGGGGATGCTAACGGCGCAGGCCATGCGCTCCGTGCGAGTCATCATCGATATCGGCATGCATCTGGGACTGAAGATCCCCTCGGATTCCGACTTCCACCCGGGCGAAACCTGGACCCCCGAACTGGGTCTCGAGTTCCTCCTGGCACGCAGCCGGTTCCCGGCGGACTTCATGAGAAGCGAGGTCGATCGCTATCTGGGGCTACCCGGCCAGGCGATCTCGTATAAGGTGGGGGAAAGGGTGTGGCTCGAATCCCGCGCGGCCGCCAAGTCTGCGGGTGGCCCCCGGTTCAACCTGAAATCCTGGCACAACCGGGCCCTGTCAATTGGCCCCCTTGGCCTCGATCGGCTGCGCCAGGAACTAGCAACTCCGGCGTAGCCCGCACCGCGCCTTGAAGGGGAGAAAGGCGCTCGTGAGCGCCCACCGGCTGTCGACGATCCGGAGCGCGGACGCCATCGTGGTGATCTAACGGGGCCGTATCCTCGTGCCGGGAACCCGCGCCGGCATGATTGCGCGCGTTGGCCTCTACGCCCGGCTCTGGAAGATGAACTGCGCGTCCTTCGACGATCTCAAGGGTGACGCGGAGGCCCGGGTTCCCCTGGGTTCACCGGCCTGGCCGCGCTCAGCGCGGCCGGTCGGAAAAGGCGCGCATGCCCTCGGCCAGCGCTCGGAGACGGGCCTGTACCAGGGCGTTGACAGATCCAGCCGGGAACTTTCCGCCCCGCCCGAGGGCGCCAGCCGGCTTCCCCGTCAGCAGCGAAATGCCTTCGTCGACCGTCTCGATCGCCAGCACCCGGAACTGCCCCTTCCTGACTGCAGTGATTATGTCGTGCCTGAGTGCGAGGTTGGAGACATTGGCCCTTGGGATCATGACGCCTACGGATGCGCCCAGCTTTCCCGCCTCGCGGCACACATCGAAGTAGCCTTCGATCTTCTCGTTCACGCCGCCGATCGCCTGGATCTCACCCATCTGGTTCACCGATCCGGTCACGGCAAGACCCTGTGAGATTGGCAGGCCGGACAGGCTCGAGAGGATGGCGTAAAGCTCAGTCGATGACGCGCTGTCGCCGTCGATCCCTTCATAGCTCTGTTCGAAGGCGAGGCTGACGTTTAGCGACAGCGGGAACTCCTGGGCGTAGCGGGCACCCAGCAATCCCGACATGATCAGCACTCCCTTGTCGTGCGTGCTGCCGCTGAGCCTCGCTTCTCGTTCGATGTTGACCACGCCCTGGCGCCCCATGAAGGTTTGGGCGGTGATCCGGGTCGGCTTTCCGAAGCTGACGTCGCCGAGGTTGTAGACCGACAGCCCGTTGACCTGCCCGACCTTTTCGCCTTCAAGGTCGACCATGATGACATCGCGTGCGATCAGCTCCTGGATGGCGTCCGAAACGCGGCTGGTGCGGTACACGCGATGATCGAGGGCCTTGCGCACGTGGCGGGCGTTGATGAGACGAGACTTCGACTGCTCCGCCCAGTAGTCGGCCTCGATGAGGATGTCGCGGATGAACCCGAAACGCGTGGACAGCTTGGTGCGGTCACCGGCGATGCGTGCGCCGTGCTCGATGATCTCGCCGACGCCGGTGCGGTCGGCGTGCCGTAGCTCGTGGCGTTCGACCATCCCGCAGATCAAGGCCGCAAAGCCTTCGATATTCGCCTGGTTGTTCTCCATGCGGTGGTCGAAGTCGGCCCGGACCTTGAAGTTCTCCCAGAAATCCTCGTCGAACGCAGCCAGGGCCTGGTAGATGTAGTCGTCGCCGATCATGATTACCTTCACGTCTATCGGGATCGGCTCGGGCCGCAAGCTCTGCGGGATCAGTCCAGGCATCACGGCCTCACTCGGGTCCTCGGGGCGGGTTTGCCCGGCCCGCAGGGTCCGTTTCAGCGCTTCCCAGACGCCTGGCTGGCGAAGGATGTCGCGCGCCTGCACCACCAGGTAGCCGCCGCTTGCCCGCACCATGGCGCCGGCCCGCAGCATCGTGTGGTCGGTCACGTAAGTCCCCATGAACGGGCGTCGTTCGATGTGGCCGAACATGTTCGGGTAGGTGGGGTTGTTCTCTTCGACGACGGGCACGCTCCTGGCGTCGTCGTGTGCCACGAAAACGTTGATTCGGAACGGCAACAACGGGTCCTGGACGACCCGGGGACCCTGGGCCGCAGGTGCGCCATCCCGCTCGCCCGGACCGTCCTGCAAGAACACCGGCACGTGCGTGAGCGTGTACTCCCGGAGGTTCTCCAGGAACTCGAGGACGTGGGGCAGTTCCCTGTAATGCGAGGTCAGAGCCTCGAATGGGAACTTCACGGCCCGTTCGGCCACGCCCGATGTCAGTTCGAGCGCTGCATTCTGCCGCGCACTTTCCGCCTCCTGTACCTGCTCCATCGTGTCCTCGACCCGGCGGGTGATCTCCTTCCGGCGCCGGTCGAGATCGGCACGTCCGGCGTCGGAAAGCGCCATCAACTCGGCCTGTTCCATGGGCTTGCCACGGGCCAGGGGGATTACCGAAATGCCGACCGGCGAGGCCTCGATCGCAAACCCGCGCTCGAAGGCGAAGCGCTCGGTCTGCACCATCAGCGCCTGTCGGCCGGCGATCGCTTCTTCGTTGAGGCGCTTGACCTCGTTCTGGTAGGCCTCGCTATTGAAGGCATTGCGCAGGTCCCTGGTCAGAGTCTCAAGAATCTCGGTGACACGACCCTCGAACAGAGCCCCCTCGCCGCCTGGCAACTTCAGCGCCCGGGGGTGCTCCTGGGTAGCGAAGTCAAAGACGTAGCACCAGTCCGAGATGGTTGGCCGCCCGTCACTTTTCTGGCGCTCTTCGATGGAGCGCGTCAGGTGTGACATGACCACCGGCGTGCGCCCGGTGCCCGTCAGGCCGGTGACGAAGATGTTGAATCCCGGCCTGGTAACCCCCAGCCCTACCTCGAGCGCGGCGCCCGCGCGACCCTGGCCGACAAAGCCAGCGGGCGGTTTCAGCTCGTCGGTGCAGCTGAAGCTGAATCTGCGAGGATCGCACCGCCAGCGCAGGTCCTTCTCCGCAAGCTCGAACCGGGCGGGCACCTGGCTCGCGGCAGGCTGTTTTTCCGAATTCTTGCTGGCACTCATAATGGTTTCGCCGAGTCTAACATCGCGCATCCACATAACTGCCGGCGTATCATGTGCCGGCTTTGAGGCTAGCAGAGGGCGAGGCGACATGAACCGACTGAAGGGCAAAGTAGCGATCGTGACAGGGGGCGCATCGGGGATAGGCGCCGCGACCTGCCAGGCGTTTGCTGCCGAGGGCGCACGGGCGGTCGTCATTACCGACATCCAGGATGAGATGGGTCGCAAACTCGAGGCCACGCTCAAGAGGGGCGGTGCCGAGGCCTCCTACATGCACCTCGACGTCACAAAGGAGCCCGAGTGGATCGCGGTAATCGCGGGGACCGTTTCGAAATTCGGCAGGCTGGACGTTGTGGTCCACAACGCCGGCATGTCTGGTCCTCATGGACGCGCGCGGGTCGACGAGGCCACTGAAGAGGGCTGGCGGCTTGTCATGGACGTTAATGCCACGTCCGCGTTTCTCGGCACCAAGCATGCGATCCCGGAGATGAAGAAGGCGGGCGGGGGATCGATCGTGTGTGTCTCTTCGATTTACGGCCTCGTCGGGAGCCGCGCAGGCACGGCCTACCACGCCTCGAAGGGGGCGATACGGCTCTTCGCCAGATCAGCGGCGATGCAGTATGCGGCGGACCGGATTCGGGTGAACTCGGTCCACCCTGGCTTCGTGGACTCGCCCATGACCGCCGAACTTCATGCGCGGCCCGGCGTACGTGAGGAACGGCTCACCCTGACACCGCTGCCCAGGCTCGGGCTGCCACAGGACATCGCAAACGGAATCCTGTACCTGGCGTCCGACGAGGCCAGCTGGGTCACCGGCGCCGAACTGGTGATCGACGGGGGCATGACCGCACGGTAGGCGCGCCTACTGCTCCCTGGGCTTCCCGGTCTCCTCCAGGAACGAAAGCACGAAAGCACGGCCCACGCGCGCGATTCGGGGGATTAGGGCTCCGGCCTCTTCGTTGCGCTGGAGTAGGCGATCGAGGTCGGCCGCCGGACCGGCGTCCGGGTCCAGTACTCGCACGTCAAGTGCAACGGATCCACGCGCGGTCGCTCGCAGGAGGTGATCGACCGGACAGGCGCCCGGACGAGTGCTTCGCAACCCCGGCGCCTGAGCGTTCCGGGGACTTATCACTCACTCCCCCGCGTATTCAGGCGAGCAACCCGCTCGGCTCAGGAGACCAGGGTCGGCCGGTAGGCGATCGCTTCCACCTCGACGAGGAGTTCCGGGTTCACGAGGCGCGGCGTCGACACCGTGCTGCTCGCCGGCGGGTCGTTCGGGAAGGCCTCACTGCGCGCCGCCGAATAGTCGGCGTACTTCGACATGTCGGTGATGAACGCAGTTATCTTGAATACGTCGTCCATCGATGCGCCAGCGAGAGCCAGTACGTCCCGGATGTTCGCAAATACCTGGCGCGACTGCGCGCTCATGTCGCCCCTGCCAACGATGTTGCCGTCACGGTCGTAGGCGACCTGCCCCGACGTGTAGACCAGGTCACCGATCCGTACGGCCTGCGAGATCCTTACCCGCCGGGCGGACGGCCAGTCCGGCCGGAAGTTCTGTCGTGGCACCGCATGTTCCCCCTTGATTAAGTGGAAGCCCTTCGGACGGGTAGCGCGATGTGGGACGGGCGGAAGCGGTCGCGCATGATGGTGTTGATCGCTGGCCGCCCCTCGGCCTCGAGCCCGAAGGGTCCGCCGGTGTTCAAGTTGCGGTCCCAGCGAGGGAAGCATGAGCTTGTCACCGCGACCCGCACGCGGTGCCCGGGCAGGAACACATTGCTGGTCGACCACAGGTCCACCTGGAAGGGGTAGACCTGTCCCGGGGTCAGCAGGCGCTGCACCGATGGCGACTCACGGTAGCGGGCACGCAGGATGCCTTCCGCGATGAGCCGTGACGCACCGTCGGGGTGCACGTCGCACAGCCGGACCACCCAGTCGGTGTCCGGGGACGAGGACATGGCGAACAGCAACGCCCGCACTCGCCCGGTGACTTCGAGCGGCTGCGCCAGCGGCTCCGACGTGTAGGTCAGGCACCTGGGCTCGGCCTTCCGCTGGTCAACGGGACCGGGAACGTAATAGCCGAGCGTCGCTCCCCCGACCGTCTCCACCGGGTCGTCCGGGTCATACAGGAAACTGTCCGCGCCATCGGTCCCCGCCGGGAGGTCCGCCAGCAGCCGACCGTCGTTTAGCGAGTGCGCGCTGCCGGCGCCGCCCGGTCCCAGGTACATGTTCACGAGGTGCGTGTCAGGCGGCGGCCAGGTTTCGAAGTACTGCCAACGGTTGGAGCCCATCGTGAAGATCCGGGCCGGCGGCTGATCATCGATCCCGGTGTCGAGGCCCTTCAGGATCTTGTCGTACCAGGGAAGGCGCAACTCGTTGAAGTCCTGCACGGCTTCTGGGCCGAAGTCGAAGTCGCCCAGCTTCGAAACCGAAGTGTGCGCAGCGCCGTGGGGCCACGGGCCGACGATCAGTCGCTGACCCTCCCTTGCGGCCCTGTACCGCGACCTCCGAGAGATCCCGGAGAAGTTGTCGAGCGTCCCCTGCAGGAAGGTGTCGAACCAACCCCCCAGGTGATAGATCGGGGTCTCGATCTCTGTGTGTCGCGCGGACACCTTCCACTGGCCCCAGTAGGGGCCGTCGTCCGGATTCTTCAGCCAGTCGTAGTACCAGTCGTGCAGCCCGCGAAGCAGGGGCATCTCGGCCAGTGGCAGGAAGCGATACCAGTCGTCGAGCTCGTTCACCGCCCGGTCAAGGATGCTGCGGGCGCGTTCCCCCTGGACACCGGAGAAGAGATGCGGTTCGTTGCTGAGGGCGTGCACGATAGCCCAGCGCAGGGTGAAGCCAAGCTCGAAGGCGCCGCCGCGGTAGGCCCAGCCGTCGTGGTAGTCCGCTACGGACTCCCTTACGAACTGCCCGACCAGGTGCGGTGGCCGTGTGGCCGCGAGCGCGTACTGGGTGTGACCCGAGTACGAGCCTCCCATCGTGGCGACCTTGCCGTTGCACCACTTCTGGCCGGCCAGCCACTCGACGGTGTCGTACCCGTCCCGCCGGGCGCCCCACCCATCGTCGCGGAACGGATACCAGTCGCCCTCGGACTTGAATCGACCGCGCACGTCCTGAAACACGACCGCGTAGCCGCGCGACGCGAAGAACGGGGGCGACTTGACGGTCAGTTCGATCGACGTCTCCTTGTTGTAGGGCGTCCGTTCGACCAGCACGGGCCAGGGTCCCGGCCCCTTCGGGAGGTACAGGTCGGCCTTGAGCCGGGTCCCATCACGCATGGGGATTGTGAGGGCGTCCTTGTCGTATGAAACCTCGAACTCGGGCTGGGACAACTTCCTGGAACCGGTCGTCAAATTCGTGCCTCTCGATCGAAACGGCGTGGGGCCGGATGATACTGGAAGCTCCCGATCCGAAACTTAGTCGGCGATCAGTGGCCTGCCCTCGAAACGACGATCGACCCGGGGTGAGAGGTCCTGCAGCCGGGCCGCAATCTCCCGGTCAAGACCGAAGATCCGGCCGATGGTCGCAGGGATATCGAAAAGCCTGGCCTGGTACTTCTCGCGGCGATGCGGCCTGAACGGGTCCGATGACGAGAGGACCGTCGTGAGCACGTCGTTGCTCGAGTGGGCAGTGGTGTCGTCCTCGATGTTGCCGTGGTCGGACGTGAGCACCACGTGGTACCCGGCGGCAATGGCAGCCGGCACCAGCGATGACAGGGTGCGCTCGAGGGACTCCAGGGCGGCTACCGCAGCGTCGTAGCGCTGCGGCAAGAGGTGACCGACCATGTCGCAGTTGGAGAAGTTGGCGACGATCAGACGGTGCCTGCCATCCAGGTTCTTTCCGATGTGCGCAGCCACGTCTTCGTTGCGCATCGCCGGTGTCTTGTAGAAGTCCGAATCCGACTTCACCCCTTCCGGCTCGCTGCACGAAGGGAAGATTTGACGGTCTTCTACTTCGCCCACCGGCGACTCGCGCCGTCCGCGGATAAAGTAGCCGACGTGAGCCGACTTCACGCTTTCGCCAACGAGCAGGTAGCGATCTCCTGGCAGCCACGAGTTCCACATGGCCAGGAAGTTGGCCGCATGGGGGCGATTCGGATAGGCGACCCTGGCGCCCAGCTGCTCGAAGACAGGGTGATACTCCGACAGCGTGCATACCGCGAGCTTCAGCCCGGGGTCTAGCCAGTCCAGCGTCCACTCCTTGCCATGGGCTCTTGCGGCCGCCTGGAGGTACGCTTTCCCGCCCAGCAGGGCACCGGTCCTCGCCCGCTGGCGGTCGGACCGGAAATGAAGGTTCACGAACACATCGCCTGCGGCGACCCTGCGCGGCTTCCGGCTCGCATCGAGGACCACGATCGGCGGTACATCGCCGTCGTTCTTGCCTCCGCGGTGGGCTTCTGCGATGGCCGAGCGCACCCCGGCGAGGCCATCGACCTGTTTGCCGGCGCCGCGCGTTAGCAAGTCGTAGTCGGTCCTGGCGCCGGGCTCTCTGAAGTCACGGTCCATCGCGATGTTGCGACCGATCACCCATGCCAGTGACTCACGGGCGCCGTAACGGTCCAGCAGCCGCTCGAGCAGTCCAAGATAGTCCCCGACTCCGTCGCTGGCCTCGATCGACGCCCGCGCGGGGCAGTCACGCCCATCCAGGATGGCCTGCATCCGCACCTGGGAAGGCTTGAGCCGCCGATGTGTGAAGACCAGCTCCAGGAAGGCTTCGAGGTGGTTCCATGCGCTGTGGACCCGGCCGTCATCGCCGCGTGTGCCGGACAGCATGAAACTGAAATTCACGGCAGCCTTCTCGCCCCGGGAATCCAGGGTTGCGAGGAGCGCCTCATTCTTGAAGAAGGAGCCGTCGTTGATTGCGAGGGTGATCTCCAGCGGGGTCTGGGGGGCCATCGTCAGGTTGCCGATCTGCTGATGGCCGGTGTCCGAGTTCCCCTGGACCGGTGGATCCAGCTCCTCGAAGCCGGCCCAGATACCGGACGCGCTGGTGGGCCAGGTGATTCCCTCGTTGCGGATGCGATCGAGAAAAGGGGTCGAGGCCGCCCATGGCACGTAACGGTGTTCGCGACCGACCTCCCGCAAGGTCATGGCCAGTGTTGATTCGAAACGGGCGGAGGTGGACCGAATCGCGCGCAGCGCTTTCAGCGTCTGCTCAGCTGCAGCGAAATCGGCTCCGGCTTCCAATGCCTCGACGTGGACCGGGTATAGCGACCTGATGACCGTCTCTTCAATGTCGAGTCCCGGGGGCGGACCGGATCGCCGCGCGCCTTGCGCGAGCGCCGCCCGCACCTCGGGCTTCAGGCGTGCAGCCGCCTCGCCGGCGGCCGCGCGCAGGCGGGACCGGTTGTAACCCAGCCCGTCGAAGATCAGGAGGAGCGCCTTGTGCTTCTGGGGAGGCGTGACGGAATCCTTGGTGGGAAGAGTGGTACAGTGCCCGGATTCATGATACCGGCGCGTGACGGAAACTTTGCCCGAGGTGTGATCAATGGACCTTGAAGCGATTCAGAAGTTCCGAAGCTCGGTGAAACGCCCAGCAGATTTCGATCGATTCTGGGAGGCGACAATTTCGGCCACGAACAAGGTCCCTCTCAAGGCCGAGTTCAACCACGTGCCGATGCGCTCCAACGAGGCGGTCGACGTGTTCGACGTCAGATACGACTCATATGGCGGGCTGCGCATCGCCGCATGGTACTGCGCGCCGCGCGGCAAGGGGCCGTTCCCCGGGATGCTCATGGTTCCCGGTTACGTCAGCGAACCCATGCTTCCGAAGTCCCTGGCAGCGCAGGGATACGCGGTCCTCAGCGCCGCCCCGCGGGGGAAACTCCGGAGCAATGGACAGTTCAATCCCGGCTATCCGGGGCTTCTCATGCACAAGATCACGGAGCGCGACGACTACGGATATCGGGGCTTTTACATGGACGCCCTCAGGGCGTTTGACGTATTGCTCTCCCGGCCCGAAGTCGACCCAACCCGGGTAGGAGTCCAGGGCGGCAGCCAGGGCGGTGCGCTCACCCTGCTCGTGGCTTCGCTCCGGCCCGGAAAGGTGGCCGCGGCGTCCGCAGGTGCGCCATACCTGTGCTCGACGATGGACGCAGCCACCCTCACGCACTCCTACCCGTACCAGGAGATCAACGACTATCTCCGGCTGCAACCGGACGACGAACCAAAGCTGCGGGCGACCTGGGACTACTACGACATTCACAATTTCGTGGACCGGATTCGCTGCCCGATCATCGTCAATGTCGGGCTAAACGACGACGTATGCCCGCCGGCGACCGGGTACGCGCTGTTCCGCGAGATTGGCGGCGGCAAGAAAAAGCTCTATCCATACGAAAACTGCGCGCATGACGCCGGCACTTCCGCAGGCCATGCCGCAGTCGTCCGAGCATTCATGGCCAGCAAACTGGAGCCGGGACGATGATGAAGAGGCCTGATTTCACTGAATACTGGTCCGGCGTTGCCGAAGAGGTGGCGAAGGCGAAAGGCGAGAAGGCAGAAGTTTCGGAGTTGCCGATACGTTCTACCGGCGGCTCGACCGGTTACGCGGTCACGATCATCGGCACGGGAGGATACCGGCTCTTCGCCTGGTATTCGGTTCCCCGGGGCCGAGGCCCGTTTCCAGCGCTGCTCCAGACGCCCGGGTACGGCAGCGTGGTGGGGGTGCCCGCCTATGAACCCCGACAGAAGTACGTAGTGCTGGCCCTCTGCCACCGCGGCCAGCGCAAGTCCGACAAGCCATATGCCGCGAGCTATCCCGGGCTGCTCACCGACGGAATCGACAACCCCGACAAGTATGTCTTTCGAGACATCGTGGCGGATTGCCTTAGCGCGTTTGACTTCCTGTTGTCACGGCGAGAGGTCGACAAGAAACGGATCGCGGTGACCGGCAACGACCTGGCATACATGACGGCCGGGCTGCGGCCGCAGACCAGCGCCGTACTCGTGACGGGGGAGTTGCTCTTCCGTGCTGTGGGGGAACGGCGGACCCGGACTTCTGAGTACCCGATCGAGGAGTTCAACGACTACCTCCGGACCTTCCCCAGGCGACGGGACGCGGTGGAGGCGACCCTTGGCCTGTTCGATCCCCTCGGCTTTGCGTCGATGGTCAAGGCGAAGGTGATGATTAGCTGTGCTGCGCCGGCAAAGGGCTATGCCGCACCCCTGGCGAAGCTCGTTCGGCAAGGTGACCTGAGGGTCGCCGAGGGTCGCGGTCACACCGACCACGTAGCAGAGGAGAAGTGGATCGACGGTGCCCTGGCAGGGTAGGGGATAGGGCGGTCGCCTATTTCGATGGGAGACCGGTGACGGTCAGCCTGGTCGGATCGCGATCCAGCCCTTGCCGGCTTAGCCAGCCAGCCGGGATTTCCAGCGCGAACGAATACGCCTGCCCTGACACGTAGTTCTGCGCCTCCTCGACACACCGCGCCTCCCACGATGGCGTTTCCTCGCCTTCCAGTCGCGGGCAAGGACTCATCGTGCGGATCGCCCGCACCTGGCCACCTGCGCCGATGTAGAGGACATCCAGGTCGACATAGGTGTTATGCATCCAGAAGCCCCCATTCGACGGCGCCTCCATCATGAACAGCATTCCGGTGCCCGGGGCGACGGTGGACCGGCACATCAGTCCCTGGGACCGCTCCCGGGCGGTCTGCGCCACCTCGACGCGCAAGGCAAGCCGCGTGCGGCCGTCCGTGATCTCGATGCGGGTCGACTGCAGGGCCTGTTGAGGGGCAGTCTCACAATCGGGCGTGTCGACATGAGTGGTAACGATCTCCGGGCCGGGATCGGCTTCACGCCTCGGCGCCGAGCAGGCCAGGGCCAGGCAGGCCGTTGATACTGCAAGCGCTACTGCGATTACCTTCACGGCTCGATGGTAAATTACCGGCCACACCTTGAGCATCTCGGATCAATCCACCGAACGCGTCTCTCCCTCGCCTGCGCACGCCGTCCGGCCCACCAGGGCTGTCTGGAAGTTGAGCCTTTTCGATTCCTTTCGAATCAGGAGCTTCCGTTTTCAGTGGGTAGCCGACGGCCTGGCAACCTGGGCGAGCGAGATCGACCTCCTGGTCCTTTCCTGGTACGTGCTGGTCGACACCGACTCGCCTTTCCTGGTCGGCTTGCTGGGCGCGCTGCGGTTCAGCGGCACCCTCCTTGGACCGCTCTACGGCATCGTAGTCGACCGCTTCGACCGCACGAAGCTATTCGTCGGGATCCGAGTTTTCATGGCGCTGATCGCCGCCGTGATGATGGCCCTGGTGCTGACTGATTCGCTCCAGATCTGGCACGCCTTCCTGATCGCCACCGCGGTTGGCCTGGCACGGCAGTTCGACGTGGTGGTCAGGCAGTCGCTGCTGGCCGACGTCGTGCCGCGCGAGAGCCTCATGAACGCCGTCGGACTCGCCCGATCGACGGTGGACGCGGCTCGTATCACCGGCGCGCTGGCAGGGGGTCAATTGCTGGCCAGGCTTGGGCTTGGCCATGCGTACATCGCGGTGACCTGCCTCTACCTGGTCAGCTCACTGGTCGCGCTGGGAGCGACGATCGGGATTAAGGCGTCGATCAGGGCGGGCAGTAATCCGTGGCAGCAGTTCAGCTCCGGCATGAAATACATGTTCAAGGACGAGACGATATCGGCGGTGATGTTTCTCGCGTTCCTCGTGAACCTGACCGTGTTTCCCCTTAGCAATGGCCTGCTACCGGTGGCCGCGCGTGACGTCTTTGATGCGGGTCCGACCGGATTGAGCGTCCTGTCCGCCACGATAGGCGGAGGTGCGCTGGCCGGTTCGCTTGCGCTGGCTGCGATCGCCCCCTCGCGTCGGCCGGCCCGACTGATGCTCTCGGGCATCGTGGCATGGCACATCGGGCTGCTGGTCTTCGCGTTCTTGCCCTCGCTCGCGTGGTCTTTGCCGGTGCTGGCGTTGTTCGGGGTATCCACGAGCGTCGCGATGATCACCATGCAGACGGTGCTCATGACTTCCACCACGTCAGAGTTCCGGGGCCGGGTCATGGGGGTCCGTGCGCTCGCGGTCTATGGCCTCCCCCTTGGCCTGGTGGGGGGAGGCTGGATGGCGGAACAGTACGGGGTCCGTACGTCGCTCGTCGCTCTCGGGGGGCTCGGCCTGGCCATGACGGCAGCTGCCGTATTGCGTTGGCGGCTTCTGCTACGTACCTAGTATTCATTCAATCCGGGCCTGAATAGCCCTGGTGTTCGCAAGCGTAATGTCCACGCTCTGCATGCCTTCTTGCGTTTTCAGCAAGGAAAAGGACATTCGCTTGACAATGCCGTCGACTCGTGGCTAAATCTGGCCGTCCAAAACGGGTATTCAAGCGACCCTGATACGAAATGGCTTCCGGAGGCGACTACATGTTGCTGCCACGTTTTTCCGCCAGTCGGTGGATCGTCGTGCTATTGCTGAGCGGCGCCACAGTCCTGGCCGCGTGTGGCGGCGGGGAGAAGGTCGTCGAAGTCACGAGGGTCGTCGAGAAGCCGGTTGCTCAGACGGTCGTCGTCGAGAAGCCGGTGGCAATCGAGAAGGTCGTTCAGCAGACGGTCGTCGTCG
>Ga0194121_10003265_pt1 | contig 24826 bp, 21 predicted proteins | sample TA2MahCa50mmetaG_FD_148609 | JGI IMG/M metagenome (GOLD analysis project Ga0194121, IMG submission 148609) | Freshwater microbial communities from Lake Tanganyika, Tanzania - TA2015020 Mahale Deep Cast 50m | ecosystem: Environmental > Aquatic > Freshwater > Lake | place: Tanzania: Lake...
CGGCGTCGCGCATGGCATCCAGGCGTGCGTACGCAGCATCGACGTACTGCTGCTCCGCCGCCAGCTCGGGGTGGGACAAGGGCTGCTTCCTGCCTCGAGGGGACCGACCATCCTATCGGCCGCCCCGCAGGGCGCCGAAGAGCGGTTCGTGCTCAGCCTGCGGACCGGTGCTCGATCTCCACTGGCCCGCAACGTCGACTCGATGGTCAGCGGCGTTGACCCGATCTCGCTTACTCCTCTCTGGGAGCCGTGAGCGCGACGTCGTGGGGATCGATGAGGACCTCTGGTTCGCCCAGCTCGAGTGTGTCGCCGATGACGACGAACCATCGACCGCCGAGGTTCGGCAGCACGTCGGGAGTCGACTCGAAGAGGCGTTCGAGGCTCCGAATCACACCGCCGTGCGTGACCACGAGCGCGGCACGATCGCCGACTCGCTCGGCAAGCGACTCGAGCGCTGGCCGCACGCGCGTGATCAGTGCCTCGTCACTCTCGAAGCCTGGTGGCCGCACCGGGCTACCCAGCATCCCTGGGTACCGCTCCTCGATCTCGGTGCGCGTGAGCCCTTCCCACTCCCCGACGGTGCGCTCCTTCACTGCCGGCACGACCTCGGCGTCGAGGTCAGGCGGCGCGAGGAGGGCAGCGGTCTGGCGGGCCCGCTGGAGGTCTGAGGAGAACAGCGCGTGGATGTCGAGCGCCACGACCGCGGTCGCCGCGAGGCGCGCCTGGCGCTCCCCGAGATCTGAGAGCGGAGGGTCGGAGTGACCCTGCCATCGGTGCTCAGCGTTCCACGTGGACTGACCGTGACGGACGAGCAAGAGGCGGGCCACGGCACCGACACTACGGTGGCGCCGTGGCACAGACCGCAACGATCGTCGCGACGGACATCGCGTTCGCGGAGGGGCCGACGTGGTGCGCCGACGGCACCCTTGCGTGCACGGCGGTCGCGTCAGGGCAGGTTCTACGCGTGCACCTCGACACCGGTGAGCTCGAGGTCATCGCGACCACCGGCGGCGGTGCGAACGCGGCGATCGCGACCAACGACGGCGGCTTCGTCGTGACCCAGAACGGTGGCATCGACTTCGAGAGGGCCGGTCTGCCCGGAGCCGCGCCATACAAGCCAATCACGCCGGGCATCCAGCGCGTGGATGCGAGCGGCACGGTCACCTACCTCGCCGACGACGGCTTCCTCGCCCCGAACGACCTCGTGGTGGCGGCCGACGGCACGCTCTGGTTCACCGACCCACCCCATCACCCACCGCCGCCGGAGCCCAAGGGTCGCGTGCACACGATGACGCCCGACGGGGTGACCGCAGTCGCGTTCGGCGGCTTCGCGTACTGCAACGGCATCGGACTCGAACCCGATGGCACGGTGGTGGTCGTCGAGGGCCACGGCCTCATGCGCGTGCGCGCGGACGGCACCAAAGAGTGGATCGTCGAACGACTTGGCGGCGCGTCCGGTGACGGCTTCTGTGTCGATGCCGATGGCCGCTTCTACGTCGCCGTCACCGTCGATCACGGCATCCGCGTCTTCGATCCCGACGGTACCGAAGTCGACTTCCTCGAGATCCCCGGGCGCGGGATCACCACCAACTGCTGCTTCGGCGGCGATGACCTGCGCACCCTCTTCGCCACCGACGGGCGGCCGGGCCAGGTCGTCGCCTGGGAGGGCATGCCCGCCCCGGGACTCCGCCAGCATCTGTGGCCGGCGCCGGGCTGATCCCCGGCCGCGGAAGCGGGGGCTTTGCCCTCCGCTTCCCCAGGAGCCCGAACCCGGGAGGGCGACCAGTGGAGGCGGCGGCTAGCGTCGCCCGTCGAAACAGGAGTCAACGAGGGGAGCCACCACGATGAAGGCCGCGATCTTCACGGAGAACGACGGGCCGCTCAGTGTCGAGGACGTCAAGCCGCTCGATCCCGGTCCGCGCGACGTGGTCGTGAAGGTGACCGCGAGTGGGCTCTGCCACTCCGACCTGTCGGTCATCAACGGCACGCTCCCCATGCCGCCACCCGCCGTCCTCGGCCACGAGGGCGCCGGCATCGTGGAGTGGGTCGGCGCCGAGGTCTCCCGCGTGAAGGAAGGCGACCGGGTCATCGGTTCGTTCATCCCGGCCTGCGGCACGTGCTGGTTCTGCCTGCACGACCAGTCGAACCTCTGTGAGAACACCTACACGGTGATGATGAACCCGCGCTGCGAGCGCAGCGATGGCACGCACCTACCCACGATGACGGGCCTCGGCACCTTCGCTGAGCAGATGACGTGCGACGAGATGTCGGTCGTGAAGGTGGAGACCGACCTCCCCGACGAGCAGCTCGCGCTGATCGGCTGCGGTGTCACCACGGGTGTTGGCGCGGCGCTCAACACGGCGCGGGTCGAGCCCGGCTCGACCGTCGTCGTGATCGGCTGCGGTGGCGTGGGGCAAGCCGTGATCCAGGGCGCGCGCATCGCGGGTGCGGCTCGGATCATCGCGGTCGACCCCGTGGCATTCAAGCGCGACACCGCGCTCAAGCTCGGCGCGACCGACGCCGTCGACCCCGAGGCCGGTGACGTGGTTGCGCAGGTGCAGGCGCTGACGGGCGGCCGTGGTGCCGACTACGCGTTCGAGGTGATCGGCGTGCCCGACCTCATCACGCAGGCGTTCAACTGCGTGCGCAACGGTGGCGCGGCGATCGCCGTCGGCGTGCCCCGGTTCGACGCGCTGGTGAACCTGCCGACCTACCCGCTCGTGCTCGGCGAGAAGCGGCTGCTGGGCACGGTGTACGGCTCGGCGAACGTGCGCCGCGACTTCCCGCGCCTCGTGGGTCTCGTGGAGACGGGCCGACTCGACATCGGCGACATGGTGTCGAGCACGATCCCCCTCGACGACATCAACAAGGGCTTCGACGCAATGAAGGCCGGCGAAGTCATCCGCTCCGTCATCGTCTAAGACCAACGTTTTGGCGTCGATAACAGTCGATATTCGACCGTATTCGACGCCAAAACTGCTTCTTCAGGAAGTCGCGACTCGCTGGAAGCCTTCGGCGTAGCGGCCATTTTCGTAGCCGGCGAGCTCGGCGATCATCGCGCCCCAGCCGCGGATCATCTCGTCGAGCATCTCGGGTTGCTGGTGCTGGCTCACGTGGCTGTGCAGCGCGTCGAGCTTGCGATCGATCACGTCGGTGATGTCGACGTAGACGTCGGGGCTGCTCGTGGCCATCATCCAGACCTCGGGCACCGACCACGGCTCCAGCCCCTCGTCGAGCAGCTCGGTGTGCGCGAACGGGTTGCGGGCATCGGGATACACCGCGCACAGCGACGCCTCACCCGCCGCGAGGTGGTCTGGATGGCTGGCGTAGATGCGCTGGTAGTTGCGCTCGGGTGACGGGCACACGACGAGGTCGGGCTGTACCTGACGGATCACGCGGGACAGGTCGCGGCGCAGGTCGAGCATGGACTCGAGCCGACCGTCGGGATAGCCGAGGAAGTGCAGCGTCGTGACGCCGACGTGCTTGGCCGCGGTGGTCTGCTCGACGCGGCGGGTCTCGGCCATCGCGGTGCGCGCCACCGTGCGGTCGTGGCCACCGGCGTCGCCGTCGGTGACGATGCAGTAGGCGACGTCGACCCCGGCGTCGGTCCACGTCGCCACCGTGCCGGCCGCGCCGAAGTCGACATCGTCGGGGTGGGCCGTGATCACGAGCGCGCGCTCGATCTTGGGTGCGTCAGCCATCCGGTCGACCATATCCCCGACTGCCGACGGCGCCACCCATCTGCATAGCGTGCAACCATGCTGCCGATCGGCTCGCCGACGATCCGAGTGTTCCTGCACGTGCTCGCGGCCACGGTGTGGGTGGGCGGGCAGCTCACCCTCGCCGGCCTCGTGCCCGGCCTCCGTGCGATCTCACCCGATGCGCCGAAGACCGTGGCGCGTCGGTTCAATCGGATCGCGTGGCCCGCGTTCGGTGTGCTCGTCGCCACCGGCTTCTGGAACATCGCCGAGCTCGAGCCCGACTGGTCCAGCGACTACGGCACGACACTGAAGGTGAAGCTGGGAGTGGTCTTGGTGTCTGGCGTCACGGCGTTCCTCCACACACGTGCCCGCACGAAGACCGGGCTCGCCGTGTTCGGCGCACTGACCGGGATCAGCGCATTGGCCGCGTTGTTCCTCGGAGTGATGCTGGGCTGACGAGCGCCAGCGGCGGGTCCAGCACGACGCCGCGCAGCGCGGCAAGCAGCGCGGCCATCACGAGGAGACCGGTGCCGACGATCACGATCTGCGCGGCGACGAAGGCTCCGTCGAGGCGCACGGCGTCGAGGCGATCCTGACGGATCGCGACGTAGACGACCAGGAAGCCGAGGAACCCGAGCGCGAGCAGCACCGCGCCGATGCGCGCGAGGCGCGGGCTGATGCGCGGTTCACGCACCGCATCGGGATCGCGGTCTCGCGCCAGGCCCCGCCAGCGCATCAGCCCGGCGGTGGCGAGACCGGTCCACACCGCGACGGCGAGATAGACGCTGATCACGTCACTCGGTCGGTGCCAGCCTGCGGTCACCACGCCCGTGCCGATCAGGCACGCGTACGCGACACCGCACACGGCGGTCATCCCCCGGAGCCGAGCCGGTACGACGAGCACGAACGCGAGTGCCAGCGACGCGGCGACCGTCGTGTGCCCGCTCGGGAAGCTGGGAGTGGGCAACGGGTCTGACGCGACGAGCTCAAGACGACTGAGGACGACCCGTTTGAGGAGCTGCGTCGACACGTTGGCGCCCAGGACCACGACCGCGGCGGTGATGGCGAGATGGATCCGACCGCGGGCGCCGGCGATCACGCGCGCGGCGGCGCCGAGGAGGGTGAGCGACGCCACGCTGATGGTGTCGAGCAGCCGACCGGTGGCGAGGAGCACCAGGGGCCTGGTGGTCCGGCCGTCGAGAGCGGCGACGTCGAGTCGTTGACCCCAGGCGGTGTGGACCACCACGTAGAGGATGGCGAGGAGGACGCCGGCGAGGAGGGCCACCCCGGCCAGCCGGTCAGGTCGCTCCTCGAGCTCCTCGGCACCGACCGTTGGGACCGTCACCGGCGCATCGGACGGGCGGCCAGATTTCTGCAAGGTCCATGGCCGTCGGGACCTCTCCCTCCCGACGCCCCACCCAGGGGCAACAAAAGGAAGGGCCGCCATGCGCCACCACCCGCTCCGCACGATCGTCCTCTGCCTTGGTGTCGTGGCCTGCGTGGCCGCCGGCACCACGTTCGGCATCCGCCTCCGCCAGCAGGCCGCGGACACCACCGAGACCGTGGCCGCCGGGTCCCCCGCGGCGTCCGGCGAGACGCCGGTCGGCGGGGCAGACCCGTCGGTAGGCGCGCCTGGTCAGGCGGGCGCACCCGCCGGAGACGGCGCGCCTGGTCAGGCGGGCCAGGGTGCCGACGAGCCGAACGACGTGGCGGACCGGGCCGACGGCGAGATCGACGAGCAGGCCCCACCCGAGGGTGAGGAGCGCCCGCCGCGGCGCAACCAGCCCGAGGGTGAGGAGCGCCCGCCGCGTCGCAACCAGCCCGAGGGTGAGGAGCGCCCGCCGCGGCGCAACCAGCCCGAGATCCCCGACCTCGAGATCGAGCCGGGCATGCTCGACTGGCCCGTCGTCCCGCCGCCCGCCGAAGACGGGAACGGGAACAACGGCGGGAACGCGGGCGGGAACAACCCCCCGCCCCAGCAACCGGTTCCACAACCATTGCGGGTCGCCCTTGCCCTTGGGCCGGGACCGATCTGGGAGAAGACCATCTTGCCGAGGTCGTGCAACGGCCAACCTGTGCCGCTGCCCACGTCGACCTACGTGGGCGTGCGCATCAGCGAGTCGCCTCGGCAGGGTCCGTACACGGTGACCGCGACCGCGCGCGCCGGCCGGACGACCCGGAACGCGATCGTGGAAGCCAACGATGCTCGAGACTGGCCTCCCAGGTACACAGTCAGCTACGGATTCCCTTATGGGACCGTGCGGGAACCCACGAATATTGAGGTGGTCGTGACCGTCACGAACGCTCAGGGCCAGCGCGCCTCCGTCACCGTCCTTGGCCGTCCGAACATCGGACACCAGCTGTTCCCCGCTGACTACTGCCCGTAATCCCGCTCGCGCGCTCGTGCCAGCGCGATGCGCTGCGGCCCGGTCCGGCCCAGGGACCGGGTCGCAGTCGCGTCAGTCCTTCTCCGCCGGCCGGTGCCGCTACTCGGTGAGGACGTTCGGGCGGGGCTTCCCCTCGGCTTCGAGGAGCAGGTAGTAGCCGATGAGCACCGTCGCCGCGTCGATGACGCTCTCGACGTTGCCGGCGGCGTCGAGGTTGAGGTTCGACCCGTAGATCTGGAACCACACCCGCGTGTCGTCCTCGGTGCAGGTGAGCGTGTGCACCGACCCCGCCGGCTCGTACAGGAACGACCCGGCGCGGTTCACGAAGTCGGACTCCTTGTACTTCCACGCACCCGACGTCGTGTAGCCCCAGACGGGGCCGGTGTGCTTGTGCGTCTGCACCGTGTACCCGGCTTGGAAGATGTTCTCGACGATCCAGAGACCTTCGGTCGCCTTCGTCTGGAGCACCTTCATCTTGCTGCCGTCACCGATGTCGACCCATGGGAAGTCGTCGGTGCCGACATGGACCGCGGTAGGTGCCTGTTCGCTCAGCATCGTCATGCCCCCACCGTACCCTTCTAGGCTCCGCGGCGATCCGAGGGGGTGAGGCTGTGCGCCGCATCGAGTACGCCGGGAGCGTCCACGACGACGAGGAGATCGACGCCGTCGTCGAGGTGCTCCGCGGCGGTGCGACCGCGCTGCGCATCGGCCGCAACATGCGCGCCATGGAAGAGCAGGTCGCTGCGCTGTTCGGCAAGCGCCGCGGGATCATGTGCAACTCCGGCTCGTCGGCGCTCTACCTCGCGGTCGAGCTGCTTGGCCTGTCGCCCGGCGACGAGGTCATCACGTCGCCGGTCACGTTCTCGACCGACGTCGCGCCGCTCGTGCGCGCTGGACTCGTACCGGTGTTCGTCGACGTCGAGCCCGACACCTACAACGCCGCCGTCGACCAGCTGGAGTCGATGATCGGACCCGCCACCAAGGCCATCCTGCTCCCGAACCTCATCGGGAACGCTCCCGACTGGGACCGGGTGCGGGAAATCGCCGACGCGCACGGCCTCCAGGTCATCGAGGACTCGTGCGACGCGTTGGGGTCGAAGCTGCGCGGAACGCCGACCGGCACCCGCTCCGACATCAGCGTCACGAGCTTCGCCCTCTCCCACATCATCACCGCCATGGGCACCGGCGGGATGGTCTGCGTCGACGACGATGACCTCGCCGACAAGTGCCTGCTCCTGCGGCGGTGGGGGCGGCGCTCCGAGGTGCAGCTCTACGGCTCCAAGAAGGGCGAGAAGCGCTTCTTCTCCGACGTCGACGGGCTCGAGTACGACAACCTGTTCATCTTCGACGAGGTCGGCTGGAACTTCGAGCCGTCCGAGGTGAGTGCCGCATTCGGCCTGGTGCAGCTGCGCAAGCTCCCCAAGTTCCTCGAGACACGCCAACGCAACTTCAGCCGTCTCCACGAGCACCTGGCGCGTCACCCCGATGTGTTCGTGCTCCCGCGCACGCTCGACGACCTCGACACGGGGTGGCACATGTTTCCGGTGCTGATCCGGCCGGAGTCATGTGTGCGGCGCGCCGACTTCCAGGCCCACATGGAGGGCAACGGCATCGACACCCGGATGGTGTGGACGGGGAACGTGCTCCGCCAGCCCGCGTTCAAGGGGATCGCGCACCGTGTACCGGTCGACGGCTGTCCCAACGCCGACCGGGTGATGGAGCAGGGGCTGGTGCTGCCGTCGAACCACGCGATGAATGACGACGACGTCGACTACATCGCCGAGACGGTGAACGCCTACCTCACCCAGCGGTAGCCAACGCGCGGTCGAGCGTCCGGCGCGCCAGGCCAAGACCGCGGAGGCCGGGCATGCGATCGATCTGCGCATCCATCTGGTCCGCGACCTCAGGGCTGTTGCCGAGGATCCCGGCGATGATGCGGTGCGCGTCGCGGCGGGTCTTCAGCCCGACGCCGACCGGGGCCCAGAGCTTGTCGAGCGCCCACCGTACGATTCGTTGCGCACGGGGATTGCCCGTGAGTCGCCGGATCGCGACGTTCCGGTAGAACGCGTAGTGCAGCGCTTCCTGACCCATGATGTCGCGCAAGATGTCGCGCAACCCAGGATTCGAGGTGCGCGAGCGGATCACGCCGTAGAACCGCTGGGTGCTGAGCTCGTTGACCGCGCCCCATGCCATGTGGACGGCGAAAAAGTCGTCGCCGATGACGCGGCGCGCGGCTCGGTTGATCTGCTTCCCTCGCCATCGGGCCAATCGCTTCGACCGCGCCTCGTGAACCGGGCCGACTTCGACAGCATGGGCGGCGAGGAGGCGCCGGAGCAGGTCGGCGTGCACGACCTCTTGCTCGAGCCACACGCGGAGGAAGCGATGGACGAGCGGGTCGCGCGAGATGTCGAGCACGGCGAAGTAGTGCTCGGTCCCCCACTCCACCTGCGTGGCGTACGTGAGCCATTCGATCTCGTCGGCCCGCAGCGGGGCATCCGCCGCCTGGGCCCAGTCGTACGCGCGGAGATCGAGCACCCCGCCCATTGCGTCGAGGGCCGCCTCGGGGGTCTTCACCCGATCGAGATCGTGCAGCACGCCTTTCATTCGGAGCCAGGCAGCCGGCTGGACGAGCGCGGCCGACACGGCTCTAGTGTCGCCCGATGCCCGACGAGCCCCGGATGTTCGCCCTCGGGTGCGAGTTCTTCGACTCCCTGTCCTACCGGCACATCGAGCAGGACGGTCGGTTCGGTGTCGAGATGGACGTCACCGACGACCTGCGCGGCCCCGCCGGATCGGTCCACGGCGGCTTGGTGGCCATGCTCGTCGACGTCGCGGCCGCGTCGAGCGTGGCGCGGGCGACCGGCCGACCGGTGGCCACGGCCTCGACGTCGATCCAGTACCTCGCCGCCGGCCGAGCCGGCCCACTGCGCGCCATCGGAGGGCTCCTGCGGACGTCGGAGGCGCTCGGCGTCGTCGACGTGAAGGTGACCGATGTCGGGCGAGACGATCGCTTGCTCGCGGCCGCGCATGTCACGTTGCGATTCCTCAGCGGCGAGGGCTACGTCCGCCAGACCTAGCCGGCGATGCCGATCGCCGCGAACGCCGACTCGTAGCGGTCGTGCTCCTCGCCCGAGTCCCAGTCGCGCAGGGTGTCGAGGAGGTCGGTGCGGGTCGTGGTCACCGCCTCGCTGGAGAACGATTCGAGCTCGCGGCGAGGCGCGCTGGCAACGACCCGGCTCAACAAGCCGTCGAGGTAGTCGACGAAGCAGCGGTTCTTCGTCGGCAGCGTCTTGTGCATCTGCGCCTGCGCATCGGGGTCGTCGTAGTTGCTGACGATCACCTCCGTCGCAGGCCAGATCGCCTCGAGGTAGTCGTGGGCGTGGTCGCGCACGGTCTGCACCTCGGCACCGAACTCCCACACGTTCGTGCTCGCGGTGTCGGGCACTCGACCGAAGCGCTCCCGGTATTGCGCTTCGAGGTGCGTGCCCGTGTACGGGATGAGCTCGTTGAAGTTGGCCAGATGCAGATAGGCGTTGTCCTTGCACGCGCGGCGCAGGCCTTTGATGTCGACATCGATCTCGTCCAGCGTGGTGTCGCCGTCGAACACGAGAAAGCCGATCTGGCTGTAGATGCCGAGATCTCGCAGCGTGTGGATGGCGGCCATGTTCTGCACGGCGGTCGCACCCTTCTCCCACCTCTCGAGTGCGCTCCCCGCGAAGCTCTCGACTCCGAGGTAGACGCGATTGAGGCCGGCTTGCTTCAGCAGCGCGAACGTCGCCGGGTTTGTGTTGTTGACGCGGTCCTGCGCGGCGAAGCGCACGTCGATCCCGCGGTCGAGGATCTCCTGCGCGATCTGCTCGGCTCGTTCGAAGCGACCCTTGCCGAACCCGATGAAGATGTTGTCGACGATCCACACCTGCTCTCCGGGATGCGCGGCGCACAGGGCTTCCAGCTCGTCGACGAAGTGTCGCGCCGGGCGCCCGACCCAACCGGTCTTGCGCACGTCGCAGAACGTGCAGTGTGCGCTACAACCCCGACTCGCTTCGATCTGGATGACACCACCGGCGGCGAGGGCTGCCGGCAGCTGCGTGCGGGTCGGGAACGGAAGGTCGCCGAGGGTGCGGATGCGGGGCCGGGCGTCGGTGCACATCGCGCGTCCGAGCAGGTCTCGATAGCCGAGGCCGACGACATCACCCCACGCCGTGTCGGCCCGCACTCGCTGCGCGAGCTCGAGGAAGGTGTACTCCCCCTCGCCGCGGCACACCGAGTCGATGAACGGGATCTCATCGAGAAGCCGCGCCCACGCCGAGGTGGCGAACATGCCGCCCACGACGACGTGCGTGCGGGGACTCACGGCCTTCACCGCCTGTGCGAGCGCGGTGGCCCATTCCTGCTGCCACTGGTAGGTCAGCGAGAGGCCGACGACGCCCGGCTGGTGGGCGACGACCCGCGCCGCGGCTTCTCGTGCCGACAGCTCGTCGAGCACCGGGTTGACGAGCAGCACGTCCCACTCGTCCTCATCGGCGGCGAGGTAGGCATCGAGGGACGCCAGCGCGAGCGACTCGGCGAGCTTCTTCTCCTCGAAGCTCTCCCCGAGCGCGGTGTTCCCCGACGACGTGGCCCGGACCAACGCGACACGGGAGCCGTCAGGCACCCGCTCAGGGTACCCACGGCCGCGCGCCCCCCAGGCCAGCCGCGCCACGCGCCCTTGGGTCCGTTCCGCCTTACGAGCAGCCGGTGGTGGCGCCGCAGGACGGGCAGGCGAAGCACGAGCCCGCACGCTGCATGATGTCGCCGCAGGCGTAGCAGAGCACCACTTCGATGCTCCGGTTGCTCGGCGTCGACGGCACACCCGGCTTGCGGTCGATGATCGGCGCCGACGAACCCGCCGGGTGCTCGGGCGAAGCCGGCGGCGGCTCGACCGAGTCCGACGGTGCCCGGTCCTCGGGTGGCAGCAGGTCGAAGCCTGGCTGCGTCACCGTCGTGGCCTCCTCGACCCCCGGGAGCGTCGGCTCCATCCGCTCGTCGATCTTGAGCACGCCGAGCTCCTTGCGCTCGTCGTAGGTCAAGTACTCCACGGCGAGACGCCGGAAGATGTAGTCGACGAGGCTCGTGGCGAACCGGATGTCGGGGTCGTCAGTCATGCCCGCGGGCTCGAAGCGCATGTTCGTGAACATGTCGACGAACGCCCGCAGCGGCACGCCGTACTGGAGGCCGTGGCTCACCGAGATCGCGAACGCGTCCATGATCCCGGCCAGCGTCGATCCCTGCTTGGCGACCTTGAGGAACACCTCGGCCGGACGACCGTCCTCGAACTCGCCCACCGTCGCGTAGCCGTGGCAGTCGGCGACCCGGAACGAGAACGTCTTGGAGACACGCGTGCGGGGCGGCTTCTGGCGGATCGGCTGCTGGACGATCACCGTCTCGACGATCCGCTCCACCTGCTGCGACAGCGCGTCGGCAGTGTGCTCCAACGCCTCGGCGACGTCCTCGGCACCCGCGGCGGCGGCATCCTTCGCCGCCTCCTTCTTCTGGGTGACAAGCGGCTGCGCGACCTTGCAGTTGTCGCGGTAGACCGCGACCGCCTTCAGGCCGAGCCGCCACGCCTCCATGTGGACCCGCTCGATCTCCTCGACGGAGGTGTCCTCGGGGCAGTTGATCGTGTTGTGGTTCACGATCCCGTTCCCGACGAAGGCGTGGGTGGTTGGCACCGAGAGGTCGAACACCTCCACCACTCCGGCATCGTGCACCTGCGCGACCGGGCTGAAGTGAAGGTTGTCGACGAGCACCTGCTGAAGCCACGACGGAAGCACGACTCCGGGAGCGCGAGCGACACGCTCGAGGGTGCGGCGAGTGACGTGCTTCGTCCGCGGATCGCACAGGAAGCTGAACTCGCGGCTGGTTCCGGTGCCACGTCCACTTCGTCCGGATCGACCCTTCGCGATGAGCTCGTACAGCTCACGAGGCGCGATCCCAGGAACGATGTCGGCAGTGTTGCGCCGGGTCGAGATTTCGAGGTTGAGCAGCCGCTCGGCGCTCTCGGACTTGTCGGGCTCCATGAACGGCACGAGACCGACCAGCTGTTGTGCATAGTCGCCGGCCACATAGACCTCGTCGTAGGTCTTGCCGTTGTCCTTGTTGAGCTTCGAGACACGGCCATGCACGATCCCGAGGTTCGTCAACACCGCCTGGAGGTCATCGAGCAGAGCTGGCGAGTCCATGCAGATCGCCCACTTCGGAGCCGTTGCCGTAGTCACGTACGCGTCGAGCGCGAGTCCTTGGAGGAACTCCAACACCATGTCCCTCGGCGAGCGCAGGATGGCGTCTGGGGTTCGCTTCTCGGATGCACGAGCGCCGCAGCCGAGATACTCGAGGAACTCGACGATCTCCTTCGACGCGATGACCACGTACGCGCACCGCGACTCAGGTCGAACGATGCGGGCCTCGACGCCAAACTGGTTGCGCCACGCCTCGGCGACTCGCTCCAACACGGCGTCCACCGAGTTGGTGATGGTGACGCTCCACGTTGTTCGGGTGGTGTGTCCCTCGGACGCGTACGCACCGAGGAGGAACGCCAGCTCCTCGTTCATCTCGTCAGGGATGCGGACTGACTTCTGCGAGCCCCGACGAGGTGATGGCTGGAAGTCGTCGAACCGCGCTGGCAGCGTCGACCACAGATCGTCGCCGTACTGCACCGAGACCCAGTCGCCGGGAGCCAGATCTTCGGTCGCGACCCAATCAAGGCCGCTGTCGCGAGCGACCAGAAGTCGATGGTTCGTGGTCGCACGCACTCGGTGACCCGATCGCAGCACAACCTCCCGAATCGGACGATGTCCGCCGTAGTAGAAGGCATCCGTCTTCTGGGCACCGTCGAGCGACGCGACCTCGAGCACCTCGTCACGGAATGAGCCGGCAGCCTCGCCTCGGTGAAGCGAACCGATCCGGATCAGACCGTCTGCAGTGGTGACGAGCGTCTCGCCGGTAACGCACTTGCTGATGGCCCCTGAAATGAACGGCTGCACCGCCCCCATCATCTTCACGTGCCCCATGTAGTGGATGACGTTGTCACCCATCGAGCACGCGAACACCGGAAGGTGCTCTTCCTTGATCTTCGGCGCGCCGAGGATCGTCTTGTTCTCGTCGATGTAGTCGACGATCTCGACGATCTCGCCTTCGTCGTAGCCGAGCTTCCGGAGCGCGCGCGGGATCGTCTGGTTGACGATGAACATCGTGCCGCCGCCGAAGAGCTTCTTGGCCTTGGTGAGCGCGAGGTCGGGCTCGATGCCGGTGGTGTCGCAGTCGAGCATCAACCCGATGGTGCCGGTAGGCGCGAGCACCGTGGCCTGCGCGTTGCGCACGCCCTGCACCTCGGCGACCTCGACGGCCTCGTCCCACGACCGCTGGGCCGCACCCAGCAGATCAGGAGGCACGAGCTCCTCGTCGATCTTGGCCACCTCGGCGCGGTGCATGCGCAGCACGTCGAGCATCGGCTCTTCGTTCTCGGCATAGCCCGCGTGGGGACCCATGCGCCCTGCGGTCTTGGCGCTGGTTGCATAGGCGTGGCCGGTCATCAGCGCGGTGATCGCCGCGGCCCACGCCCGACCCTCTTCGGAGTCGTAGGGCAGACCCTGGGCCATGAGCAGCGCGCCGAGGTTGGCGTAGCCCATGCCGAGCTGGCGGAACTTGCGGCTCGTGTCGCCGATCTCCGGCGTCGGGTAGTCGGCGTTGCCGACCAGGATCTCTTGCGCCGTGAACACGACCTCGACCGTGTGCTCGAACGCCTCGGTGTCGAACACACCGTCGTCGTCGAGGTACTTGAGCAAGTTGATGCTCGCGAGGTTGCACGCGCTGTTGTCCAAGTGCATGTACTCACTGCAGTTCGCGACGATCGTTCCGTTGACCACGTAACTGTGGTTGCGCGGCTCAGTGAGATTGAACGTCAACTCCACGCCGTCGTCATCGCGCGAGCGGAGGCGAACCGTCTCATCCGTCTTGTTGAAACGGTGTTGATCGATCAACGCAGCGAGCTTCGAACGCTTTTCCTCGATGTCGAACCCAATGCGTTCGGCGAAGCGAGGAATGGATCGGTGTGCGATCCGCAGATCAAATGCGGCCTTCGACGTGTACTTGACGTGAGATCCGTCCTTGCGGGTGTACTCGAAGCCGCTGGGGCCGGCTTCCTTCCGCGTTTGATAGATCCGGGAGAACACTCCGAACGTGGAAAGAAGCTGTTGGACACCCCGAAGCAGCTCATTCGACGCCGAACCCAAACCCACGTACCGGGAATGCGGGTCGTCGTACACACATCCGTCGGCATCGAACAACCCCTGCAGGAACTTCGCGACGATCTCGGTCGGCGCCTGGTAGATCGAGTCGGGGACCGACTTCTCCGGCGCCTTCCTGCGCGACACGCCCAGCGCCTCGAAGAAGCGCGCGACGACTCGCCGACTCTGACGGAGTTGAACCGTGCCGTTGGGTTGCACCGATGGCTTCGGAACATCGCCTCCGTTCATCCAGGCTGCAAGCGCCTGGTGCTTCGGCAGCATCTCGGACTGCTCCTCTTCCGAGCCGTAGACCGTCGTGACGACGTCACCCGAGATACAGCCATCGCCGATCAGCCAGCCGAGGTAGTGCGCGAACTCAGGGCTCCACTTCTCGGGCAGCCGGAACGCATTCGACTTCTTGTCGCCCCGACCCGCGAGTGCGTACAAGCGCGCGCTGACCGGAATGGCCCAGTCGGCCGCGGTCGCTGGTGTCGACAACGTGAGGACCTTCACTTTGTCCGTCGACTCCAGCTCGTCTGCCCGGACGTAGCCGCGGTTCTCGGTGAAGATCCGGTGGTTCGGCGTGCACCGAAGCTCTTGACCATTCGAAAACGTGAGCTTCACGATCTCGTTGAAGCCGGTGATCATGACGGCTTCGGGCGACGTGACTTCGAGCCGCTCGGCCGGTGTGTCCGGGTTCGTGGCGTCGTGGGTGTAGATGCCGAAGCTCTCGCCTTCGCGCGCACGGTCGACGAGCTCGGCGAACCGAATGAGGCCCTTGTCGGTGTGCACAAGCTCACTGCCGGGGAAGCAAGGGTTGCTCGCGTTGATGCGTCCCGTGTGCTTGGACGTGTGCCACCGGTTGATCGTCGTGTCGAACTGCATGCCCGGGTCGGCGCACTCCCATGCCGCCTCGGAGAGCTGGCGCATGAGGTCACGCGCCTTCATCGTCTTGATCGTGCGACCGTCGAGCACACCCTTGAGCTCCCAGTCGCCGTCGTCCTCGACCGCCTGCATGAAGTCGTCGGTGACGCGCACCGAGTTGTTCGCGTTCTGGTACTGGATCGAGTGGGCATCGATGCCACCGATGTCCATGTCGAAGCCGTTGTCGCGAAGCACGCGGGCCTTGCGCTCCTCGAGCGCCTTGCACCAGATGAAGTCCTCGACGTCGGGGTGGTCGACGTTGAGGATGACCATCTTCGCTCCACGCCGCGTCTTGCCCCCGCTCTTGATCGTGCCGGCGGACGCGTCGGCGCCGCGCATGAAGCTCACCGGCCCGCTCGCGGTGCCGCCGCCGTCGAGCAGCTCGGTGGACGAGCGGATGCCCGACAGGTTGATGCCGGAACCGGAACCACCCTTGAAGATGATCCCCTCCTCGCGATACCAGTTGAGGATCCCGTCCATCGTGTCGTCGACGGCGAGGATGAAGCAGTTGTGGACGCGGAGGTTGCCGGAGAGGTACTCGCCGCTCTCGGTCTGGATGTCGTAGACGTCCATGTCACCGAGCTCTTCGATGCGGTCGATCTCTACGCGCTCGACCGCGATCGGCTCACAACTGTGATCTGAAGGACGGTGCCACTCGAGCTGGTCGCCCCGGCGGAGCGTGCCGGCTTCTACGAAACGTCCGGAACCCATCCCGGTGGACTTCCACACCAAGTGATCAGGTGTGACGTCGAGCGTCATGCCGGCCTTCATGCGAATCCGCAACACGTTCTTCCGGCCGTTGTGCTTGACGGCAACGACCTTGGTGATGCCGTGCGCGTCGAACACTTTGGTCCCGATCGCGCGGTCGTCGACGATCTTTCCGATTGGGACGGGGCCCTCGGTGGTGCTCACCAACGCGTCGTACGGCTGGCACGCGCTCGCTTGCTGCGGCACGCCCTTGACGCCGATGTTGAACCACACCGGGCTGTTGAAGGCCGCGCGCTGGTGCACGAGGATGTACTTGAGCTCGTTGCGGAACGCCGCTCCTTCCTGCTCGTCGACGAAGTAGCCGTCGCGCACGCCCCACGCGGTGATCGTGTCGGCGACGCGGTCGATCACCTGTCGCATCGACCACTCGCGCTCGTCGGTGCCGAGCGTGCCGCGGAAGTACTTCTGGGCGACGATGTTCGTGGAGTTCTGCGACCACGCGACGGGAAACTCGACGTCGGGCTGGTAGAACGCGTCGGTGCCGTCCTTGAAGTTCGGGATGCGCGCCTCGCGCCGCTCCCACTCGAGCGTGTCGTAGGGATGCACCCCCGCCTGGGTGAAGTACCGACGGATCCCGATCCCGATGTGCTCCGGCGCGATCGCCACTGCGTCCTCCTGCTCCTCGTGTCCCCTGCTCGGGCAACCCCGAGCCTTCCCCGGCGGCGGATCGACCAACCCCTAGATGTGGTGGTGAGGTGGGTGCCCGTCGCTAGATGCGGGGCGTATTACAACACTGGAATTCCACGCGTGTCAATGGGAAACATCAGCAACATCAGCAACGACCCCGCCCGACGCGGGGCCTAGGCCCGAGAACCGGGGCGGGGCTTGGGGTCGGTGGTCTTGCGGAGCTCACCGACCTCCCGCTGGAAGTCGTCGGCGTCCTCGAAGCCCTTGTAGACCGAGGCGAACCGCAGGTAGGAGACCTCGTCGAGAACCCGGAGGCGCTCGAGGACGGCCATCCCGAGCCGCTCGGTGGTGACCTCGGGCCCCGCGGCCCGGGCCTCCTCCTCGATCTCGGTGATCAGGGCGGTGACGGCCTCGGGGGCGACGGCGCTCCCGGCGACGGCTCGCTCGACCCCGCCTTCGAGCTTGGTCCGCTCGAACGGCTCCTTCAGGCCCGAGCGCTTCACGACCATGAGCGGCAGCTCCACCACCCGTTCGTGGGTCGTGTAGCGCCGGCCGCACGACAGGCACTCCCGGCGGCGGCGGACCGAGCCACCGTCATCGGCCGGACGTGAGTCGACGACCTTGTCGTCGTCGGCCTGGCAGTACGGGCAGCGCACCGCCTCACGGTACTGGCGAACCCGCGCCTCTGCTCGCGGTGATGGTGGTGCTCACGCATCACGGGACGACGATGGTCTCGCCGACGACGAGGGGCGCACCGTTGCGCGCAGCGCTCAGCTCATCGACGAGCAGACGCGGGTCGTCGCCGGGGTGGAGGCGCTCGACGATCGTCCACAGCGTGTCGCCGGGCCGGACGACGACCTCCGTCGGCCCGGCGGATGGGGCGGGGCGGCGCTCGGGGGCAGCGAGGGGGGTTCCCCCGAGCGCGACGCCCGCCTCCCCCATCACGACCACCGCGCCGAGGACCAGCACCGCCGCCAAGAGTCGGCGGCGCCGGTAGGTGGCGCGGGAGACCCGGCGGCCGCGCGTGGTGGCGGGTCGCGGCGCGCACACGCGGGCGGTGGGACCCACGAGTGCGCCGAAGCCGGGGACGGTCGTGACGGCGGCCATGTGCGTGTGGTGCTCCTTGTCTGTTCGATCTGACCCCCGTAGCGAACCACGGGGGTGTGACACCCTCATTCGCCCTCTCGCCGTGGCCCGGGGTACCCGGTCCACGGGCGCTCGCTCGCTGGCGAGCGCCTCGCTCTGCGTCGACGCCGCATCACGAACGACTGTTCGCATCCAAGCAGAACGGGTGTTCGGGTGTCAAGGAGAACTTCGAACGGATGTTTGCCCCGAACACCTGATCGTGGTACCGTCGACTCTATGACAGAGCTCACCCAACGCCAGCGCCAGGTCCTCGAGTTCATCGACGCCGAGGTGCGTCGCCGCGGCTTCCCGCCCAGCGTGCGGGAGATCGGCGAGGCCGTAGGCCTGTCGTCGAGCTCGACGGTCCACGCCCACCTCGCCGCCCTCCAAAACAAGGGCTACCTCAAGCGCGACCCCACGAAGCCCCGGGCGCTCGAGCTGCACTTCGAGGCCGGATCCGGCGCGCAGGTCGAGCGGCGCCCGGTGCGCCACATCCCGCTCGTCGGCGACGTCGCCGCCGGCACTGGCGTGCTCGCGATCGAAGACGTCCGTGAGTCCGTGCCCATGCCGGAAGACTTCACCGGCGCCGGACAGCTCTTCATGCTCCGGGTTCGGGGCGACTCGATGGTCGGCGCCGGCATCCTCGACGGCGACTACGTCGTGGTCCGCCAGCAGGCGGACGCGGAACCGGGTGAGGTCATCGTCGCCGGCATCCCGGGCGAGGAAGCCACGGTCAAGAAGCTCCAGCGGCGTCGGGGCAAGGTCGTCCTCAAGCCCGAGAACCCCCGCATGGACGAGATGGTCTTCGAGCCGACCGACGTCACCATCTACGGCAAGGTCGTCTCACTCCTCCGCCGCATGTAGCAACCCCAGGTTTTCGGCACGCTGGACAACGAAGAGTTGGGTTCAGCGTGCCGAGAATCCGATGAAACGGGGGATTGGCGTCTATGAGCCGGTCGCAGCCACGTCCCCCGCGAAGGTTCGGCGGTAGGCCTGCGGCGTCGTGTGCACGACGCGCTGGAAGTGCATGCGCAGCGTTGCTGCGGATCCGAAGCCCACGTCGTCGGCGATCCGGTCGATCGATCGATCGGTCGTCTCGAGCAGCTGCTGGGCCGCCAGCACCCGCTGCCGCAACAACCACTGGTGCGGGGTCGCCCCCACCACCGCCCGGAAGTGACGGGCGAACGTGCGCGGGCTCATGAGGCTCCGCCCGGCCAGCTCGCCGACCGACAGCGGCTCGCCGAGGTGCTCCAGCGCCCAGTCGAGCGTCTCCCGGAACGGGTCGGGGCCAGGTTCGGGTGCGACCGGCGCGCCCACGTACTGCGCCTGACCACCGTCGCGGTGCGGCGGAACCACGAGGCCGCGTGCGACGGCGTTCGCGACGTCCGCACCGTGGTCCACGCGCACGACGTGCAGCGCGAGGTCGAAGCTCGCGGCGGCACCGGCGCTGGTGAGCACCTGCCCGCCGTCGACGTAGAGAACGTCGGGGTCGACGGTCATGTCGGGGTACCGCCGCGCGAGCTCCTCCGCCGCCCTCCAGTGAGTGGTGACGCGTCGGTCGCGCAGCACACCCGCAGCGGCGAGCACGAACGCACCGGTGCAGAAGGACAGCAGGCGCGCACCACGAGCGTGTGCATCACAGAAGACTTGGAGCACCTCCGGCGGTGCCGGGGTCTCCCCCTTCCCGCCCCACTCCCCGCCCCACGGCATGGCGATGAGCGTGTCGGCGTCCGCGGCGGCGGCGAGGTTGTGCGGCGCGATCACCTGTACGCCGCCGTAGGTCGCGGGCTGGCCGTGCTTCTTCACCCCGCAGACGCGCAGCTCGTACCAGGGGTTGAAGAGGTCGGGGCGCTCGATGCCGAACACCTCAGTCGCTGCCGAGAGCTCGAGCAGGCTGGCGTCGGCCGGGATGATCGCGGCGACCACGTGGCGCTTCTGGGTGTCCTGTCGGGGTCGACGGGCCATGGCAGGATCCTAACGACTCAGGGTGTTCGTGCCGATGGCAGTTTCTACGCGTTCAGCGTCCTTCCTGCCACTCGTCGCATGAGGCGGAATCCTTCACCCTCGGTGCATGAGCCCACTTCCCCTCAGCACCGCCCAAGCCCTCGCCCAAGACCGCCAACGTGCCCTTCGAGCCGCTGCGCATGCGGACGCACCGCGGCGATCGCGCCGACGGTCTCGATGGGCGAAGGCCCTGGGCTCGCCCCGGGGTGGCTTTGCCGCCCCGGAACCACAGCGTTGAGCACAAGGCCGCGTCGGAGGGGGCCGACGGGGGAGGCCTGCCTCCCCCGTCACCCGCCGATGCCGTGGTCCCGGAGGATCTCGTTGAGCTTGGCCTTGTCGGACCGCTCGCCTTCCGCCAGCCGCCGCATGATGAGCGCGCACGGAAGGTAGAACTCGCCGCCCTTGAACGTCTTGGGTCGCATCGCCTGCACGACGATGCACCACGGCGGCACGACGCCTCGCGCCACCTCTTCACCGGTCTCCGCATCGATGACGGGGATGCCGGGGTTGAGGATCACGCCCTCGCCGAGCACGCTGCCCTGGCCGACCCGCGCACCCTGGGTCACCATGCACCGGCTGCCGATCATCGCGTCGTCCTCGACGACGACTGGCGCGGCCTGCGGTGGCTCGAGCACCCCGCCGATGCCGACGCCACCGGAGAGGTGGACGCGGGCGCCGATCTGCGCACACGAACCGACCGTCGCCCATGTGTCGACCATCGTCTCCGCGCCGACGTGCGCGCCGATGTTCACGTAGCTCGGCATCATGATCACGCCGGGCCCCAGGTAGGAGCCCCACCGCGCCGACGAGCCCGGGACCGCTCGTACCTTTGAAGCCTCGTAGTTGTGCTTCAGCGGGATCTTGTCGGCGTACTCGAACGGACCGAGCTCGATCGTCTCCATCTTCGCGAGCCGGAAGAGCAGGAGGATCGCCTGCTTCAGCCACTCGTGCACGACCACCTCACCATCGACGATCTCGGCGACCCGGGCCTCGCCCCGATCGAGCATGTCGATGGCGGTCCGCACAGCCTCGGTCGCCTCGGCCTCGGGCATGACGGCCGCGAGGTCGTCCCGGCCCTCCCACAGCTTCGTGATGGTCTGGGCCAGATCGTCATTGGTTGGCGCGCTCACCGGGCTCCCTCGAGTCTCTTCACGGTCGTTTCCACCTGTTCGTCGGTGATGCTCATCGCCAGCCGCACGTGTTGTGATCCGGCGGGACCGTACAAGTCCCCCGGCGCGACGAGCGCGCCAGTCTGGGCCAGGCGCGCCGCGACGGACCAACCGTCCTCGTCACCACCTGCGTTGCGCAGCCACAGATAGAACGTCGACGGCCCGCCGTCGTGCACGAGCCCCCAGGCCTCGAGGGCGGGCAGCAGCCGTGCCCGCCGGGCGGCGTAGCGCTCGCGCTGCACCTCGACGTGATCGTCGTCGGCCAGCGCGGCGGCCGCAGCCGCCTGCACGGGTGCCGGCACCATCATCCCGCCGTGCTTACGCACCTCACCGAGGTAGGTCACGAGCTCCGAATCGCCGGCCATGAAGCCGGCGCGCAGGCCGGCCATGTTCGAGCGCTTCGACAGCGAGTGCACCACGAGCACGTCGTCGGTGGCGGCGTGCAGCGCGGTGACCGGTTCGGCGGCTGCACCCGACGCGTCGTAGGTGAACTCGGCGTAGCACTCGTCGCTCGCCACGATCGCGCCGTGGTCGTGGGCCCAGGCGACCGATGCCTGCATCTCGTCGGGCGTCGCCGTCACACCCGTGGGGTTCGACGGGTCGTTGAGCCAGAGCAGCAGGGCGCGACCCGCGTCATCGGGGTCCACTGCGGCGAGATCGAGCCGCCACTCGGAATCGACCGGGACTGGGGCGGCGCGCAGACCGGCGAGCTGAGCGCCCATCGCATACGTCGGGTACGACACCCCCGGGTACAGCACGGTGTCGCGTGAGGGGTCCCGCAGTGACAGGAGCCGCGGCAGGCCCGCCACCAGCTCCTTCGTGCCGATGCAGGCCATGACCTCGGCGGCAGTCACCCCCACGTCGAATCGGCGACCGATCCACGCGGCCGCAGCCTCTCGGTACGCCGGCGAGCCGATCGTGAACGGATAGCCGGTCGAGCCGGGGGCGGCGTCGGACAACGCCCGCAGCACTGCATCGGGCATCGGGTCGACGGGCGTGCCGATCGAGCAGTCGATCACTCCGCCATCGACAGCCGCGGCCACCGCGCGCAGGTCGTCGAGCCGGTCGTGCGGGTAGGGCGGCGGCACGAACCCCGTCGCGTTGCCCTGCGATGGCGGCTTCACCGGATCAGCCTGTCACGTACTCCCGGAAGCGAGACCGCTCCGAGTCTCCCAAGCGGGCCTGCACGCGGGTGCCGTGATCACCGTGGACCTCGATGAGCACCTCGCCGTCACGGTGCAGCGCCGCTAGAACGTCGCCTCGCTCGTAGGGGATCTCCAGCTCGGTGACCACCGAAAGCGCCCGAAGCTGTGCACCGATCGCGTCGAGCAGCTTGTCGATCCCCTCACCCGTGCGCGCCGACACCGCGAGGGTGTCGCTTGTGGGCGCGATCTCGTGGACGCGTGCAGCGTCGGCCATGTCGATCTTGTTGATCACGAGCAGCTCCGGGATGTCACTGCCACCGATCTCGCGCAGCACGTCTCGCACGGCCTCGATCTGGTCTTCCGCGTCGGGCGCGGTCGCGTCGACGAGGTGGATGAGGAGGTCGGCCTCGGTCACCTCTTCCAGGGTCGACCGGAACGCCTCGACGAGCTGGTGCGGAAGTCGGCGCACGAACCCGACGGTGTCGGAGCACAGGATGGTCTCCCCGCCGGGAAGCTCGAGCCGGCGGGTCGTCGGATCAAGGGTGGAGAACAGGCGGTCCTCGACGAGGACGTCGGTGTTCGCAAGCGCGTTGAGCAGCGTCGACTTGCCGGCGTTCGTGTAGCCCACGACCGCTACTCGGTGCAGCCCACGACGGCGGCGCGCTTTGCGTTGCGTGCCTCGGGTCTTGGCGAGGCGCTTCAAGTCTTGTTCGAGCTTGGTCATCCGGCGTTGGAGGCGTCGCCGATCAACTTCGAGCTGCGTCTCACCGGGACCTCTCGTGCCGATGCCACCGGCCTGCTGGCTCAGCTCGAGGCCGCGGCCGCGCAACCGTGGAAGTCGATAGCGAAGCTGTGCGAGCTCCACCTGCACCATTCCCTCTTGGCTCGTGGCGTGCTGAGCGAAGATGTCGAGGATCAGTGCGACCCGGTCGACCACGTCTCGGCCTAGCAACTTCTCGAGATTGCGCTGCTGGGCCGGCGAGAGCTCGTCGTCGAACACGACCACGTCGATGTCGAGCGCCTCTGCGACCTCACGGAGCTCCTCGGCCTTTCCACGTCCGATGTAGGTGGCAGGATCGGGTCGGTCTCGGTGTTGCAGCACGGCCTCGACCGGATCCGCCCCAGCCGTGTCGGCGAGGAGACTGAGCTCCGAGAGCGACGCCTCCGCGACTGCCGGCGAACGCGTGCCCACGCCGGTGCCGACGAGGAGCGCGCGCTGCTGGACGACCTCGAGGTCGACTTCGGTCGCGGTCAGCCGCCGCCGGTCCCGTCCGCCGCGGGCGCTCACGTGAGGTCCTTCACATCGATCTCGACGTCGAACACGTGGCGTACCTCGCCGCCCAAGCGCGCGGTGTCGCCGAGCTCGACGGTGTGCTCACCACCCGGCACCTCGACGACGAGGTTCGAGTCAACGAGCTCACGGCGATGCGCGACTGCTGCGGAAGCGCACACCCCGGTGCCGCACGACAACGTCTCGCCGACGCCTCGTTCCCAGACACGCATCTTGAGCCGCCCACGGTCGATCACCTGGAGGAACTCGACGTTCACGCGTTGCGGAAACCGCTCGTCGGTCTCCAGGCGTGGACCATGCTGGGTCACCCGGGCCGACTCGACGTCGTCGACCAACAGCACCCAATGCGGGTTCCCGACTCCGGCCGCGTCACCGCAGTATTGGACGCCATGGAACTCGGCCGCGACGTCGAACGCGCTCGGAGCGTTGATTGGGATCTCGGCAGGCTCGAACGTGACGGGCCCCATGTCGACGGTCGCCGAGCGCAGCTCACCGTCGGTGTTGCCGAAGACCACGTCCCGACGTCCGCCGCCGGTCGCCACGGCCAGCTGCCCGTTCGCTCCCAGCCCTTCGCGCTTGGCCACCCACGCCAGGCAGCGGATGCCGTTCCCGCTCATCTCGGCAATGCCACCGTCGGCATTGCGGAGCTCCATCGTGCAGTCGGCGCCCTCGGTGCCCGGGAGCAAGGTGATCAACCCGTCGGCACCAACCCCGCGATTTCGATCACACACGGCGCGCGCGAGGTCGGCGCCGGGCGCAGGCCCGCCGTCGAGCGCGACGGTCACGAGGAAGTCGTTCCCGGTGCCGTGGAGCTTGCTGAGACGCACACTCATACCTTCCACAATGCCAGCAGCGCCGATGCCAACGAGCACGGATTCTCAGCCGCACCGAGCCAGGTGATCCGGGGATCTCGTCGGAACCACATGCGCTGCCTACGTGCGAACGAACGGGTGCGTCGGGCGATCAGCGCGAACGCCTCGTCGATCGTGCTGCCGCCGCGCTGTGCTTCGAGCAGCTCCTTGTAGCCGATCGCTTGCGCCGCGGTCCGGGAGAACCTTTCGCGGAGGGCTTCGACTTCCGCCTGAAGTCCCTCGTTGCGCATCTGCTCGACCCGGGCGTCGATGCGCGCCGCCAGCACTTCGCGGGGAAGCCACAGTCCCACCATCTCCACCGGGAACGCGGTCGGCCCGAAAGCAGAGACGCCGGCACCGAAGGACGAGAAGGGTTCACCCGTGAGCCGGATCACCTCCAGCGCCCGCACGATGCGTCGGGCGTTGTGCGGGTCGATACGTGCTGCGGCGTCAGGATCGGCCGCTTCGAGCTCGGAGTACGCGGCTGCGACGCCACCAGCCTCCGCCGTCCACGCTTCGAGCTCTCGTCGCAGATCGGGGTCTTCACCGGGGAAGCGCAGGTCATCGACA
>Ga0194121_10003268_pt1 | contig 24810 bp, 26 predicted proteins | sample TA2MahCa50mmetaG_FD_148609 | JGI IMG/M metagenome (GOLD analysis project Ga0194121, IMG submission 148609) | Freshwater microbial communities from Lake Tanganyika, Tanzania - TA2015020 Mahale Deep Cast 50m | ecosystem: Environmental > Aquatic > Freshwater > Lake | place: Tanzania: Lake...
TTTTGCTCTCGTTAGTGCTCGCGGCATCGATGATGCCGGTCGAGCAACTGCCCCCCGCCTCCTGGATCAACACGCTCGGACTCGGATTTTTATCCGCCGTCTTCGACAACATCCCGCTTACCAAACTTGCACTCGATGCCGGCGGCTACGACTGGGGACTCTTGGCATACGCCGTCGGCTTCGGTGGCTCAATGATTTGGTTCGGCTCTTCGGCGGGCGTAGCCCTCTCGAATCGCTTTCCGGAAAGCCGCTCGGCGTTGGCCTGGATCCGCGGCGGTTGGCATGTCATCGTGGGCTATGTGGTCGGCTTTTTCGTGATGCTGCTGACGCTGGGCTGGCACCCGCATCCCCCGCACTGACTCACCGAAGATCGCATCTGCCACCATGTTTTCTCGCCTTGAACCCATCGTGCGAGCCCCGCCGCTCACCAGTCTGCCGAATCTTTAGTGCAAAGTGGCTGTTGCCGAGCTTTTTCGATGACTTCGCGCTGTGGCCTCCCTCTCCGCGGCGAGGTCGATTACTCAGACCACGTGCGTCCCTCTCAAGATTTCTGTCGCTCGTTTGACCGCGGTAGCCTATTTGAGCATCGGGGCACCTTTGAGCGCGTTGCGGCCGCTCAGTCGACTGGTATCGGCGCAAACATCAGCTTGAGCGGATCGAGTCGGCGCGCGTCTTCAAAGAGCCCGCGATAATCAGGATCGTCGAGCTGATCGATGCGCACGAGTGTATGCGGTCGAGGGGAATGGATAAAACGCCCATCGCCCCAATAAATTCCGACGTGCGAGTTGGCTGCGCCGCGCGTGTTGAAGAAAACGAGATCTCCAGGACGCAGATCAGGTGCCGCGACGTAAGCCCCGATTGAGGCGAGTTGGCGCGAGGTGCGAGGGAGTACGATGCCAAGAGCCTCGCGATACACATGGTTGACAAGTCCACTGCAATCGAACCCACTTTTCGGATTGCTGCCGCCAAAGCGATAGGGCACACCGATGTACTGCAAGGCACGGTTTGCAACACCCTGCATCATGATTGATTGCTCAATCGGCTCAACGGTCTCCGAGTTCGCCTGCGTCGGAAGCGCGTGCGCCGAAACCGCCAGAGCCAAAGCGGCAGTCAGAAGTCGGCGCAGGATGGGCGGTTTCCAGACCGGCATGGCAGCGAAGATCTCCAACCATTGGCAAGCGCGCAAGGGTATCGGTTCGGGCCATGCAAGGCCACCCAGATTTGAGTATCCCCGCCGCGTTCCCGCCCGACCTAGAATGACGGTATGCGAGCTTTCGTTGAACGGTCTGCCTTCTGGCAATTGCAGCTCTGCGTGTTTCTTTGGGGATTTACGGCTATTTTGGGTCGGCTTATCACCCTTCCGGCCACAGCGCTCGTGATTTGGCGAATGGTCCTCGCCACCGCGCTTTTAGCTGTCCTGCCGCGAGTCTGGCGCGGTGTTCGCGGCCTCGACAGCCGTACCCTTCGGAACCATGGGCTCGCAGGCTGCATCATCGGTCTGCACTGGCTCGCCTTCTATGGCTCGATCAAGTTGTCGAACGCCTCGGTCGCCGTGGCCTGTCTCGCCCTTGGTACCGTGTTCGCGGCCCTCCTCGACCCGATGATCACGGAGCGTCCCCACAATCGTGGCGAACTTGCCCTCGGGCTGCTCGCGATTCCCGGCGTCGTGATGCTCGTGGGCGGCGTCCCGCTTGATATGCGAGGCGGCATCGTCGCCGGAATCGTGGCTGCGGCGCTCTCGGCACTTTTTGGCAGTCTCAATAAGCGTAATCTCGATCCACAGATCGACCCTGCAGCCGTAATGGCCATTCAAATTGCCACGGGAACGACGTTCATCACGGCACTTGGGATTACGATGTTTGGTTCCGATACGGCAATTATTCAGCCTACTTCCGCGGACTTTGCTTGGCTGCTCGTGCTGGTCATCGCCTGTACGTTGCTGCCGTTCATACTGTGGCTTAGGGCGCTGCGCCATGTAAGCGTCTTCACGACGCAGCTTTCGCTCAATCTCGAGCCGGTTTACGCGATCGCTCTTGCAGCTCTGCTCTTCCAAGAATACGAAGACCTCACACTCACCTTTTATCTCGGCGTAGCGATCATCATCTCAACGGTGTTCTTGCAGTCAAAATATTAAGGTCATGAACATCTATCTCCCCTCGCCTGCTCGCACGCCGACCATCGATGCCCTCGCCAAATTTTGTGATGATGCAAGTCAGGTCATGAGCGGCGAAAAGCTCGAGCCCTGCAAGCTCGATGTTCGATGGATCGGTCTTGATACGCCAAGCACACAACGGGTGTTCGATCTCGTCCGTCAAGGCGATAAACGCGGTACCTTCTCGCTGCCATGGATCATCGAAAGAATCGGCGGTCGTATCCCGCGGGTCGACAATTGGATCGTCCTCGTCGATCTTGAGGGTCATCCAACTCTCCTGACTCGAACAATTCGTGTCGACTCCGCCGTATTCGGTCAGGTTGCGCCGCATCACACGGCGATCGACGGTTCATCGATTCGCGACCCCGCCGTGTGGATACCGCTGCACGCGAATTACTGGAATACCCACCTCGCCCCTTTTGGTCTCAGAGTCACCCCTGACATGCCGTTTTGGATCGAGGAATTCGTTTTGGTATACGACGCCGAAAACTGCGGTATAACCGGTGCCGGAGAGTGAATCTATGTCAGACTCGACAAACAACGGTCTCAAGGCGCGGCTCATTTCCTGGGCCATGAAAAAAATGATGGCGGGCGCGGGCGGTCCTCCGGGCTCGGGAGGTGGCGGTCCGCCGCCCTGGGTCAAAGCTATGATGGCCGGCGGCGGCAATCAGAGCATGGCCGCCATGCTCGCCACCTCCAGCGGCTTTGAGGGACGCGAAAAACTTTTGGGCGATGCGGTGGCCATGGCGCTGCGTACGCTCGATGACAACACGCCCTACCCCCACGATTTGAACGATGCGCTCGTTAAAATACATCTGAGTTCGGTGCAATTTGCCATTAAAAACGGCCGTATTGCCGACTACGTTGCTCACGACGTAAAGACTATGCAGCCGATGCTGCAGCGCCTGAAAGGCATGATCGAAAAGACTGGCGAAAAAGAGATTGCTCTCGCTGGAATCTTCGATCGAACGACCTGTCTGTACCAGCTGTGCCTCGACCTTAAGTCCGAGCCGGGGAAGCGATCATTCACCTTCCCCTATTCGAAGGTACTCAACCTTACAAAGAAAACCGGTGAGTTCAACCTCACCGATCAGGAAGTGCACGAACTTTGGATGAAACCGCGGTTAAAGGGCTACGCCGAAGTCCTCGGCGTCACGCTCGACATCTCTGATATCGGACCCGATAACAAGGTCACGGTCGCACTCGCAGCCTGATGTTCAGCCCGCGTCGGGCTGAGCCTCAGGGGCTGCTTTCAAGAAAGCCTCGAGAGATCGGCACTGCGCGTCAATGCCGACCAGAGTCGGGTAAGGCGAAAGATCGCATCCGAAACGTCGTGCGTTGTACATCTGCGGCACGAGACAGGCATCGGCGAGCGTCGTGCGACTGCCGTAGCAATACCGTCCATCCGTCGACCAGCGCCTCACCTGTACCTCAAGGGCCTCGAATCCGATTCCGATCCAATGACGAATCCATCCATTCACGTCCTCTTCGTCGGCGTCGAGCTCGCTGCGGAGAAAACCGAGCACTCGCAAATTATTAAGCGGGTGAATGTCGCAAGCCACGCTCAATGCCATTGCGCGAACCGTGGCGCGTTCCGTCGGGCTCTTCGGCAATAAAGGCGGCTCGGGGTGGGTTTCTTCGAGATACTCGATAATGGCAATCGACTGCGTCACGACGTCTTCGCCCGCTTGTAGCGCAGGAACGAAGCCCTGCGGATTTACCCGCAGAAACTCTGCCGAGCGATGTCCGCCCCCAGATAACCTGTGACTTATTTGTGTCACAGCGATGCCCTTGAGGTTGAGGGCAATGCGGACACGGTAAGCTGCGGAGCTGCGCCAAAAGTCATGCAGGATCATTGAGCCGCTCCGATGCGAATGCCGATCTCCGCCACACCCTCGACGCCGCCCTCGATCAGATCACCTATGGCGACCGCACCCACCCCAGCGGGTGTACCGGTGTAGACGAGGTCGCCGGGCGCAAGCATCATCGACGCGGAGATCTCCGCAATCACTTCCGGTACCGACCAAATCAAGTCAGCGATATCACCCTCCTGACACAGAGCGCCGTTCACCGAAAGCCAAATCCGACCCTGTCGAGGGTGGCCAATCTGTGAAGCCGGCACGATCTCTGAGCACGGCGCGGAGTGATCGAAGCTTTTTCCCCACTCCCAAGGATAACCCTTATCTTTGGCAGCATTCTGCAAGTCTCGTCGAGTCAAATCGATACCCACTGAGTACCCGAAAATATGCGCGTTTGCATCCTGCACCGGAATGTTCCGACCGCCGCGGGAAAGCGCCACCACCCACTCTATTTCGTGATGCAAATTTTTAGTTTGAGGTGGATACGGCACGACTCCGTCGTTTTCCACTAAGGCATCGGCGGGTTTCTGAAAGAAAAAAGGCAGCTCGCGCACAGGATCCTTACCCATCTCTTTGGCATGCGCTGCGTAGTTGCGTCCTACGCAGTAAATGCGCCGAACCGGAAATCTTTGCAGGTTACCGCGTATCGGCAGCGTCACCAACTGCGGATGCTCTATCACCTTAAGCCGGTGGCCGACCTGGCGGAATCACGAGCGCAGACGCCTCGCGACTCGATCGGAGGAAGGGATACAGCAACTGCACGTACCATTTTTCATGGCCGTAACGCCTGTCATCCAATAGTCCGTAGGCCGGCGGAAACTTACGCGTGATCACGGCGGTGCCAAAGAGCACGTCCCAGGAGAAAAGAAGGTTACCGAAATTCCCGGAGTAATGACCTATGCCGTCGCTCTCGGAAGGCGCATGGTGGGCGTGGTGCGTTGCGGGCGTGGAGATCGTTCGCTCGACCACCCACATGATCGGTCGTAAGCCCGGTACGCGATATAGCGCTTCATCCCAACGCCAGTGACAGTGCGCACCGATGATCACCAGCAACTTGACGAAGATGTACGCGATGTACACCCAACCGAAACCGAGGAATACGAGCACACCCGATAACCACAACCCCGGCATTAGCATGTAGTAGAGCGCATTGTTGCGGTACACGATGCGTACGCTCATGTAGCTGGCCGAGTGGTGGGCCCGATGCAAGGGCCAGAGCGCGCTGGTGTGAGACAGACGATGCCAAAGATATTGCGTCAGATCATCGGCGACCAGCAGCGTGCCGATCATCGCCCACCAGGGCCAGTGCGCAAGAACTCCCCGGTACTCAGGAATCAGTACGCTGCACAGCGTCGCAGCCGCGAGCCCCACTCCACCCGAGACGATAGGGAACATCACAAGCACGGCAAAATCGAGCTTCGTGTCCTCGCGGTCAACCTCGCGCGGGAAGAAACCCCCACGTATGAGCTCCACCATCGCAAAAAGCGACAGCAAACCTAAAACGACGATGAGCTGAACTTCGACTGGTTCGAGCATCATTTAAAGTCTACCCGATCATTCGGTATGATCTGCTTTGACCATGCCTAAGGCCCTTAACTCCGCTGAATCGTTCGTCTATGCGGTCGGCAAGTCGCCTCTGGGCATAACCTTGGCTGCGGCGAGCCCCCGAGGGATCTGCATGCTCGCGTTCGCCGATAGCGCGCTCGAACTCATCAAGGACGTTGAACGACGGTTCCTGGGCGCGATGCGCGCGCCCCCTCGCCACCCTTCGATACCCTGGTTCCGCGCGGCGTTTAATCATGTGTCGACGCCTTGGAAAGCGCCGGCGTTTCCCCTGGACGAACACGGTACCGATTTTCAAAAGTCGGTATGGCGCGCCCTGAGACGGATCCCCTCCGGACGCACGGCAAGTTATCTAGACATCGCTCGCGCCATCGGCGCGCCGGCGGCCTCACGAGCCGTTGCCGGCGCCTGCGGGGCAAATCCGATTGCGATCGCCATTCCCTGCCATCGAATAGTCCATCGCGACGGCTCGATATCCGGCTATCGATGGGGTGTTGAGCGTAAGCGAAAATTGCTCGCCCTCGAGGGGCGTCACACCTCCTCAAACGCTCAATAACGCGATTAACACTTTTTTCACATAGAGCGATCGGAAAAAAGCGATCGCCCTGGCTTAACGATCAGGCACCACGCTCGATCGGTGGCGTCGATCCGCTGACGATCTCGCGCAGTACAAAACTCGACTCGACGCGCGCGACACCCGGCAGTTTTGTTAATACGGCGCTGTGTAACCGCTCGATGTCAGCGGCATCGCGTGCGAATACGCGCAGCACGTAATCCGCCTCGCCGGTCGTCAAAAAGCACTCAGTAATTTCTGGTACGGCACTTACTGCTTGTTCGAAGGCTCGCAAATCCCGATCGGTCTGCCCCTTCAGCGTAATACGGACAAGCAGACTCATCCCCCAGCCAAGTTTAGCGAAGTCAAGTTTTGCCGTGTATCGCTCGATGAACCCATCTTCCTCAAGGTGACGCACCCGACGCAGGCACGCCGACTCAGAAAGTCCCACCCGGGCTGAAAGCTCGGTGTTGGCAATTCGGCCGTCGCGGCGCAATTCGGCAACGATACGCAGATCGAGCTTATCCATTAGCATAATCTTGCGCCTTTCATTAAAAACACGCAAGTTTAGGTCATTTCGATCCACTTTCGACGCTGTTTCCGCAAGCGTCTGTCGTTCGCGCGGGAGCAAACTAAGGGTCATGAAAATCGGCGTTCCGAAAGAAATTAAGGTTCACGAGTATCGGGTCGGTCTAGTGCCGGGCTCAGTCAGTGAGTTGGTCCGCTCAGGCCACGAAGTCGTGGTCGAAACTCAAGCCGGAGCAGGCATCGGCTGCAGTGATCACGATTATCGAGCTGCGGGCGCCGCCATCCTGCCCACAGCACGTGCCGTGTTCGACGCCGTCGAGTGCGTGGTGAAAGTCAAAGAACCGCAGCTACCTGAGTGTGCCATGCTGCGTCGGGGACAAATCCTATTCACTTATTTGCATCTGGCAGCTGACCGCCCGCAAGCCGAAGCTTTGATGAAATCGGGCGCTCACGCCATCGCCTACGAAACCGTCACGGCGCGAGATGGAAGCCTGCCGCTACTGACTCCGATGAGCGAAGTGGCCGGCCGTATGTCTGTCCAGGTCGGTGCTACGCTGCTGCAAAAGGCGGCAGGCGGCAGCGGTATTCTCATCGGTGGCGTGCCCGGTGCAGCGCCGGCACGGGTTCTGGTAATTGGTGGCGGAGTTGCGGGTGCCGCTGCAGCGGAGATCGCTCTCGGTATGCGAGCTGCGGTCACCATCATCGATAACTCATTGCCTCGCCTTCGCGAACTCGATGTGCGTTTCGGTGGCTACGTGCGCACGCTTGCCGCGACCGTCGACGCAATTACGCGTGAAGTTACTGCATCCGATCTCGTGATCGGTTCCGTGCTGGTGCCCGGCGCCGCTGCGCCGAAACTGGTATCGGAACAGATGATCGCCGCCATGCGCTCGGGTTCAGTGATCGTAGACATTGCGATCGATCAGGGCGGCTGTTTTGCCACCAGCCGACCGACCACCCATACCGAACCCACTTATGTTGCACACGGCGTGACTCATTATTGCGTGACAAACATGCCGGGTGCTGTGCCGCGCACCTCGACCTTTGCCTTGAATGCAGCGACCTTACCCTACCTCAAGTTACTCGCCGATCACGGCCTCGAGGCTGCTCTTTCAAACGACGCGGGCTTTGCTGCCGGGCTTAATGTGAGCGCGGGGAAAATCACCTGCGCGCCCGTCGCGGCAGCACTCGGGCTCTAAAGTGCGGCCTCTCCCACACGTGACCTCCCCAGAAAATCCGCCGCGGACAGCCTTACTCCCAACCCTTGGCGTTCTGCCCCGCTGAGGGCTACCCTGTTTTGTACGTTAGTCTGTCCTCGGGGGATAGGCATGATGGTTTCTCGTCGCTCGGTGCTTGCGGGCGCAACGGCTATGGGCGGCGCCGGTCTTGTAGCGCCGCCGTCGTCCTCGGCTGACGCGACCACTGCAACACCGCTACCAGACTTCAGCGATCCCGTCACTGCGCTGCGTACGCACGTTAAAATGGTGGGGAGCCTCGGCAAGACGACGGTCTGCTCGTTCATGCGGCTCAATATTTATGCCGATCTCGGCGAGGGGAACTTCGTCCCCTTTTTCACCATGAACAACATTCTCATCGACTACTGGCAACCCAAGGGTGTCAACCAGTACGAAATGCGCAAGTATGAAGTCGGCTTCTACACCCGATTCGATGGTCAGGAGCCGCTGGAGGAATTTGCTAATCCCATCACGGGCAGGACCTCGGCGATTCATCATTTTCGTCTCGGCCCAGTGCCGCGCCTTTACACCCCTCAAGGTGTGATCGCGATGGGTTACACCCCGAAACTACTACCGATCGAAGTCATCGGTGACCGGATTTTTTTGGCGACTCAGTCAATCGAGAGTCGACCCGACATGCTTGATCAAAGCCGAACGACGTACACTAACTCCTTCATGACCATGTCTGCGCCGCTCGCAGACATTGCGGATCCAGCCGTTCTGTCGGCCTCCGTGCATCTACAATTACAGAATAAAAATCGCTGGGCGCCATGGATGGGAATGGACGGTCGGCCGGGCGGAACGGTCGCACGCGGCTTCGGCGGCAAGATCGCGAGCCTCGATGCACTGCCTAAGGTTGTCCGCGAAGGCGCGCGACGCTTCGTCCCTGAAATCTTCAATACGACGAACTGGCATGAGTTCGTATTCGAAGACTCCGAATATCTCAAGAATAAAGAGAAGTCATGACCGAGGCCGAGCAGACTCATCACCGTACTTGCCATTTGTGCGAGGCTATGTGCGGCATCGGGATCCAAGTACGCGGCAGGGAGGTTCTCTCCATTCGAGGCGACGAACAGGATCCCTTCAGTCGCGGTCATATCTGCCCGAAGGCGCTAGCTATCAAGGACGTCCACGAAGATCCCGATCGAATCCGCCATCCGTTACGACGCACGGCCAATGGTTGGGAAGAAATATCTTGGGACGAGGCGTTCGATGCGATCGCGCGTCGCCTGGTGTCGATCCAACGCGAACATGGCATGGACTCGGTGGCGAGTTATGTCGGCAATCCACAAGTCCACAGCTATTCGGGGCTACTCGGCGGTGCAAAGTTCCTGCGAACACTGCGCAGCCGTAATCGATATTCAGCTACCTCGGTAGACCAACTACCGCACCATTTTGTGGCGTACTTTCTCTACGGCCACCAACTCATGATTCCCGTACCCGATCTTGATCGGACCAATTTCTTTTTGGTTCTCGGCGCCAATCCCGTCGTCTCCAACGGGAGTCTCATGACGGCGCCCAACGTCGCGCGACGTCTTAAAGATCTTCGCGCACGAGGCGGACGGCTCGTGGTGGTCGATCCTCGTCGCACCGAAACGGCAGAGCTCGCCGATACCCATCTCTTCATCACGCCAGGCACCGATGCCCTGTTCCTGCTTTCCGTGCTGCAGGTGCTTTTTACGGAAAACCTCATTTCTACTGGACCACTCGGCGATTCACTAAACAGTCTAGAGATCATTCGCGAACTGGTCATACCCTTCACCCCGGAGCTGACAGCGTCATCGACGGGAATCGCTCCCGAGGTTACGATCCAACTCGCACACGACTTCGCCTGCGCAGAATCTGCCGTGTGCTACGGACGCATGGGCGTATCGACGCAGCAGTTTGGCGCGCTATGCCAATGGCTCATACAACTTATCAATATTTGCACAGGTAATCTCGACCACGTTGGCGGCTCGATGTTCACGAAGCCAGCCTTCGATATCCTCGGGCTCGCGGCAGGGTTCGGTCAGCGCGGCTCTTTTCAAAAAAGGAAGACGCGAGTCCGAGGACTGCCAGAATTCAGTGGCGAGTTTCCAGTAGCGGCGCTTGCCGAAGAAATTCTCACGCCTGGCGGTGGACAGATTCGGGCGCTGGTGACGGCAGCTGGGAACCCGGTGATTTCGACACCCAACGGGCGACGGCTCGAGCAGGCACTCTCGAAGCTCGACTTCATGGTGTCGGTCGACTTTTATCTCAACGAAACGACGCGGCACGCGCACTTGATTCTTCCGCCCACCTCCGCCCTAGAACGGGATCACTTCGATCTTATTTTTCACGTACTCGCAATCCGAAACACGGTGAAGTATTCGAAGCCACTTTTTAAAAGGCCCCAAGGCGCGCTGCACGATTACGAGATCTTCGACCGACTGTCGGCTCAGATCGAAAAAGTCGATCCCTCCCGCAGGCCAAAGGGTATCGCCCGCTGGACTTCACGCTTAATAACCCCAAAGCGCAGCGTGGCTCTCGGTATTCGCCTCGGCGATCGAGGCGCGAAGTGGAATCCGTTCTCGCGAGGACTCACCCTCTCCAAGGTCGCTTCAAATCCGCATGGCATCGATCTCGGCGCTCTAGAGCCCTGTCTTCCCCAGCGCCTACTTACCAAAGATCGACGCATCGAGTTGGCTCCGCAGCCTCTGGTTGCCGACCTCCACCGTCTCGCCAAAACATTATTTAACGGTCAAAAAAAGTTACCGAAATCGATGCGACTCATCGGACGCCGCGATCTGCGGACTAACAACTCCTGGCTCCACAATTCCCGGCGTATGGTTAAAGGACCGAGGCGCTGCACCCTGCTCATTCATCCAGCCGACGCCTCGCTTCGCGACCTCGCCGCCGGTGATCTGGCAACCGTTACGTCACGATCTGGCAGCGTAGAGATCCCGGTTGAGCCGAGCGGCGAGATGATGCAAGGCGTGGTGAGTATTCCGCATGGCTGGGGTCATCACCGGCCGGGTATACGACTGCGGGTAGCGCAAGAGCACGCGGGGGTTAGCGTCAACGATCTCACCGACGAAACTTTCATTGACGAGCTGTGTGGCAACTCGGCGCTGAACGGCGTTGAGGTCACAGTAGAGCGTGCCAGGGCGGGTATCTCACAAGAAATGAGCGCGTGAGCACTCTTCCCGCCCCGAATGCTTTCTCCTTCCCCAGGCTGTTTAGTTATCCCTTGTTACTGCTCTTGAGTCAAACGGCAAACCGATTGCGGATGGTCGTATAGTTCGTGCGTTTGGGTATTTCGGACGCACCCGACAGCACGCTAGCTCGACGCTAACATCAATCAAGTGACCACGGCTAAAAACTCTGTAGCCTGGCAGATCAGATTTTTATCCCTGCATAGCCATTGTGCTTGCTGCGCTAGTCCCATCCTATCTCACGCCCAGTCTGCCTAATATCTACGTCATGCTCGCAACTCTCGTAGCGGTACTCTTCATCTCCAATGATTCGCTGTGGTCAGCTTATAATGTTGCATGAGCATCTCAATCGTTACTCCGGAGTACTCATCTTCATCACGATGCTGGCTTCATTTTTCATCGATACAACGCTACTTATCTGCCTCGTCGCTCTCACCTACATTATCGGCTTCATCTGGTCGTCCTTGATTTTCATCATCAACGGCCCGGTATCACCCGACACCCGTAGCTTTTTTTCTGAAAAGTAATCTCGTCATGATCAAATGGGGTCTACCTGAGATTCATATCGAGCATGTGGTACGTACACCAGACGAATGCTTCGCTCAGGTGCCCGACTTCCCTTACGCGCCGCGTTACCTCGAAATCGGGGGGCTACGTATCGCATGTGTCGACGAGGGGCCACGGGATGCCGCACCAGTGCTGCTTATGCACGGCGAACCAACCTGGTCTTTTCTTTACCGTAAGATGATCCCCCCACTACTCGAAGCAGGGCATCGTGTAGTCGCTCCCGACCTCGTTGGCTTCGGTCGGTCGGATAAGCCCTCTCATTCAGCGGATTATTCTTACAGAAACCATGTTCTCTGGATGAACGCATGGCTCGAGACGATGGACCTGAGGAATATCACGCTCTTCTGCCAGGACTGGGGCTCTTTAATCGGACTGCGGATGCTTACGGCAGCTCCCGATCGCTTTGCTCGAGCCATCCTCGCCAACGGCGGTCTACCCACCGGAACCGGACGCAGTGTGCCGACGGCCTTCAAGGTGTGGCGTGCGTTCGCCCGCTGGAGTCCATGGTTTCCGATAGGCCGTATCGTGGCGAGCGGATGCGCAACGACGCTCCGCGCCAAAGAAATCGCTGCCTATGACGCACCGTTCCCAAGTCGTCGCCATCGGGTAGCCGCACGTCTATTTCCGCGATTCGTTCCGGCGGAGCCTAATAATCCCGAACGTGCAGCTAACGAAGCCGCGTGGCGCGTGCTCGAAACTTGGGATAAACCGTTTTTAACGCTCTTTAGCACACGTGATCCCATCACTCGAGGGGGCGAGCGTATATTTCAGGCCCGCGTGCCGGGCGCGGCCGGTCAACCGCATACGGCCATCCGTGGGGCTGGTCATTTCCTCCAGGAGGATAAGGCGCTAGAACTTACCCGACATATAAATGGGTTCATGTCCGCCTCATGATCGCCGCGCTACTCACCTCCTTGATCGTCTTCGCCGTCTTCCTGATTTGGTACGGCGGACGGACGCGCCCCCTTTCTGGAACGGAGATCAGCGACTTTCTCGCACTCGTGACCTCCCGCAATATCGATCGCGACGACCCCGAGCTTTTCGATTCACTAAGGACATTACTCGCGCGTGACGACGGGCGCGAGTTCATCATGCTCAATCTCATTCGTTACCGCGAGAAAGCTGCCTACCCGCCCGGATCACCGTTTGGCGATAGTGCGATCGAAGCGGATAAGCGTTATGCGCGGGCGTTTTTTCCGTATCTCCTTAGGTACGGTAACATTCCTATTTTCATTGCGAGGCGTAGCGGCTCGTTCATCGAGTCTCGACAGACCGAGCATTGGCAAGTCGTCGCGATGATCCGCTACCGAAGTCGTCGTGATTTTATCCGAAGCGTCAGCGCAGTAGTGGGTAAGGACGTAATGGTTCACAAGTGGGCCGCCATCGCAACGACCCATGTCTTTCCCGTTCGACCGATGTTCTCCTTCATCGCAGTGCGCTCGGCTACCGCTCTGCTAATCGCTACCGTTGCGGCCGTGACCTACTCAGTCCTATAAGCTGGATATGGATACGCCAGCGGCGAATCAGGTCCGATAGACAAGCCAAGGGTGAGCCAAATCCCGAATACGATCGACCACCCAATGAGGAAGGTGAACGAATAAGGCAACATCACCGCCACAATGGTGCCGAGTCCCGTCTTCGGCTCGTACTTTTGGAAGAATGCGATGATCAGAGCGAAGTAACTCATCATTGGTGAGATGATGTTCGTCACACTATCGCCAACGCGATAGGCGGTTTGAGTGAGCTCAGGGGAGTAGCCGAGCAACATGAACATCGGCACGAATACCGGCGCCATCAGTGCCCATTTCGCAGAAGCTGATCCCATCAAAAGATTGATGGTGGCCGTCAACAAAATGAACATCGCGAAAAGCGGGATCGCCGGTAGACCAAACGCTTTGAGCCCCTCAGCGCCATTTACCGCAAAGATGAGACCCAGCTGCGTCCAATTGAAGAGTGCCACGAACTGCGCGGCAAAGAAAACGAGCACGAGATAGCCACCCAATGTCGCCATACTGGTGCTCATACCTTTGATGACGTCATGATCGTTTTTGGTAGTCTGCGCACCAATACCGTAGGCGATGCCGCTCACCACACCATACAAGAATATGATCGCTACCACGCCAGATAATAACGGCGATTTAAGAAGGTCACCGTCCTCGGGATTGCGCAGAAATCCTGCTCCCGGTAAGGTCCCTAAGGGCAGCATCGACCAGACGAGCAGGATCGTCACAAAAAAACTGGCGATGCCGGAATATCGCAATCCTCGCTGTTCCTCAGCGGTGAACTCGTCAGCTAGCTCAGAATCCCCGGATACCGAAATCGGCTTATCGTCCGGAAATCGAGGGGCCGTGAATCGCTCTGCGACGAACCATCCGAGGACGGTGATAACCGGTGTCGAAAAGGCCATGAAATACCAATTGGCGAGCGGACTCACCGTGTAGGCAGGATCCACGATGCGCGCCGCTTCTTGGGAAAGCCCCGAGAGTAGCGGGTCGATGGTTCCAATCAAAAGATTGGCGGAATACCCGCCCGACACGCCCGCAAAAGCAGCGGCCATGCCGACGATAGGGTGACGGCCTGCCGATTTGAAGATGAGCCCCGCCAGCGGAATCAGCAGTACATAGCCGATTTCACTCGCCATATTGGACATTACGCCGGCGAAGACCACGATGGGCGTGAGCAAAACTCGAGGTGCGGCAAGCACCAGCTTGCGCAGTACCGCACCAATGAGCCCCGAGTGCTCTGCGACGCCAATGCCGATGAGCGCCACGAGCACCGTTCCAAGCGGTGCAAAACTTGTGAAGTTGGTGACGAGGCTCGTGAGGATTCGATGCAGACCCTCGAGGCTGAGCAGATTGACGGCTGTCACAGTTGTGCCGGTCGTGGGGTGTTGCACCTCGAGCCCAGCGATCGAGGCAAACCAAGACGCCACGACCACCACGAGAGCCAATAGGGCAAAAAGGGTCGCTGGGTGGGGGAGGGCGTTACCTCCTCGCTCGATAGCATCGAGAAAACGATCAAGCGCAGACTTATTGACCATAACAGGGATTTGAGCCGATAAGGTCCTTGGATTCAACTACGATCGATTCGCAGTTAGCCCTTCTCGCCCACGCGAGGTTGTAGTCAAATGCCTACCTGATCACCGACAATATCGAAGGGGCTGAGGGTAATCGCTCAGTGAAATGATGTTTGGCATAATTATGTTCTATTGTGCTCCCGATCGGCGGCATCGGAGTGTTGGGCCGACGCATGCTCACCAAAATGCGGTCCGCCACCTCTAACGCCAAACCGGACCCGGGCGATTCAGTAAGGTCTACACCATGATTCGCGTCACCTAGATCAGTCAGGCTTCCGGACCACTCTCGGCCGATGGTCTGCTCGCCTTACTGAACCAATGCCATCGCAATAACACGGAGAGGGATCTTACGGGGATGCTACTTTTCGGCAGCGGTACCTTCCTGCAGTCTATCGAGGGCGAAGCGGTCGTAGTCGATCCGCTAATCGAGCTGATTTCTAAGGATCCTCGACACCGTGACATCCGGATTTTGCGCCGCGACGAGATCACAGGGCGTCAATATTCCAAGTGGAGCATGGGCTTTGAGCGGGTCACCGAATCGACCTTAGAAGCGATTCCGAGCCTTCGAAACTTTAGGCTTACGAAATTTCACTGCCGATTACCTCAGCACCCATGGCGACGTGGTCGACACCCTACTCGAGCGTCATCGCGGACCACATTAGGACCCGCTGGTCCGCGAGCTCGATGCTCGAGATAAGCTCATCAAGGAACTCCGCGCCGAGCTTGCTGGAGCTCGTAATGATGCAGAAATGGCAGCGCTTGTCCTCGAAACCGTCGTCGAGGTCGCCACGGACGGTCGGCTCGACGACGCTCACCTCGAGATCTGTCGCTCCACCTTGCGCTCTTTGACGTGAAGGAATCGGTCAAAGAAATGTTGGTCTTCTTACTGACAGGTATTGCTGCCGTACTGCTGTTCTCAGGATACAAAATTCTCGCAATACTGGGCTGAATTTTCTGACTCGCCAGATTTATACCACCGCGCTTAAGATCGGGTAGACAGTTACTCGGCGAGAATTTTTGTGCGCAGTGAGTATTCCATGAATTTTGGCACCTTGCGCGTCGCATTTTACCCATGCCGACGAACTGCTTGAGCGTAACCCGACATTTGAGATAAATATTATTGTCACGAAGGTCGCCGGAGCGCGTAAGGTGCGGGGGCTCTAAACGCTCGCCCAGATAATCTCGGTAAAGATTAATTTAAATCGATGCGGGCGGCGCAAGCAGTCCTCGCGTTAAAGCGCAAGGCGCCTGGGCGTCGCCGCTTGAGAAATCACATCGCGCCCTACCATAGTGTGGAGCGAATACCGTATCGCCGACGAATGCGGTGTCACTCACGAGGCAAGGCACGCTATCTTGTCGATGATCTGGTATCGTCAGGACCTCGATCGATAATCCCCCCAACGCAAAACAATCGCCCGGCCGAAACAGTGCATAAAAATTACCGGCTGCCAACAGGAAAATCGGCCTCAGTGTTCAGATGTCATTTGAATGTCCACTGAACCTGCGTAGTATCTTCGCCGATGCTGACGCGGACCCCTAATCGCCGAGCCCTCAGCCATGGCGCCGACGTGAGGTAGTCGGGATGTGTGTGCGTCGCGAGAATCAATCCCCTCGCAAGCGTCTCACGGTTAACATGGACGAGCAGCGTCCCGGTAGATCCTGTCGAAGTGCGGTGGCTCGTAGGAGTGCAGTCAATCGCAGGGTCGATGATTATGTCGGCGGTGCTCGCCCCCTGTAGTTTAATGGAAAAAACAAAAATTTCCTAAATTTTAGTTACAGGTTCGATTCCTGTCGGGGCTACCAAACCCACTCAAAAAAATCTTTTTTGACATTATCACGTCATTGCTTAGTATACAATTATTGTGCCCTTCACTTTCACAATAATGGTATCCTTCAAAAGGAAATGATACGAATTTCACTAACCAAACTATTGAACCAAATTCAGACCGATGCCATAAAAAAGTTCATCGTTCATTTATTGTCAACTTAAAAAAGGTAACAAAATGTAAAGGGAACACTTCTGGATATAAAATCTCTTTTGAAAATATAGACAAAGAACTAACTATTTCACGAAACTATATTGATTCTACTTTACCTGTTTTAAAAAACCTTGCTGTTCATCCCTAACTTTTGTTAGCCACCACTTTAATTTGGTTTGCGGTACTTGCTTATTCTACTTTTGCAAAAAAAAGAATCAATTATGACCAGCAGATTTCACTATTTTTTAGTTTTCATTGTAGGATTTGTAATTTACTTCTATATAGATGTAAATTTCTTTTCAACGATACAAAAAGAAGTAAAATTACTTACTCAATCAAAAGCAATAGGACACATTGTTGCCTATGCAGTAACCTTAATACCCTTGCTGATTACAGTAGCAATTTTACACAAGAACTTTCGAAGCATTCTTGAAAAATTAGGTATAACCAAAAGTTTGCCTATCGGAATTGCCTTTGCATTTCTTTCAACTTTGCCAATGCTGATAGGCTATTCAATAAAGTTCCATTTTAACAGAGAATTGTCGTTTGAAACAATCATTATTAATACAATTTCATCGGCGTTTTTTGAAGAAATTATCTACAGAGCATTTCTTTTTGGGATGTTATACAGATTCACCCGATTAGGATTCTTACCATCTGTATTTCTGGGTGGTTTATTGTTTGGAGTAGCACATTTATATCAAAGCACCGACATCAATGAGCTCATAGGAATATTTTCGCTTACATTTTTGGGTTCAGTTCTATTTTCTTGGGTTTATTCAGAGTGGAAATTCAACTTATGGACAGCAATTTTTCTACATTGCTTAATGAATCTTTATTGGTTAATTTTTGACGTAGATGCTAATGCTCTTGGAGGAACTTATGCGAATATTTCCAGATTTTCAACTGTCTTTTTGGTTATCTTTGGAACGATTTTTTATAAACGGAAAAAGAAATTGCCTTTTGAAATAACAAGAAAAACTTGGTGGATGAAGTCAAAAAACTATGGCTAACATCGGCTTGGCAAAAGCAGGGCACAAAATGGTTTCATACTTCCGAATTGTCCCTGAACTCAACCCGCTTGTTTTCCAAAGTAGGGTGGTGATGTAATAATGGTTTGAATAGTGCCTTCTTCGAGATAGGATAAATCCTCATTTGAATGTACAAACACGCGCGGCTTGGCGAAGGCAGGGCGCTACCACACAACACTACCTAACTACTCGTCATCCACTAAGAAGTCGTGAGGTGGAACTCAGGGAAATGTACAAGCGGTTGAGAAACAAAGAATCTGAGCAGTGATTTGGGCAGTGAGTAGTGTTTTTACCCTAAAAACTACTCAGTTTTAAGAATCCATCTCATTGATAATCAGTAGAGTAATAGTATATGATAAGAATATCGGGTTCTTAAAGGAAAGAGTTCTTTGAATGATGAACCTCAACAATACCAATGGTTTACTGATTTTTATATTTCCAACTGAGCAGTGAAGTGAGCAGTGATTGTATCTATGCCGACCTGACACCCGAGTTTAGTCCCGCACGGGAGTAGAGTCTGCACCCACAGGAGCAGACCATGAAGGGCAAGAGATTTACGGAAGAACAAATCATTGCACTGCTGAAAGAAGCCGAGGCCGGAGCGAAGACCAAAGACCTATGCCGACGGCATGGGATCGCGGAAGGGACTTTCTACAACTGGAAAGCCAAATACGCGGGCATGACCGTCTCGGAGGCACGACGGTTGCGGGAGCTGGAAGCCGAGAACGGCAAGCTGAAGCGGCTTCTGGCCGATGCCGAGCTCGACAAAGCGGCGCTGAAGGATTTATTGGGCCGAAAATGGTGAGCCCGCAGGCGAAGCGCGAAGCGGTGACCGTGTTGATGACGGAACGGGACTTCGGCGTGACACGCGCTTGCGGGCTTATCCGGATGTCACGATCGCTGTACCGATATCGCAGCCGCCGGCCTGACTGTCAGGGGCTGCGTGATCGGATCACTGCCATTGCGGCCGACAAACGTCGCTACGGCTACCGGCGGATTTACCGACGCCTGCGACGCGAGGGATGGGCCGTGAACCGCAAGCGCGTGTATCGGCTCTATCGCGAAGCGGGTCTTCTGGTGCGGCGGCGAAAACGCAAACGCATCGGACCGTTCGAGCGCAAGCCGTTGCCGAAGCCGCTGGCTGCGAATCAGAGCTGGTCGATGGATTTTGTGAGCGATGGACTGGCCGATGGTAGGCGGCATCGGTGTCTCACGATCATCGACGACTGCACGCGCGAATGTGTCGCGATCGAAGTCGATACCTCAATCACTGGAAAACGCGTTGTTGCGGTTCTGGAAAGGCTTGCCGACACGCGAGGTCTGCCTCGGTCCATTACCGTTGATCATGGGCCAGAGTTCGAGGGCCAGGCGATGGATGAATGGGCGTACCGGCGAGGCATCCAGCTGTCGTTTATCCGTCCCGGCAAGCCAAACGAAAACGCTTACATCGAAAGCTTCAACGGCAAGTTCCGCGACGAGTGCCTGAACGAGCACTGGTTCATGACGATGGCCCAGGCCAGGACAATCATCGAAGACTGGCGCATCGAGTACAACACCGAGCGGACGCACATGTCGCTCGGAGATCTAACACCGGAGGAGTTCGCCAAAGAAAGTTTGGCGAGAAGGAAAATCGCAGTATCATCAACCGCAGACTCTAAACCCGGGCCGTACTAAAAAGGGTGTCAGGTCGATGCAGCACTTAGTTTGGTTAAACACTAACCGAGGTTTATCAAATATGGCCCATGTAGTTTAATGGATAAAACGAGCGTTTCCTAAACGCTTGATATGAGTTCGATTCTCGTCGGGGCTACCAAACCCACTCAAAAAAAATCTTTTTTGACATTATCACGCCATTGCCTAGTATTTTGATAATTGGTAATACAAGTTGCACAATATATCCACTTAGCAAGAAAATATGTGCAACTTTGTTGCGCCAATATGCAAGTTATCGGCTATGCTATGAAACCCTACGATTCTAAATACCATTTAAAGAAAAAACCCATATGACAAATGCCGTAGAAATTAACAGGGACGAGCGACGACGTGGCTGAACGTATTGGTGGTGGGTGCAAAGGGGTTTGATCAGTGGGCGCCTGTACGGTCATAAACGGATTAAAGAAGACTCCGGAGCAAACCCGCGTTTAGGATGTACTACGTCCGGTGACCAGTCAGCTCCAGATCTTGTTGTTGGGGGTATTCATGATCTTATTAACAGGCATTACGGGAAATATTGGGGGAGCGACGGCGCGCACCCTGCTCGCCGAGGGCGTGCGATTCCGCGCATTAGTGCGCGATATCACCAAGGCGGCAGTCTGGACCGATAAAGGCGTCGAGCTGGTACAGGGTGACCTCGAAAGCCCGTCCTTGATTCGCAGCGCCCTATCGGGAGTTGATCGTGCATTACTGGTTTTGCCCAACGGCGAGGCGCAGGAGCGACTGGAGCTATCATTCATTCGCACGGCAAGAGAGTCGGGTCTACCCTGGATTATCAAGCTCTCCTCGCCCGAGGCCGTACGCGGCACCACGAGTCCGATTCCACTTGCCCACGTCGCCGCCGAGGATGCCATCAGGGCCTCAGGCATGAACTGGACCTTCGTGCGACCGAGCTTCTACATGCAAAACTTCCGCGGCTCGGTAAAGACGGCAAAGTCGACCGGGAGACTCTCCATGCCCATGGGCCAAGGCACGGTTGCCGTCACCGACAACAACGATGCCGGTCAACTCATAGCTCGAGTGCTGACCGACACCGACTCCTCGCGGCATCACGGTCAGTGCTACGATATCACCGGTCCTGATCCGGTCATGACCTTCCTTGATGTGGCGAACATCATCGGTGAAATCATCGGTCAGCCCGTCGTCTACGACGACTGCGACCCCAAAGCCTTCCAGGATGCCATTCGTCCGTTCCACCGCAACCAGTGGCACTCCGATGCCGTCGCGACCTTATTTGCCGAAATCGCGAGCGGTCGGACTCCCGGCCATAAGACCGATATCTTCCAAAAAATTATGGGTCGACCCGGCCGATCGTTGCGGGATTATCTGAAGACACTTGTTTAAGGGCCGGTCCGACTCCCAGCAAATCGCTCCTGCTCTAAGATCAAATACCCCAGTGCCCAGTAATGGCCGTTCCTACCAAAGCCTTTGCGGCGCGGATCGTTTGTAACATCGATGTTAGTCGCGTTCTCAAGCGGCCGATTGGTAGAGGGGGCAAGGTCGTCGGTGTTAATAATGGCATAGGCAGAGTCCGCGCATTGCCCGTGATTCCGGGCACCGTGGGTCCAATCCAAGAACCCGTAAATCTGGAACGGGTCGACGAAGACCATACGGATCTTAAGCGGGACTCTCGCTCGCGTACGAAGTCGCTCGCACAGCGCATCAAGTACATAGGCGCCGGAGCTGTGGGCAATGAGCTCGAGATCAAGCGGGTGAGGGTTTCTCTCAATTTTTGTGCTAGCAGTGGTCGCCGACCTGCTCGCTCCGCGCTCGCAGCTGCACGAAGTCGGGTGTCGGACCAAGGATCCCAACGAACAAATCGGACGACGTTTTCGCCCGACTCCAAGGCCCTTGACAGGCCGCCAAATAACCGGCCAAGTTGGGAAGTGAGTTTTGCGACAAAATCAGCCCTACGGGGCAGGCGGTTTTGTCGTGAAGAAGAAGCGTTTTTCGGTCGAACACATAGCGGGGATCTTGAAGGCGGGAGACCTGGGGACTCCGATCTCGGAGCTCTGTCGGCAGCACGGGATTTCTGAGCAAAGCTATTACCGGTGGAAGAAGCTGTACGGGAACATGGAGCCCGCGGAGGCGCGAGAACTGCGTCAGTTGCGGGGGGGAGGAGAACGCGAAGCTCAAGCGTATCGTGGCGGATCTCTCGCTCGATAAGGCGATGTTGCAGGATGTGCTCCAAAAAAATTCTGAAGCCGGCACCGAAGAGGCAGATCGTGCAGTACTTAATCGACCGATATGGTGTCGGCGCACGGCGAGCCTGCGGCTGTGTCCGGCTGCACCGCTCAGCGGGGTATTACCGCAGTTACCGGGATCCACAGACGGCCCTGCGGCAACGGATACGAGACCTCGCCGGGTCGCGTGTTCGCTTTGGTTACCGGCGTATTTTGCTGCTCCTGAAACGCGAAGGTTGGGAGGTTGGCAAGAACCGTCTATATCGGCTTTATCGCGAGGACAACCTTGGGCTGCGGCGCAAGCGTCCATGGCGTCACGTCTCCGCGGTTCACCGCAGCCCGAAGCGTCCCGCGGGGGGTCCCAACGATGTCTGGGGCATGGACTTTGTGGCGGATCAACTGGCCGATGGGCGATGGATCAGGACGTTGACGATCGTCGATCTATTCACGCGGGAGTGCTTAGGGATCGAAGTCGGCTTCCGTCTGCGTGCCGAGGCTGTCGTCACCGCGCTGAACCACTTGAAATACGATCGTGGGTTACCGAATCGGATTTCTGGTGACAACGGGTCGGAATTTTCAGGGGGCATGATGGACCAGTGGGCCTATAGCAACCAAGTCGAAATTGATTTCAATCGACGGGGCAAGCCGACGGATAACGCCATCGTTGAATCGTTCAACGGTCGATTTCGCGAGGCGTGTCTGAACACTCACTGGTTCCATTCACTTGATGATGCGAAAGAGAAGAGTGATGGTTGGAGATGGGATTACAATGAGAGGCGTCCTCACCGATCTCTCGAGGGTCTAACCCCTCGGGAATTCGCTGATCAGACCAGGCAACAAGGTGTCGCAAACTCGCAGCCTTAACTGTCCGGTTTCTGGGGGCCTGTCATCAGCCTGCTGACCAGAAACTTGGCGATTGAAGTTGAAGGAAGCGGAGAAACGTCGGGGCCTCTCCCAAAATCTGTATTCGGTTTTAAGGATTAGCGCGAGGCGCCAGCTGGTGCGCCCATGATGCGGTTCAACTCGATGAAGTTGCCATCGGCATCCCATACGGCACTGAATATCACCGGGAGTACGCCTCCGTCTGCAGCCGGATAATCGATTCTGCGCGGCGCTTCAGCGATGGTGACATTAGGGGTTTCGCGAATACGCTCGAAACGAGTTTCGAGATCGCGAAGATCGAAAACGAGAATCGGATCGCCGGCCTGCGCTCTTTGAAAAACGGGTAGAGGGGGCGGATTAGTCTGATCAAGGCGCTGTATAAGACCTAGTACACCGATGAAATTGTCATTGGCTCGAAGCAGTACGAGCCGCGTTACTCCAGCAATGACTTGGTCGTAAATCACTCGTAGACCGAGGGCATCACGATAAAGCGGCAACGACTTGTCAATATCTCGAACTACGAGTGTGGTGCGACGTAGGTCGACGGGAACGCGCTCGGACTCCGGAACGGGTGCCGCCTGTAAGCTGCCGCTCACCAGCACTACAAGCGCGGCGAACGCCATGGCCAGTACGAAACGCATGCGACACATACGGTTAGGTGCGTAAATCGCTGAATTCGCCCGGAGTTCTCGAAGTCGTAGCATACGGTGAAGGTCAAAACTAACTCGGTTTTTTCTTATCGATTGCAGCAAAGGCGGCTGCTTCCCGTTCGGGCGACAGCCCCGCCTTCAGGTTTTTTCTCTCAGACTCGGGGCGTGCCAAATGCCACTTTAAAGTGTCACCCACCGTTCCCCGCAAGCCTCGAATCGTTAGTCCTGCGCGCAGCGCACGCTCTGCCGAGGTCGCAGCAAATCCAACGCTCTCGCCTTCAGGCGGCGCCCATACCGGCATATCCGACCAAGCGGAAATTTTTTGCTCGCCCAGATCGACAGTTCGAACCCACTCTGCGACCGGCGGGTCTGCTGGACGCGCAATTCTTTTGGCGGTAGAGATGGACTCGTCGATGAGATTACCGATCGTGAATTTTCCGGGCGGCGAAAGCGCATTGAATACTCCGCCTATGTCGTGCTCGATCAGTCTCAGGGTGAACGCCGCGAGATCACGGACGTCGATGAACTGGACGGGATCCCGCGGATCGTTGGGTGCGATCATACGACCACCGCGACTCGCCCGCGCTGGCCAATAGGTAAAACGATCGGTATTGTCATCGGGGCCGACGATCAACCCCGGACGAATGACTGACGTCCGCGACTCGCCGAACACTGCTCGCGCCGCTCTCTCGCTCGCGGCTTTTAAGGGGCCGTAGGTCGCTCCGTCGACTTTCTCGATCGACTCATCATCCATTTTTCCTGAGGCTGACGTTTCGTCGTTCGCTTGAGCAAAGCTTTCGTAGACCGAGACGCTCGAAATGAAAAGATAGCGCCTAACCCGCGGTTCAAGCAGTTGCGCTGCCTCGCGAATGTGGCGCGGCACATAACCAGAATTATCGATCACCGCATCCCAGTCGCGCCCCGCTAGCGATTTCAAATCGCCGTTTCGATCGCCAAACAACCGCTCGACTTCGGGGAATCGGTCAGTATTGGTCCGGCCTCGGTTGAAGAATGTGAGAGTATGGCCACGCGCAAGGGCAAGTTCTGCCATATGCAAGCCAATGAATCGCGTTCCACCTAAAACCAACAGCCGCAGGGGGCGCTTGGATCTCTCGGTGGTCGACTTGGCAAACATTTCGAACGACGCGGTAGCGAGACTCGTACCCACCGCAGACATGAAAATTCTACGCTTCATGACCCGAAAGCTACCATAAAGAAAAACCCCGTAAACCTTGCGGCTCACGGGGCATCCTTTGATAAGGACCCTGACGGTGACCTACTCTAGCGTCGCAACAGGCGAAACTACCATCGGCGCAGAGCGTTTTCACTTCCGAGTTCGAAAAGGGATCGGGTGGTTCCCACTCGCTATGGCCATCAGGGAATTCTTTAATCCGGGTGTTTTTTGACTTAACGCAGTCGCGTTCACATGAGTGATGGAATCACCTCCATCGCAATCAACCTTTGAAGCAAACTGCTTGAGGTTATATGGTCAAGCCTCACGGGCAATTAGTACTGGTTAGCTAAAGCCATTACTGGCCGTACACACCCAGCCTATCAACCACGTAGTCTTCGTGGGCCCTTCAGGGGAGTCGAGCTCCCAGGGAGATCTAGTCTTGGGGGGGGCTTCCCGCTTAGATGCTTTCAGCGGTTATCCCGTCCGCACATA
>Ga0194121_10003274_pt1 | contig 24782 bp, 38 predicted proteins | sample TA2MahCa50mmetaG_FD_148609 | JGI IMG/M metagenome (GOLD analysis project Ga0194121, IMG submission 148609) | Freshwater microbial communities from Lake Tanganyika, Tanzania - TA2015020 Mahale Deep Cast 50m | ecosystem: Environmental > Aquatic > Freshwater > Lake | place: Tanzania: Lake...
CCGAATACGAGACGCCGCGGATTGTGCAGATGGAAGATGGCACAATGCAGCGGATCACCCCGACGCTGCCGCCCGACATTCCCAGGCCCGGACAATCGGCGGCTCAGGGTGCGCCGGCCGCAGTCCCGCCACGGCCCTCCGTGCCAACGGGAGCGCCAGCGCCGACGCCGGCTTCGGGAGCGCCATCGACGCCTGCCGCCACGCCGATTCGGACAATCGTCCCTGGCATCGAACAGATTGGTACGCCAAAACCCAAGCCCCTCACCATGGAGGACTCCGCAAAGGTGGCCGGCATGGGCGAGGCGTTAAAGACGCTCGACGATATTCAGCGCAAACTTTTCCGCGCGGATGGCGGATCAAACAACGAACTGCTCTTGCAGGGGCAGAGGATGGGGCCGGTCGAAGGTGCGCCGTTCACGGCGGGCCGGCAGATGCGTCAAGACTTCCAGCGCTCGATCGAAACATGGCTGCGCATCCAGACTGGTGCTGCGGCCACGGAGACCGAAGTCCAGCGCTACATGAACACCTATTTCCCCTCGCCGCTTGATCCGCCGGAAGCGCAGCGCCGCAAGATTGAAGCGCTGCGCGCACTGATGACGGGAACCATGGAACAGTTCTCGGCCGGGCGTTCGCAGTTCAGCACGCCGCCGCCGGCCGCGAAACCGACATCAGTCAGAGACCGATATGGGCTTGAGTAGCCATGGCTGAAATCCAGGACATCCAGCGCATCGAGCGAAACGTCCGCAGGATGATCGACCTCGGCGCTCCGGCCGAGGACATCGACGCCTATTTGGGCGAAGAAGGGACGACACAAGAAGCGTTCCGCGCCGCCATGATCGAGCGCAGGCCGCCAAAGGATGACCGCGGCTTCATGGAGCGCTCGGGGCGTGCGCTGGCGCTTGGGACACGCCATGTTGCCGAGGGCCTGGCAAGTCCGTTCCTGGCGGTGAACGATGCCATCGGCGGCGCGGTTGGATTGGGGAGCGGGCAGCAGACCTTTTCGCGCGCCCTCGACTATGTGTTCCCGCGGCCTGAAACCCCGTCCGAAAAGTTCGTCGGCCGGGTCGCCGAAGGCGGCGCGGCGGCGCTTGCACCGATGGGTGCCGCTCGGGCTGTCGGCCAAGCCCTCGGGCCGGTCGGCCGATCCGTCGCCCAGGCAATGCAGACCGCGCCCTCCGCGCAGATGTCGGCCGGCGTCGGCGCGGGCCTCGGCGGCGCAACCTCGCAGGCCCTATTTCCCGGCAATCCATATGCCGATCTGGGGCTTTCGCTGGCCGGCGGCGTGGGCGGTTCCGTCGTTCCAGCGGTGGCCGGGGCCGTCCGGCAAGCGGTCCCGTCGATATTTCAGCCCTTCACGCAACGCGGGCAGCAGGAAATCGTCGGCCGCGTGCTGAGAGATTCCTCGTCCTCGCCCGAAACCCTCGTCTCTCGCCTTGATGATGCAATCGCCACGCCCCCGAGGGTGGCGGGCTCGCGGGCCACGACGGCGGAAATCGCAACCGACCCGGGATTGGCGACGCTCGAGCGCGGCGTGCGCCAGTCCGTTCCGAATGTCAGCAGCGACTTCGCCTTGCGCGAGGCCGAGCGCAACACGGTGCGCCAAGCCGCCCTGAGAGAGATCGGCGGCGACGGTCCTGGTGCGCCGGCCGTCGCCGAGGTTATCGCAGCCCGCCGCGCCGCGCTGGAAAACGAAGGCCGGATGCTTGCGGAAGATTTGACTGATTACGCCAGCCGGAAGGCGCAGGAACTTGGCCCCGGCGTTGCCCCTGAAATGGCCGGGGGAACAATTCGGAAGATTTACGACAAAGCATTGGCGAAGGCGAAAATTGCCGTCCGCAATGCATACGATCTGATCGACCCTGACGGATCGTCGAGCATCCAGATTTTCGGCGTCAAGCGCGCGGCGCAGGATGCGAAGGCCAAATATTTCGGCGAGGGGTCCGGCGGCGCTTCGGGGCAGATCAAGACGCTGCTCGATACGGTCGAGGGCATCGGGGATAACAAGAACTTCGCCCCCTGGCGTGTCCTGCAAAGCGTCCGCGCCCAAGCCAATGCGGTGCTCGGCTCGGCGGCTGCGCAAGAGGACCCGCGCATCGCTTCGGTCGCGAGGCAGATCAAGGATGCGGTCGACGCCGCATCCCAGGCGGCGGCCGAGAAGGGTGGCAGCTTTACCACTGACCAGGCGGCGGCGTGGCGGCGGGCGACTTCGCTACGCAAGGAAATGGGCGAGACGTTCCAGCGCGGCGCGTCCGACCGGATTGGGCAGATGAAGGCCCCCGGCGAGCCTAAAGTTCCGACCTCCGCCGTGCCCGGGCAATTCTTCAATTCCGGCCGCGGCGCGTTCGAAGATGCGGCAATGTTCCGCAAGACCTTCGGCGACAACCCGAAGGCCATGCAGGCGTTGATTGATAGCGCGGTGTTCGATCTTCGCCGCGCGGCGACCGGGGCTGATGGCGTCACGCTCGACGCCAAGCGTCTGGATGGCTGGTTGAAAAGCAACCGCGCGGCGCTTCAGCAGTTCCCCGAACTGAGCGAAAAGGTTTCAACCGCAGCGCGGGCGCAAAAGTTGGTCGACGAGGCGGTTGCCCGAAACGGGGTGCGGCTTGCCGAACTGGACAAATCGGCGGCGGGCGTATTCCTCAAGCAAGACCCGGACGCCGCCGTTGCAACGATCCTCGGCAGAAAGTCCGCGCAAAAGGACATGGCCGATTTGATCGGAAGCCTGGGCGGGGATCAGAGGGCATTATCCGGGCTGCGCCGGGCGGTGCTGGACCACGCGCTCGACAAGGCGCGGGTGTCAACCCTCGATGCGGCCGGCAATCAGTCCTTGTCGCCGGCCCGGTTCGCGGCATTCGTGGCCGACAACGAAGCCACGCTAAAGCCGCTTTTCAGCGCGTCGCACATGGCGGCACTCAAGAACATCGCCCGCGACATGCTGGAACAGACCTACCCCGCCACGGCCGGCACGGTCAGAGGTTCGCCGACTTATCAGAACATGACGACGGCCAATTTCCTGGCTCGCGTCACGGGCGGGCTGGTCGATCCGAACAATAGCTTCGTGGCATCGGTCATGCGGCCGGTGGCGTGGCTCTATAAGGTGCCGCAGCAGCAGATGGAGCGCCTGCTTTCCGAGGCGATGCTCGATCCTTCGCTGGCGCGGGGCCTGGCGGCGAAGGCGACGCCAACGGACATTAGACGGCTAGGCGATGTTCTCAAGGCGCGCGTGACAGCAACCATGCAAGGTGCCACAGCAGCAGCACTAACGTCGCCAATGCAAGAATGAACTTGACTACCCGGCCCGATGTAATCATGCCCGCAGTTTAGCATTAAACACATCTTCGCAACAGCATAGCCCCGCCTTTTGGCGGGGTTTTTCTTTGGAGGTCCTTCGCATGGCTTGGTCTGGCTCCGGCACGTTCACCCGTGCGATCACCAGCCTATCGGTCTCTGGCTCGGGCCTGTGGGCGGCCGTCAAGGCGCTGTCCGGGCACAACACGATCCGCTCCGACGACCACGACCTGCACGACCAGGATCTGGCGACCGGCATCGACGCCTGCCTCGCCAAGAACGGCGAGAACGCCATGACCGGCAACCTCAACATTGGGTCGAACCGGATCACGGCGGTTGCCGCCGCGACGGCCAGGACGGACGCCCCGAGGGTTGCGCAGATCCAGGACGGCGGCGTTGTCTACGCAGCGGACGGTGGGTCGGCCAACACCTACACCCTGACCCTGGCCCCGGCGATAACGGCCTATGCTGCAGGACAGGTGTTCTGGTCGCGCATCGCAACCGCCAACACCGGAGCCTCCACCCTCAACGTCAACGCGGTCGGCGCCAAGGCGATCCGCCGACGGGATAATTCCGCGCTGTTGGCAAACGACCTGATTGCGGGACAGATCGCGGGCTTTGCCTACGACGCGACCTCGGACAATTTCGAACTGCTCACCCCGGTGGGCCAGCCCATGGGGCTGGTGCGCAACGCGCAATCCGCCAACTACACCCTCCTGGCAACGGACATAGGCGCGCTGGTCGACTTCACGTCGGCGGTCACGGCTACCCTGACCGCGGCGGCGACCGTTGGTGCGGGGTACTACGTCACGATCCGCAACAGCTCGACCGGACAGGTGACGATCTCCGGCACGGTCGACAGCCTGACGAACCTGATCCTGGGACCGCTTCAGTCGATCACGGTCTATTCGGACGGCTCGAACTACAAGTCGATCAGCGGCACCAATCTAGGCAGGCAGACCATCGGCGCTCCGTTGCAGGCATGGACCGCCACGACGACCAGCGGCGCAACGTCGGTCACGCTCGAGACCGGCGCCAACGACAACATGGTGGTTGGCTTCCGGTTCCTCGGATCTGGCACCGAGAAGATTCAGCTATTCATTCCCGCCCCCCATGGCGCCGACGACGGCAAGCTGAATGCCAGCTTCACCGATCACATGGACAGCGGCAGCTCGGCAACTGCTATCTATGCGCTAGAGGCCCTGGCCTTCGGCTCGGGCGATGCCTTGGACCTCGCGTTCGGCTCGGCCGAATCCGCGGCATTGTTCCATAGCGCTGCATCCGCCCAATACGAGGGCTCGATCACCAACGTTACTGTCGCCAATGCCGGGGCGACCAAGAAGTGGTGGCTGGTGCAGTTCAGCCGGGTTGGTGGTCATAGCTCCGACAACGCTGGCTCGACCGTCGTGCGCGCACTCAAACTCTTTTATCGGATCAACCGCCAGTCGGACGAGGCGGCGTAATGCCTTTGACGGTGCCGGCCGCGCAGGCGGCGGCGAACGTCGCGTCCTGTCTCGCCCGAGGTCTGCCCATGCTGGGAAACTCTCCGGTGGTTCTGTGCGGTCCCGGTCCGTCGCTGCTGGAAACCTGGCCCAAGGTTGCCGATCTGGCCCGTCAAGGTGCCGAGATATGGGCGCTCAAGGGCACCTGGAGGTTTCTGGTCTCGCAGGGGATCAGGCCCGACGTCGTGGCCCTGATGGACCCGCATCCGAGCCAAGTCAAATACACGGCGGGGGCTCCCGCTGGGATGGCCTGGTATGTGGCGACGCATTGCGATCCGTCGGTGTTCGAGGCGCTTAATTCGCAAAGGGTGGTCGCGTGGCACGCCGGAAGGTCGCCGCATGTCGGGCCGGGCGATCACATCGTCAGCGGCACGCGGGACATTCTGACCCGAGTCCTGGCCATCCTGGTCTATCAGCGCAGACCGATCGTCACGCTGGCGGGCTGTGATTGCTCCTGGCGTCCGCTCGGCGGTTCGCATGTCTACGAACTGGCGCGCGGCTTCCTCGATCAAGAAATGATCAGGACGGTGACGCACGAGGGCGTCTCGTGGATGACCACGCCGAAGATGGGCGAGGACATCCAACTGATCGTACAGTTGATGGCCGACCGCAAGGACGATCCGACGCTGCCCGAGATCGAGGTGTTGGGCGACAGCCTGCTTGCGTCGGTCGCGCGGGCGTGGCGCGCATGGTCCGCGGGACCGAAGGACCGGCCTTTCGAGTACGGCGACGAGTTCAAGCGGGCCTATCACAGACCCATGCTCTCCGGCCTCGATTTTCTCGACGACGACGACTTGCTGACGGTGGCAGCCGAATAGGAGAGATCATGCCCACTTACGATTTCGTCAACATCGGGAGCGGCGACGTTCTCGAAACGAAGACGCTCGACCAGATCCCGGCTCTTTTGCCCTCGGCCAAGGGGGGGCGGAATTGTCAGTGGTTCACCAGGGTCGACAATCCGGATTTGTTCGACGCCTTGACGCAGACACGCGCGGTGTCCGGAGCGAGCCTGGATCAGAACGCGCGGACGCGGACGATCACCTATTCCGTGACCGACCTCTCGCTCCCCACCGCGAAGGCCAACGCATCGGCCAGAGCCAAGACGGTTTGCGAGACGAAGCGGGCTTCGTTCCTGACGGCGGGGAATGGGAAGGCCTTGGAGTACAGGGAGAAGGCTGCCGAGGTGACGCGCTGGGCGACCACGGCGGCAGAGAACAAGACGGCGGCCAACTTCCCCTTGCTGAACGCGACCGCGGTCGGGCGCGGTCTTGCCGATCTGACGGCCGCGCACGACCTGATCTCCGCCACGCTTACCTTATGGCGCTCTCTCGGTGCGGCGATCTGCCAGGCCGAGGACACCGCAACGACGGCGATTTTCGCGGCGAACAATTGTGCCGCGGTGCGAACCGCGATGGCAACGCTGGCGACGACGCTGGCGGGCATCGGAGCTGATCCATGTTGAGCGTGACGCATTTGATCGGGTTCGGACGTGGGGGCGGCGGCGTCCCGTCAAAGAACACCTATTCCATAGATCTGGATGGATCGAACGACTATGGCACGTTCACGTCGCCTGCCGCAGCACCCTTCTCGATGGTCTGCCGGGTTCGCGGCGACAACGTGGCGACCGAAAACTATCTCACCCTGATGTCCATCGGCACCTTCACGATGGCGACGGGCGTTAGCGGAAACAAGTTCGGTGTTCACGTTCCAGGTGTTGGTCGCGTGCGTAGCGCCACGGCTCTATCGAATAGCACTTGGTACATGCTCGGCTACACTCAGATCAATTCCACAACATTCAACGCCACCAACACCAAGCTATACCTCAATGGCGCGGCCGAAACCGGGACAGCCATGGATGCGTCAAGCCCGGCTAATTATGCCGGAGCAACCGCATATGTTGGATCTTATTATACTACATCATATTTCTGGAACGGGTTGCTTGCTGAAATGGCACTGTGGACATCGGTACTGACCGCCGCCGAAATGCTGGCGCTCTACAATGCCGGCCCCGGAGTGCTCTACACGGCCAACTTCGGCGATTACGTCAGCGCGGCGAATCTCTATGCGCAATGGTTGTTCGAGGAAGGAACCGGGACAACGGTTGCCGACGAATCCGGCAACGGTCGCACGCTGACGCTGGTCGGCACGCCGAGCTGGTCAACCGACAATCCGTAAGTGGCAAGCCAGCGTTATCACGTCCACGAGGCGGGCGAGGGCTTCCGCGCCAACCCGACACCCTATCATCATTTCCGATTGGGCATCGGCGAAACCACGGCGCGTCCGTTCAAGCTGCTGGTGCCGATCCTACACGACAGCTTCGGCGACTTCGCGCTGGCCGTTCACTTGGCCCTGCAATACGCCGCCCGATTCCGGCATTCGCTGACCACCTTCGCATTCTTCGATAATCGGCCCTACAAGCACGACCTGATCCGGCTCTATCCGTTACCGACGAAGGTCATGGCCCTCCGGTCTCGTGACGCCATGGCGCAGATCAACCCGCTGGTCTTCGCTCCGGCTCACAAGCTCAATGGGAAATACCGATCGGCCAGGGACATCGTCGACGATCCACGCTGGCATGACATGGTCTTTCCCTGGATGCACCAGCAGCACGTCGCGCACGACCTGGACATGCTGCCGCTCAGGATTCCCGAGGGCGAACTCTCTCAGCTTCACGCCGGACTGATCGGTCTGGGGCTCGATCCCAATAGGTGGTTCGCCTGCATCCACTGGCGCGAGCCGACCTATCGCTACAAGCCGATCGCCAATCTCCGCGACAACGATCCGCAACGCTATCTCCCGCTGATCGACCACATCATCGGCATGGGCGGGCAGGTGGTCAGGATCGGTCACCCCGAGATGGCTCACGCCGCACCAAGGTCCGGCTTCGTCGACCTGGCCGTCATACCGGATTCCACGCTGCTGCAAGCCTACGCGGCGTCACGAGCCCGGTTCTGCGTGTCCGGCACTGGCGGCGGCGCGTGCCTGATGTATCTGTTCGGCACGCCTACGGCCTCTGTCGACTGCATCGGATGGTTCGACGGGTCCTATGGGCAATACCTGCTGACCCAGGTGCTGACCACCCCGGAAGGGCAAACGCTGGAACAGGAATCGCTGTTCGAGTCCGGGCTGATGAACCAGCGCGCGCTTGAAATGGCGATGGCGGAACGGCCTGGGTTCAAGCTCGAGCAGCGCAGCTCAGCGGAGATCATGGCTGTCGCTGACTTCATGCATCGCATCATCGGGGATTGCCCCGGATGGAGAACGCCGGTCACGCCCGAACTAGAGCCTGACAATCGCTTTGTCTGGCCGATGCGGGGCGGGATACGCCCGCGCTTCATCGATCTGTAGGAGGTCCGCATGAGGGGACCGCTCGCCGCCCTGCTCCTGCTCGCCCCTATCTCCGCGCTTGCGCATGGGGATGCTGCATGGATTCGGGACAACCCTAAAACCGCATGGTGCTGCAATGAGAAAGATTGCGGCATTGCGCCGGCTGACGCCATCACCCGCGTCGACGGCGGCTGGCAGGTCATCCGCACCGGGCAGGTGATCCGCGACGGCGACCCGAGTATCTACCCAAGCCCCGACCTGCATATCTGGTGGTGCCGGTGGCCCGATCCGAACAACGTCCGCTGTCTGTTCATTCCGCCAGCCGGGAGTTGAGCCATGCGCCAGATCATCGGACGCATCCTGTTCTTTCTCGCCATCGCCCTGGTGCTGCTAGCCTTCGTCGCGTCGGCCCGTGCGCAGCAGCCTTCGCAATGCGGCCCCTATGCCATGATGGCGGAGGGACTCGCAAAGGAATATTCCGAACGTCTCGCCTTCGTGGCGCTGGCTCCCGATGGCCGACGGATCGAACTGTGGGTTTCGCCGGCGGGGGAAACCTTTTCGCTGGTGATCGAGCATCCGGCATTGCCGGGTATCGCGTGCATGATCGGCTCCGGCTCGGATTTCCGCGTCGCGCCCGACATGGCCAAACCGGGCCGGGGGGCATAGATGAGCGACGGCCTCGGGACGCAGCGCGATCTCGGCAAGCTCGAGGCGGAAGTGCACCAGCTCCAGCGCGACGTGACCGAACTGAGGGGTGACGTTAAGGAGCTCATGGTCACGATCAGCGAAGCCAAGGGCGGGTGGCGGACATTGATGCTGGTCGGCGGTGCGGCGGGGGCCGTTGGTGCCTTGCTCGCCAAGCTCATCCCGTTCATTCCGATGCGGTGACGGGCGATGGCCAGACGCCACCACTACGACACTCTGTCGGTCGAGGACATCCGACGCACCCTGTGCGCGTGGCGCGAGCACGACGGCAACGCCAGCGCCGCCGCGCGCGAATTGAAGATCTCCCCGACCACGCTCTACCGCCGCCTTGCCCTTGCTGTGAAGCGCGGGCTTCTGCCGGCGGACGAACTTCCGGGCGGTTCCATGAGCCAGATCAATCGCGCCGCAGCAGGCGGCAGAAATCCTGGTATGGCCGAAGTGATGGACATGGTCAGGAAGCCGATGGAGCGGCCGACGCTACCCGACGATCTGCCCCCGGTCGACGAACTGATCGAGCGGCGCAAGCGCGAATATCAGCGTCACGACCAAGCGCAGAGGGCAAGACAGCTCATTCCGGTCAAGGTCAAGACCGACGGCCCGATTGCGATTGCCCATTTCGGCGATCCGCATGTGGACGACCCTGGCACTGACATCGCTACGCTCGAGCATCACGTCTCCGTGGTCAACAAAACCGAGGGCATGTTCGGGGCCAACGTCGGCGATCTATCCAATAATTGGATCGGCCGGCTCGCCAAGCTGTACGGCGAGCAGAGCACGTCGGCCAAGGAAGCGTGGCGGCTGGTCGAATGGCTGGTGAAGTCGTGCGACTGGCTCTATCTGCTTGCCGGCAACCACGACCTGTGGTCCGGGGCTGGAGACCCTGTGCGCTGGATCGCGTCCCAGCAGGGAATCGCCTACGAGGAATGGGGCGCGCGCCTCGGCTTGGCGTTCCCCAACGGCCGACAGGTGCGCGTCAATGCTCGCCACGACTTCATCGGGCATTCGATGTGGAACACGGCCCACGGCCCCGCCAAGGCCGCGCAGATGGGCTGGCGCGACCACATCCTGACCTGCGGGCACAAGCACACGTCGGGCTATCAGATGCTCAAGGACCCGGCGTCCGGGCTCGTGTCCCACGCCCTCCGGGTGGCCGGGTACAAGATCCATGACAGGTATGCCCGCACCACCGGCCTGCCCAACCAGAACATCACGCCCGCTTCGGTGACGATCATCGACCCTCGATATGCCGATGACGACGTGCGGCTGGTCACGGTCATTCACGACGTCGAGATGGCGGCCGACTTCCTGACCTTCCTGCGGCGGAGGCGGAAATGAGACGCCTCGTTCTGATCGAGTGGAAGGACGCCGCCGGAGGGGAGCGATCCGGCTGGAAGCCGATTGCCGAAATGGCCAGGGACAAGCCGCATTCGTGCAAGTCGGTCGGCTGGATCGCGCACGAGGACGACAAGTGCCTCGTGCTGGTTCCGCATACCACGCGCGACGATGACGGCGACGGGGAAATCCGAATACCAAAGGACTGGTGCCAGAAGGTCACGGACCTGATCGAGAAGCCCAAGGGGCGCGGGAAATGACCTGCCGCACCGCGATCAACCGGGCGGACGACATCGAAGCCCTGGCGCACGAAGCGGGGCTCCTCGAACAGCGGGGTTACCACAAAGCGGCCCGCGAAATGCGCCGACGGATCGATACCAAGCTCGGGCGCCCGCGATCAAACATCGAGGAGGACATGCTGAGCAATTCGGAGCACTGCGGGCACTTCGGCCCCTACGTCGTCCAGGAGCCATGCGGCGGGCAAATTACCATCGTGTTCAACCACGGCACGCAGAAAGAGGCGGTGAGCGTGGACGCTGCTTATGTGCTGTGCGACCAACTTTTACGGGCGGCGAACAGCGCGAAAGAGGCTGAGCGGAAGGCAGCTATCGTTATACGCAAACCGCAGGATACGGATAACGAGGAATGACGATGAAACGGCAATCAATCGACACGTCGACGGCGATGTGTCGCCCGCGCGGACGTGTGCGATGAACCCCGACCGCTACACGGTGCGATACATGGCCTGGTCCATGGCGTGCTCGATGGCGCTCAACGGTCGGCTCGAACCGCCCGAGGTGCTGCGCATCGCCAAGGCGTGGGAGAGATGGCTCTTGTCCGCGCTGCCCCAGGCGGCCAAGGGCGCGGTTGTGAACCTGCACCCCACGGAGCCGGCGGCGTGACCGACCAGCCCAAGTTCGACGAGCTCGGCACGCTCGCGCGCACGCTCTACGGCGAGGCCCGCTCCCTCGGACGGGCGGGCATGGAGGACGTGTCGAGCGTCGTCATGAATCGCCACGACCTCGCTCGCCAGGGCTTGGTGACGTGGTGGGGCAGGGATGTGACACAAATCTGCCTCCGCTCGGCGAATGGCTGGGCGCAGTTCTCGTGCTGGAACCCGACCGACCTGAACCGCGCCAAGCTGTTCAGCGTGACCGAGACGGATCTGCACTTCGCGCTGGCGCTCGAGATTGCCCGCGCGGCGCTGGATGGCGAGATCGACGATCGGACCAATTCGGCGGACCACTACTGCACGCCAGCGGTCGCGGACAGGACATCATGGGCCAAAGGCCGTCAGCCCGTTTATCGAACAGACGGCCACTGGTTCTTCCGCCTCTATAGCGAGGCGGGAGAGCTGATCCACGTTCTCGAACCGGAGTGAAAACATGGACACGAAATCGTTTCTGAGAAGCAAGACGCTTTGGGTTAACTTCATCGCCTTCGTGGCGATCGCGGTGCAGATCAAGACCGGCTTTGCCATCTCCCCCGAGTGGCAGGCCATGATCCTGACCGGCGTCAATGGCGTGTTGCGCGTTGTGACCAAACAGGAGCTTGGTGCGTGACCGGCGTCGCCCTCTACGGCGCCATCGGCCTGGCGCTCGCAGTTCTGCTCGGCATGACGGTCCTGCTCGCCCGCATGGGGGGCAAGGCCGCCGCCGAGCGGGACATGGCCAGGGACAAGGCGAAGCAAGCGGAGAAATCCAATGCGATCGACGAAGCTGTCGCTCGTCTGCCTGACGCTGATCTTGACCGCGAGCTGCGCGGGCGGCGATGAGTGCGCTTGGGCGAAGCGGATCACGGTCAATGACCTCGACGTGATTACGCGGGCCACCGCTCAGCAGATCGTGGCGCACAATCGCAAAGTCGAAGCGATGTGCCGATGATCCTCGATCCCGCTTTCCTGGCCGGCCTGATCTTCCTGGCGATCTGCGTCGGCGGTCTCGTGGTCATGAGCATGGGGGACTGGATCTGATGGAGTTCATTCTTTGGGCTGTGATCATCTGGCTGGTCTGGCACGCGCTGTCGAGGCGATGAGTACCGCGATCTACGTCGCCCAAATACTGCTGGCCATCGAACTGTCGGCCGCGCTGTACCGCGTGCCGCGGGGCGGGCCTAGCCGCGAGGTGTGGGCGGCATACCTGCCGGCATGGGCCATGCGGGTCTGGGGTTCGACGGTCGCCAGCGGGATATGGGCTGGCGTCTCTGCGTTCGCGCTGACCTGGGCGACGGGGGCACCGTGGTGGCTGGTGCCGATCGTGGCCATCGCCCTGTTTGCCGGCGAGGCCCCTGGATACCCGAAGCCGGGCTACGGCTCTGCGGGCGTCGCGGTCGGGCCGATGACCAGGCGCGGGTTGCTGCTGCTCAATCCCCTGATGGGCGTTCTGTATTGGGCTTTCTGGCGCATCGCGCACGATGGCCCTGGGGAGTCGAGCGGCAGGCTCAAGCGCATCGTCTGCCTGCCGGGCACCGAGTTCCCGTTCCTTGACGGCTGGTCGGCCTGGGCGGAGTGGTTCTGTGGTCGCGTCACCGCGGCGAGCTATGTCGTGGTCTTGATCATGCTAAGTCAGACGGTGCGATTTTTCACCGGATAAGGACGGCGATCTGCGAATAATTGGCCGTTAGATAGCGCGCCGCTGGCCTTGACGGGCCGGCGGCGCTTTTGTCGATTCAAGGCTACCTTATGCGGTCTTTCATTCGCAGCCTTACGCGGTTGTGCTTGCGCTGAGAGCGCCACTCTGCGGCTTGCAGCCTGAAAAAGTCGTTCTTCTCGAGATCGAACTGGCTCACCATTAACTCGCACTGAAGACCTCGCCAATTAAATTGCGTGGCTCCCCGCAAATGGTCCCGGACGTAAATGATATCTGCGGCGGAAATTGAACTGTCCCGATAGTGGTTGGCGACCCAGTGGCGCAAGGCCGCGCGCCTCCCGTTTTCGGGAGCGTCTCGGTCGCGGAATAAGGCGAGGCAGCCAGTTGGGTTTGTTGGCAGCACCAGCCTCGGGCCTCCCACGCCGGAACCAAGCGCGACGTGCCACGAATAGCGGGCCGTTAGCACAGCGGCGAGGCTGATTGCTATTGTATTCTTAATCTCCGTCGCGTCCGATTTTGAGCGGGTGTAGTTCGAGTTCCCCTTACTGCTGACGATGGTGTTGCCTATGTCAGTCCACTCGCCGCCAATCAGGCCGCAAAGCGTGTTTTGAGCCCACCATGTTCGGTGCTCCGTCAATTGCCCGTGGCTAAGGACCAGCATCTTCGGCGGCGCGACTTTGACCTTGCCGCGCACCTCGTAAGACGAGACGGAGGAAATGCGCGCCATGAAGTATTCATCATTTTCCTTCGGAACGAGCGTGGCGAAATCAACCGGCCAAACGGATTCGGTTTGTTCGTGTGCATCTCCTGTCACCAGATAGAACCGGCTGGCACCCTCGCAATCTTCGGCCAGTTCATCGACGAGATGGTAATCGCAGCCCCACAGGTCGCTATGGGCATTGATGTAAGTCCCGATTGTGCCGGGCGTCTTGTCATCGCGGGCGCTTTCCGCAAAGCGATCCAGAATGTCATTGGCGGCGTCTTCAATCTTCCGCCGCAGCCCTCTCGGCGCGGGTTGTTGTCTTGGCGCGGGTTCTGCTTTTGCTCTCGTTGATTCCGGCGCGGGCGGTGCGGTCACGGTCGAAATGGGCGAGACGGGCTGTCGCCGCTCCCCCCATCCAAAGATCCGTCGAGCGATGCCCTTGATTGATTCCCAAACGCCGATTGGTGGTGATCCGGTCTGAAGCGTCATTCGCCCTCTCTCGTCGCGCGTGCGGATGGTGAAGCCGGTGCCCGACTAGGGGTGCACCCCAGTAGTACCGTTACTCACGGGCCACTCAGACCAGCGCCGCATTGCTGCGAACCGGCTTCACGATCCGCCCCGGCCTCAACTCTTCGTTAGTCAACCAAATGCTCCAATTGTTCCTCCATCGCCTTCACGCGCTCGCGCAGGGCATCGCGCTCGGCGATGAGGGCTGCGATAGCGTCGGCAGCGGCCAAGCGAAGTCCGTTTAGCGCTCCGTGTGGGACGGCCTGCTCGCGCAATCTCCGCACCAGCGCGTCGGCGCGGCCCTGCGCATAGGTGCGCTTCGCTGGCTTGCTCATGTCAGCCCTCTCACTTTCGCTATGTCGGCGCGCGTTTCGGGGGTCATGGCCTGCCTCCCTTCGCGCGCTCGCGGCGCTGGCGGAAATAATCACCCAAATCTCTCCGCCTGTGCGGATGCCATCCTTGAGTTCGGCAATGCTCCATCAACTCCCGCTCGATCTCGTCCAGATCGACGGCCGGCGCGGTGAGGCGGGATTTGACGACTTGCCATGCTTGCGCCGCTGGCGACGCACCATTGATTGCGCTGCCGAAATGGCTATCCAGCACTTCGACTGGATCGGGCGCGACTTTCGCGACAAACTCGCGAACGTCTCGCTCGGTGGCACAATCGGGCAATCGATCAAGGCAATCCTTCAAGAGCGTCATCGCCTCATCGAGCAGGGCTTGCACGTCACGGTCGGTCATCCTCTCTCCCCCTCAGTCTGCCGGGGTGGCGATAGGTAGCGCTCTTTCGTTCAAATGAACCTGTTTTTGCGAACGTCCAGTGAACTATGTTGCGAAAACGACGTTGCTGGGTGCGCAGAAAGCCAAGGAAAGCGCCACATTGCGAGGGGGCCTGTTCCTTGACATGGTAGGGGTCGCAAGTTCAATCCTTGCTGCGCCCACCAATCACCGCAAGGGTTTCTGCCGTCTCTTAGGTAGTTCCCCTTTGAACATTTGCACCTTCTGCGGCGGCTCCAACTCCAGGGCCGCCGCAGCGCTTTTCAGGTAATCCGGGCTATATCGTGCATAGACCCGCTCGGTGACGGCGGTCGATGTGTGCCCGAGATACTGACTGATCTCGCTCATGGGCGTGCCGGCCTCGGCCATCCACACGGCGGCGGTGTGTCTCAGCACATGCGGGGTGACGCCCTCGAGTTCGGCGCGCTGGCATGCCCCAGCGAATCCCTTCTTGACCGACGCCACCGGCCCGCCGGCATACTCGATCACGTAATCCGACGTCGCCCCCTCACGGGCCAGCACGAGGGCCTGGCGGGCGGTCTCGTTGATCGGCACCACAGCGCGCCCCTTGTTGCCGACGCTCGGGCCGAGATTGATCCTGCCTCGGTCCAAATCCACCGATGACCATTTCAGTTGACGCAGGGCCGATGCTCGGGCGGCGGTCGTCAGCGCCAGAATGACGAACAGGCGGATATGATGGTCGCGGCATGCCGAGACCAGCCGGCCGGCTTCCTTGCGCGTCAGGAAGCGGGATTTGGGCGGTGGCGGAGAGGGCAGTTCGATCTCTGCCGGGGTCCGCTTGTCGTGCCACTTGAGCGCCGCCGACATGATGCCGAGTTGCTTGCGGATCGTGCCGGCGCTGAGCGGGCGCGCGGCGTGTGCGTCCATCCTCTTGCGCGCGTAGTCTCGGCAGAGTTGGCGGGTGATGCCCGAGGGTTTTCGCTTGCCGAAAAACGATTCCGCCGATCGCCACGACAGGGCCATGGCCTCGGGGTGGGCAATCCTGTCCTTCCTGTCTTTGAGGTATGCCGAGACGATCTCGCTCACGGTCGCGTTCTCCGCCGGCTTCAGGCTGTCGTCTTGCCAGCGCTCGAAAGCTGCTTGAGCTGCAGCCTGGTCCGCCGTGCCAAGGCTAGCTCGTCGTGACCTTCCCCGGTCGTCGCGCCAGTAGATGCACCAGACGCCACGATAGAGCTTGAGCCGCTTTCCTGTTGGCATTGCCCCGCCTCGAACCGTTCGACCTCCAGTTGCCGGATGCGGATTAAACGCCCCAGGCGGAAGGCTTGCAACCGGCCGGCGGCAACCAGCCTGCGGACGTGCATCGGGGTGCAGTCCCAACGTCGGGCCAGGGTTTTCGGGGTGAAGGGCTTGGCAGGCTGGGTCACGACCGCTCCGTGACCGTCTCGGGCTGTTCGCCGGCAAAGACCTCGTGCGCGGTCGCCAGCCTCGTTAGTATCCAGCGCACCACGGGGACGGCCATGCTGTTGCCGATCGCGCGATACCTGGGGCCGTCCGCCGCAGGCTTGCTGCGGTAGGTGATGGCCGTCCAGCGGTCGGGGAATCCCTGAAGGCGCTCGCATTCGAGAGGGGTTAATCGTCTCACCGCGCTAGTCAGGCAAACCTCGCTTTGGCTGTTCTGGGTGAAGGCGACGGCCACCTGCCCGCCCGCGTTGGCATGGCTTCCGTCGTAGTTCATGGCGCGCAGTGTCGGTGCAGTCGCTATCGACTCCGCGCGCCATATCTCTGGCGCGCAGCGTTTGAGCGATCAGGTTCTCCGCCGTGTCTGCGTCGTTGCGATACCCGCTCCCCCTTGCAGAGCCCGAAGCAATTGGGCGGGCAACGTCTTCCCCCGCTTCTCGGCGCGGCGGAGAATGCCCTTGCAGGCTTTCGGGCTCAAAAAGTACCGCTCCGGCACGTCGCCAGTCTCCAAGATATCCGACAACGAAGATGCGACGGCGCCGCTGTGGTGTTCCGGCAAACTGAGCGTCAAGGATTCGGTAGGCCCACCCATACCCGCATTCGCCCAGGAGCCCGAGGAAGGCTCCAAAATCCCGCCCGTCGTCAGACGACAGGAGGCCGGGGACGTTCTCGAAAACCAGCCATGGCACCCGAAGCTCGTGAGCCACGCGAAGGGTGACGAGGGCGAGGTTGCCGCGCGGATCATCCAGGCCGAGTCGCTTTCCCGCCACGCTGAATGATTGGCACGGGCTGCCGGCGACGAGGACATCGACAGGCTCAACTGATCTCCAATCGACTTTGGTGACATCGCCAAGGTTTGGCACTCCCGGAAAACGGGTCTTGTGAACCGCCGACGCGAACGGATCGATCTCGGCCGCCCATCGCCAGTCGATGAACGGGGCCGCGCATTCGGGAGCGCCGATGCCGGAGAACAGAGTCCCGCCCTTCATGGCCGGGCCATCTGGTGGAACCTGAAAACCACCCGCCTCATTCCCTCGACATCATCCCGCGATGCCCACAAGGACGACGCCAGTGCTCTTGCATCGACCCCATGCTGGGCGAGATAGGCTTCGTCGTCGCCCGCCGCGTGCGCCTCGTCGTGATGTTTCCGGCAGATCGGGATCGCCCATCGATCTGTGTTCCGCATCCCCATGCCTCTCCCCTTGTCGAGCCCCATCAGGTGATGCGGATCGGCCGCTCTCCCGCAGAGCACGCAGCCGAGGGCGGCGACGTTGCGCCGATGCTTCGGGCTCTCGCCCTCGCGCCGCTGCTTGCTCGGTCGCTCGGGCAGTCGCTTGTCAACCCGAGGTTTCATTAGCCTTGCCTTGCCACGCCGGTCCCTGCCAGACCCGGCCACGCCAAGCCATGCCTAGCCCCGCCCGGCCATGCCGCGCCGAGCCTTGCCGCGCCCTGCCTGATCAGGCCGCGCCGCGCCGGGCCTGGCCATGCCGGGCCTCGCCCTGCCACGCCTTGCCACGCCGTGCCATGCCCGGCCCGCCCAAGCCATGTCGTGCCCCACCTTGCCAAGCCGATCCTATTCCCTCACTTCGAACGACGTGACCTGATACCGTCCATATGACGGCCTAAAATCTCCGACGCCGATCAACCTGCCCGCCGATGCGATCACGTCGTTGAGATCGCGCGCGGTGATGTACTCGGGCAAGTTGACCATCAGTTCGAAGTCCGCCCGCCAGCCGGCCTTCATCGCCGGGCGCGTGCGGTTGACGCCGTTGCGCTGAACGACGACGCGACGCCGGTCTTCGTAGTCCCATGTGTCTTTGCCGAGTGGCGCGAGTTGAGTCAGAGAAATGACGCCGGCCTTGTAGAGATCCATGGCTGACTTGCGCGGCGACCGCGGGTCTTGCCTGAACTTCGCGGCGGCGATGATCGACTGCCGCAGGTATTCACCGGGCAGCGCGATTTCGCCGGCATCCGTCCGATAAACATAGCTTTCGATGTCGTCTGACTTCTTCGCCTTGCTTCCCTTCGCCGCCGACGCTTTCGCATCGACCGCCTCGGGATTCCAACGGTGAAAAAGCAGGTCGGCCGACCCTTCGATCGACACCGCCGCGATATATGGTTGCCCCGTTGCAATCGCGTCGTCTGCGCCATTCGTCGGGCTCTCGCCGCCGATCGCCGTGGGTCGCTTCGACCTGACTTCTTTCAGTGCAACTGCCATTGTTCACTCCTCTGGTTGATGGTTGCCTTGCCTTACCTCGCCAAGCCGCCCCCGGCCGCGCCTAGCCACGCCGGGCCAGGCCGTGCCCCCCGCGCCGAGCCAGGCCTTGCCCCGCCCGATTCATCCGCGCATCTCCGCCGTCCGCCCCGTCTCGCGCTCGAACTCCGCGAGCAGCGACCGGAACCGCGCCGCTGCATCGGGGTCGATGTTCAGATCGGCGCGGGACTTGATGCCCAATCGGCCGCGCATAACGAGCGCTGCCCATTCTTCGTTGGAAAGGTTTGGCGTTCCGTCAGTTTCGTCGCCTAAAAGCCACTCCTGGAATCCTGCGTCGCGGCACAGCAGCGCCGCTTGTTGGCTTGCCGGCAGTGTGTGGAATGGTCGTTTCCCCGGCCGCTCGAACCCCACGGCCGGGGCATGGGCGGGTCGCCGTGCGGGAGGGGCGCTGGCCGACGCCACGGTGTCACTTTGCTCGAGTAGAGCGATGGCCACCCACCGCTCCTTGCTGGGGTCCGGTGGCCCGAGCTTCATCAGAATCTCCGCCGTCGCCTCGAGCGGCACCTCGAATTGCAGCTGGAGCACGGCGCGACCCTTGACCGGCAGCCAGTGCGAGAATGCAGCTTTGACGATCATGGCGGCTTTGTCGCTCATGGCGCGAACGCCCTCATCGCACCCGAGCCGACCTTTTCCCATTTCGGGCACGTGACGTGCGCCGTCGTGACCGCCTCATGGTAGGCGGACGCCGGATTCGTGCAGCGCCGGTCATTCGCTGGGTAAAGGCGCCGGAGCCACCAATCGCAATTGACGCACGACGGGACACTTGGCTTACCCAGCGTGGGTATACGCCCTCCCAATTTGGGCATTAGAACGGTATTCCGTCGTCGAGGTCAGGCGGATTGCCCGGCTTGGCCGCCCCGCCGCCGCGCGACGCCTGGGCATAGGACTGCCCGCCATCGTCGCCGCCGCTGTCGCTGCCGCTGCCGCGACTGTCGAGCATGGTTAGCTCGCCGCGAAAGCGTTGCAGCACGACCTCAGTCGTGTACTTCTCCTGGCCGTCCTTGTCGGTCCATTTGCGGGTCTGCAATGCCCCCTCGATGTAGACCTTGCTGCCCTTTCGGACGTACTTCTCGGCGATGTCGGCCAGATGCTCGTTGAAAATCACGACGCGGTGAAATTCGGCTTTCTCCTTGCGCTCGCCGGTCACCTTGTCTTTCCAGGTTTCAGACGTAGCGACCGTCATATTGATGATCTTGCCGCCCGATTGCGTGGAGCGGGTTTCGGGATCGCGCGCCAAGTTGCCCAAAATAATGACCTTATTCACCGAGCCCGACATATGACCGTCCTCCTCTGATTGCCGTCACCGTTCCGTAATTGACATCCATCTGGTTGGCGATCTTGCGCGGCGAATGCCCGGCGGCCAGCCTTCGCTTGATTTCCTGCCAAATGTGCTCCTTGAGGTGCTTGCGGACCCCGCTCGGCCCGCGCCCGCGACCCTTGGCTTTCATGTCGGCCATGTTGTCGGCGCGCGTGCCGGTGAATAGATGGTCCGGGTTGACGCAGCCGCGGTTGTCGCAGGTGTGGCAAACATCCATCCCGTCAGGGATTGGGCCGATGAAAAGCTCGTGGGCGATCCGGTGTGCGCCCGTAGTGCCACTATCCGTCTTTATGTGGCCGTACCCATTCCCCTTGCCGGCCCCGAGCCACACCCAGCACTCGTTTGGATCAAAGTCGCCATGACCAACCTTCGCCAGAAACCTGGTGTATTTGTTGGCGACGAATGGGCGTTCGGCGCTCATGCTGCATTCTCCTTGTTGAGCGCCACGAGGGACGCCACCTTCGCATCCAGCTCGCCAAGGAATTCGCGCACTATGGTTTCAAGCTCCGCGATGCGCTTGTCGTCGCGGGGAACCCGCTTGACGAACAGGGAGAGGTGCGCCGGCATCCTCGGATCGTAAGAAACGAAGTCGCACCATTGCCGGCCCGCGCAGGCCATCTGCCATTGCATCTGGACGATGTACTTGTCAGGCACGGCCTGGCCCAGCAGCGTGTCAACATGTGTCGCTGTGTTCGGGCATTTGATCTCCACCATGCCGTCATCGCCGACATGTCCATCAGGTGATGCCGCCGACATGGCGATTGACGGGTGGGGGATCAGCCCGACCTGCGCGACCGTCGTGTCATGCAAAAATTCATAGGCTGCGCGGGCCTGGGGCTCGGTATCTGTGCCCCACTGCATCGCGGCGTTGGTGTACTGCGGCGCGGGTTGGCCGGTCAGCCGTTCGGCGATCAACTCGGCCATGTAGTTGGCCCGACCGGCCCCCCATCCCGTCTTGGTTCTGGCAACCACATCCGCGATACGCGACGCCGTGACCTTGCCCACCCTGGCGGCAAGCCATTCGGGAGAGCCCTGCTCGAGCGATTCGGTTGTCATGCCGCCTTCCTCTTCTTCGCGACGAGCATCGCCTTGGCGTGCTCGAATTGGGACGCCGGCAGTTCATCCAGCGTCTCGACCTTGAAAAATCTGAGAAACCTGGCCGTGTCCGCGCCGGTCGATTTCATCATTTCGATCAGTTCGGTTTTCTGCTCGGCGGAGATCGGGCCGCCGGCGCCGGCCGTGCGCGCGTCGTCGTCCTGGTCGGCCGCCGCCATGCCGAGGATCGACAAGAGAGTGTAGCGCTCCAAATACGTGACCGTGGACCCCACGGCCTGGATGCTGTTCTTCCCGCCGCTCTGATCGGGCGAGCCGGAGAGCGTGACCGATTCCGAATGCCCGAGGGTGTGGGTCAGGATGCAGGTGACGCGGATCACGCCGCCGTCGCCCTGCTCGGTCTTCCAGGAATAGGTCAGACCGTGCTTGGCGAGCGCCGGCCCCACGGCATTGGCGACGTGATCGAGCGTCGCGTGGTCATACTCGGTGTCGCCCTTGCCGGTGGCGTAGCGCACGGTCTTGTTCTTGGTCAGCCGGATCGTCTCGCCCTTGAAGCCGGCCTTCGCGGCGACGAACGCCTTGCGCGCCTCGTTGGCCTCCCAGCGCTCTTTCACGGCGAGCAGCTTGTCCAGCTTCTCGACGTCGAACTCGGAACTCATGGCCGCGCGTTCGATCAGCCGCATCAGCGCGACCGACCCGACCTCGCCGGCGGGCAGGGCTGGCGTCTCGACCTTGGCGGGCAGTGCGGTGACCGGCACACCGCTCAATTCGGGGTCATACATCTAGGCCGCTCCTTTCGGTCCAGTGATCGGGATCACCCTCGACTCCTTCGGCCGGCGGGGGAACATCACCACATTGTCCGGCGCCTCACCGATCCCCAGCACCGTTGCGCTCGAGCCATCGGAGAGCTGCAGGACGTGCTGGACCATCCACGGCATCCAGGGGTCGATGGACTCGCCCACCAGGACGCCGACGCGCGGGGAGCCTGTTGGGTAGGTGCAGCCAACGACGAGGGCGGTCATGGGCAGCTCGCTTCCCGCCGCGCATCGGCGCACGCTTCGCAGAGATGCATCAGGATCTTCGGCCCGAAGAGCGCGACCGCTTCCTCGTTCCACGTCTCGGTAGCCTTATCGCCGCAGTCCGCGCACTCGTGAGGCTCGGGTTGATTGAGCGGGCAGACCTTCGGGCCTGGGCACGTGCCGGGCATCGTGCGGCGATGCGGATCGCAGACGCAGTATTCTCGGGGCATGGTCATGCTCCCGGGTGCATGCAGCCGCGGGCGTGTTGCGCGTCGAGCCTTGCTTCCGCCATCTGCTCGCGGTCGTATTCCAGTGCGTCGGCGAGCCGATCCGTCGTCACCGAAGTCATGTCGACCTGTTTGGTGGTCGACACGTAGCGCCAGCCGAGCCAGCCATGGCCAGCGTGGGCGTCCGCGATCTCCTGTAGGGCCTCGCCTTCGTCGACGTGGCAGCCGGCCTGAACCTCACCGCTCCGGGCGTAGAGGTTGATCCAGACCGTGCGCAATGTTCCAGCCAGATCTGGCGCGACTTCGCGCAAGTCGCGAGGCGGCATTTCGAGATAGGCGGAAATCATCGCGGCGTCTGCCGGCGCTCGACCTCGCGCCAGATCGCGGCGGCCTGCGCATCATCGGCGGCCACGACCAGAAATCGCGGCGGGTCGGCGCTGAAAGCGCGCCACTCCGAGGCAGACAGCTCGGGGAGCCAGTGCCGGTCGATATTATACAGCGACCGCACCCGATTCATAAACCCAGCTTGATCCATCTTTATCCCTCCCGGACTCTGCGATGGTGGAGCGGCACCCTGCCGTGCCGCTCCGGGGCTCCATCGAAAAGCAGTCCGTCCTTTCCTGGTTGGTTGAGGGAAACCCGCCCCGCCGGATTTGGCCGGCACACTGGGGCGGGGCCTTCCCGAAAGGGGCCGTTGGCCAGGGGGCTGGCCAGCGGCCTAGTCGGGAAGGGTCGCCAACGGCGGCGGGGGCTGCCGGGCGACGGGAGGGAGAATACGCGCATCATTGCATATGCGTCAAGCCTAAAAATGCAATCATGCACATATTCCGTTCGCGGCCCGGATTGTATGCTTTCGCTAGATTGCCGATTTCGACGGCGGGCGGGTGATCGGCTTGTTGTGCCGGCCGGCTATACGCTCACGGACACGCTCGGCGGCGCGGTCGCCACGTTCAGCGATGGTTCTGGCGTGACCCTGCTCGGCGTGCCGGTGTCGATGGCGTCGGCTTACCTGATCGTCGGCTGACGGGCTTTTTGCGCGGCCATATCTCGGACCATTTCCGCGCACGGCTGATAATCAACGCGAGCTCGGCCGCCCCTCGCCACATCGAAAACCTCCCCAGGCTGTGGCCACCTCGCACAAAATGGTGGGGGGAGTATTGTGTCGGGGGCCAGAATTTAATAATTAGACAACCGAAAGTATTAACAGTCAACCCGCCATGGATTGACCGGCGGCATTATTACGCTCCATATGGTTACTGACTCGCCGGGGTTGCGCGGCGGCGCGCGCCAGCGATGGCAACCTCGACCATGTCGGACAGGTGAGCTGCATCGACCTTGCCGTCTCTCGTCCTGGCATGCCGGATGAGGGTCAGCAGCATTTCGCCGAATGACCCCGGGTCCGTCCAGACATTGGCGTTGAAAAGACCGTCATAGAGCGCCGCTGCTGCGGCCTTCGTCACGGCGGGGGAGGCCGGGGCCGTTGCGGAGGCGGCCTTTGCCGGCTCCTGCCCGGTCGAGGGAAATCCTTGATCTTCGGGTAGCGGGACGCCCGAGGTGGCGGCGATGGCGGCGATAGTCCGCAGGGACAGGACGTGCTTGACCCGTCGGTCGTTGATAAATCGACCGATGGTTGATGGAGCCACCCTGATCCGTCTGGCAAGCTCGGTCGCCGTCCAGCCGGTTTGCTGAAGCACCAGCCGCACGTATTCGCGCACAGCTTGTTGCGTTGGTTCGTTCATATCGGTGCGCGCGGCCATGCCGGAAGATGATGGGAGACCGCGGCCCGCGTCATTGTGCAATACTGCTGTTGACTGTCCGCAATAATGCACATATATTAGGCCGCCATGGACATCCCCGCAGAGGTACGCGCGATCGAAGCGCGGCTGGCCGCTGACCGCCGGTCGGTCAGATGGTTCTGCCAGTCGGTCGGAATCAACACCTCGACCTGGCAGCGCTGGAAGAGCGGTTCGAACGGCCCGACGCTAAGGGTCTGGTCTGCCGTACAGAAAGCCGCGGCCAAACTCCCCTCCGCGGAGGCTGCATGAGACGCCCCGCCGTCCTATGCCTGCTGCGGGCAATCCGCCGGGGCATCGGCCGGCTGCTTCTCTTTTTCATTTGCGCGGCCGAGCCGTCGTATCAGCCACCGCGCCGGCAGCACTTCGAGGTCATCACCGACCCGGTCCAGCGGGCGCGCGATGCGGGGGCGGCGTGATTCACGACCGCCGCAACTCGAACAACATGAGCCTCGCCCGGCGCAGCGCGGCGGCGAAGAAGTCGCATCGCGTGAAGAGGGCCATGGCCGAGGCGCGTTCACGTGAAACAGCGCCACCCAAAGCAAATCCCGCGCCGAACGGCCTTGCCGTGCTGATCCACCGCGAGGCCGTTGCGGCAATGGCGAAATCCGCGGCCGACCCAGGCCCACGCCCTAAGCCTGCCAACGCCACGCCGGAACAGATCGCGGCATTTTTGCGAGCCAGAAAACTCAAGACGATCCCCCGCGTCGCGGCGGGCGATATGCGCTCACCTGGGCTGCTGGGATCGACCTCGATCCGCTACCCATCTGGCGTCCCGAGGGCGGGGTGGTGACATGGGTGCTGCGCTTGCTCTTGATCGCCTCGACCAATCGGCCAAGCACTTCGCCGAGAGGTCGCAATCCTCTACGCCATTGAACCTTGGCGTCCCGTGCTCCGCTGCGCGCCAACGCGACGGAGCGATCGTCGTCTCTGCTGCTGCTATCGATTT
>Ga0194121_10003280_pt1 | contig 24753 bp, 26 predicted proteins | sample TA2MahCa50mmetaG_FD_148609 | JGI IMG/M metagenome (GOLD analysis project Ga0194121, IMG submission 148609) | Freshwater microbial communities from Lake Tanganyika, Tanzania - TA2015020 Mahale Deep Cast 50m | ecosystem: Environmental > Aquatic > Freshwater > Lake | place: Tanzania: Lake...
CCATCGCGCGGGTGCGCGGCGATCTTCACCTGCGTCCCCGGGACGACGGATTCCCACCGGAGTCGGCCGAGCACACGGGAGACGCCACCCACTGGGAGCAGCCTGCCCTGCTGGAGCGGCTGCGGACCCTGCCCGAGCGGGCTGCCTTCGTGGCAAAGTTCATGGCTGCGTCGGAGGACCTGTCAAAGGCCCCGGCCCTCGAGGCGTTGCGGGGCAGCATGACGCTGGGCGGAGTGGAGGCCGAGGACGCGCTCGTGGCGCGCACCGTAACCGAAAGCAGCAAGGCCGGTGATGGCCAGGCCGACGCCGATGCCGGCCGGCAGCATGGTGGCTGCGAGGGACTTCAGGACGGGCCCGTGCTGGTCGTCGTAGTAGAGGGCCCGGGAGACCTCGCGGACGGCGCTGGGCAGGTGCAGCAGGGCGGAGCCGGTGACGCCGGCGGCCTCGAGGGCGGCGCACGGGGCGGCGGCGAGGACGCCCTTGGCGAACTGGCCGAGGGTGATGTCGTCCACCGGCGCGGCCGGAGCGGCGCTTGCGGCCGGGGCGGGCTGCTGGGCGGTGTAGAGCGGGCGGTGCATGGTGAGAGGGGAGATCATGGGGTAGCTCCTTCTGTGTGAGTTTGATCGGGCCGCGGGGGCCTCGTGGCGGTAGGGTATGGGGCCGTCGCAACCCGCGCGTCGATGCGTCGTCGCGGGAGCGTCAACCGGGGGAGCGCCGCGTGAACATTCGTCGAAATCCACGCGACGCAGGCCTGGGGCGTCACCAGTGTGCTTCTCTGCTCGCGGATCGCCACGCACGCTCGACGAGCCAGAAGAGTCGTTCCGCTTGCGCCGGCAGGATTAGCGCCTTCTCCAGGACAATCGAAGGCGACCATGGAGCGCCGAGAATCTCCCCGCGTATCCCTTGCCGGACGCCCGCCCATCCGTGCCGCGGTGTCCATCGACGGCGTGATGGTGCCCACCGCCGTGAGCCCCTACGACCTGTCCCGCAGCGGCATGCGCGGGCGGTTTGACAGCGAGCTTCCGGAAGGCGCGAACTTCCCGCTGCAGCTCGAGCTGGCCGGCGCGGTGCGCTTCACCGCGCGGGTCGCGTGGCAGCGGCGGCTTCCGCGCAACGCCGCGCTGGCCGGGATCAACTTCGTGCGGCCCTCCAAGGCGGCCGCCGCGGCCGTCGACAGATACCTGGAGTCCGTGCAGCAAGAGTCCCGCCGGGCGGACCAGCGCGTGGACGACGTGCTGCCCCTGGAGATTATCCGCGAGCGATCCGACGAGAGCTTTACCAGCATCGCCACCAACCTGAGCCGCTCGGGACTGCAGGTGATCAACGACTTCGAGCTTCCCCTTGACGAGCCGCTCACGATTCTGCTGCCGCTGGCCTGGGCGCCGCCGCTCGAGCTGGCGGTGCAGGTGCGCTGGCAGAAGAAGACGGTGTTCGGGGGATACGACGCGGGCCTGCATTTCGTCGCTCCGCCGGCCGCCGTGCACAAAGCGCTGGACGCCTATTTGAAGCCGATTTCCGAGATTCCGTAAATCCCTTTTGGCACGTTGGGCCGCGGCTGCATGGGGGATGAGGTCAGAATTTCCAGCTCGGTGCCGGGCGGCTCCAGCGCCAGACAATATTCGAGGATTTCCTCCGCCGTCTCGGCCACCGCGTCGCAGGCCACTTCGAAGCGGCGCCCGCCGGGCCACGTCCCGCGCAGCCGCGCCTGGAAGTGGAACGCCCCGGCCGAGCGCGCGTCGCGCAGCGCCCGCACGACGAACAACGCGGTCGGCTCGCTCTTGTGGATGTCCAGGGCGCGGGCCGCCTCCGTTGCGGCGCCGTCGCGGTCGTGCAGCGCGAAGAGCGCCCTGGCGAGTTGGCCGTGCAGGCGCGCGCGATCCTCTTGCAGCTCGGCGCTCGGTGGGAGGGCCAGCGCCTCCTCAATCGTCTGTCGGGCGACTTCCTCGGCGTCCTCGTGACGGCCCAGGTCGTTGAGCGCGGCGGCCTTGAACGAGCGCGCGCGGATGCGCAGCGCGTCGTCGGTAACCAGATCCAGGACGTGGCTGGCTTCCTCGAAATTCCGCGCGCGCGCGTAGGCCAGCGCGCGGTTGAAGTGGACGGCGCTCTTGTCGGCCTTCGGCGCCACGAGGGCGCGTCCGTAGGCAGCGTGCGCCTCGGGGTAGCGGTCGCGCTGCACGTACAGGTTGGCCAGCGACTGCCAGAGCAGCCACACGTCGGGCGCAGCGCGGACGCCCTCCTCAAGGGCGGCGATGGCGTCGTCCCAGCGCCCCAGCGCCGCCAGCGATTCCGCCTGGATGTCGAAGGACGACGAGTGCCGCATCTGCTTGAGCTCTCCGGCGATCTGGAGGGCTCGGTCGGGCTGTCCGCGGTCGAGAGCGGCATACGCCTCGTGCATCAATTGTTGCGCCTGGCTGTCCATGGGGCGGAGCATTCGAGCAGCGTTCGGGCGGACCTCTCTAAGCGCGGACGTCGATGCGCGATCCGTAGCCGGGGATCACGGGTGGTGGCGGTGGCGGAGGAGGTGGAGGGGCTTCCACTTCCCGCGACGGCCGTCGCTTCGGTGGCGTGACCGGCCCGGCCACGCTCGGCGCGCAAGCGGCTCAAGATGTTTGCATGTCAGTCTCAACCGCCGCGGGGCGGAATTGGTTCCCCGCGCTGCTTCATCATGTCGAAAATCACCAGGTACGCGGCGCGCTTGTCGCACATTCCCCCGCCGGCGCCGCTCAGGCGGCAGGAAAGCTCTTCCAGGGCGAGCTTGCCCACGAAGTACGACTTCACGTCGCCGAAGTCGGCGGGCTCGATGTCTCCCAGCAACTCGGTTACCTCGTCCCGGTAGCGGTTGTCGTGGCTGCTGCAGGTGCTGGCGATGCGGGGCACCGCGGGATATTTCTTGTGCAGCGCCGTCACCCAGGGGAGCGACTCGAAGCCGCGCCAACCGACCTTGTCGAGCTCCCATCGGGAAATGGCCTGACCGATGGCGCGGTCGCTGACCGGGCTCCAGGCGTCGGCGCGCTCGGGCCCGCGGGAATTCGGGGACGTGCGGTCGGGCTGGATCATCACGGATGCGCGCCATCCGTCGTCAAGCGCAGAAGTGCGAACATATGTTCTCCAAACATGCAAACATGCGTTCGCATCATGGAATTGGCTCGCCGGGCACGTCGCTGAGCACTTCCGGCGAGGCCACCACCAGCGTGTTGCCGTCCATCAAGCGGCCCTGCAGGTTGGTGAGCCGCAGGACCAGGATGAGCAGGCGCTGGGCCGGCACGTCCTTGAGCGACAGGGTAACCACCCCGACCACCGTCTTGTCGGTCACGAGATTGTAACCCAATTTCTTGGTGATGAGCTTGAGGACGAAGCCGACGTCGGCATTCGCCACGTCGATGGACATTTTCGGTCCCTTGCCGGCGGCGTGGCAGGGGGCCAGCAGCATCAAGACAAGTATTCCTGCGAATACGGCGCGCATACGCCCAGTATAGCACAAGGAGTCCATGGATCTTTTCCGCATCACCCATCGGCTGACCCGCGACCTCAAGCCCCTCCGCTTCGGCTCACCGGTCAGCCATGTCTACAATCCCCTGGAGTATGCCCGCGACTGCTACGACGAGTACCTCCGCAAGTACGGCCAGGGCACCCGCGAGACGGTGCTCATCGGAATGAATCCGGGGCCGTGGGGTATGGCGCAGACCGGGGTTCCCTTCGGCGAGGTGAAGATGGTGCGCGACTGGCTGGGGATCTGCCGGCCGGTCGCCCGCCCCGGGAACGAGCACCCGAAGCGACCGGTGGAGGGTTTCGACTGCCGGCGCAGCGAGGTGAGCGGCGCCCGCATCTGGGGATGGGCGCGCGAGCGGTTCGGGACGGCGGAGCGGTTCTTCCAGCGATTCTACGTGACCAACTACTGCCCGCTGCTTTTTCTGGAGGAAGGCGGAAAGAACCGCACGCCCGACCAGTTGCCGGCCGCCGAGCGCGCGCCCTTGCTGGATGCGTGTGATCGCGCGCTGCGGGCCACGATCGAAGTGCTGCGGCCGAAGCACGTGGTGGGCGTGGGCAAGTTCGCGGAGTCGCGCCTGTACGCGGCCCTCGACGGGCTGGACGTGCACATCACGTCGGTGACCCATCCCAGTCCCGCGAACCCGCAGGCGAATCGGGGCTGGGGCCCGCTGATGGATGAGAAGATGCTCAGTTTGGAGAGGAACGGGGGGCCTCGCGTCTAAGACCGCAACCCCGTGCTTCCCGCTTCCCGCTGGCTGCTGCTGGCTTTTATCCTCGTCTTCCTGCCCAGGCCCGCGCTTTCCGACGAGAACGCCGCCTATCCCGAGTCGCTGCGGCTCCCGGTCGACCTTCGTTTTCTAAAGGATCCGCGCGCCTTTCAGCGCGGCTTCCTGCGCGTGGGCCGGGCGGGCCACTTCGTGTGGGCCGACGGCACCCGCGCGCGGTTCTGGGGGGTGAACATCGCCAACAAGAATCTCTGGATCGGGCACGAGGAAATCGACCGCGTGGTGACCACGCTGTCGCGCTCGGGTGTCAACCTGGTTCGCTTCGAGGCCATCGATTCGCGCGGCGGGATACTCGAAATCGGGGGCCAGCCGGGATCCCGCCAGCTCGATCCGGTCAAGCTCGAGGCGCTTCACTACTGGATCTACCGCTTGCGCCAGCAGGGAATTTCGTATTATTTGAACTTGATCGATTTTCGGGATTTCACCGAGGCCGATCAAGTGCCCAACGGGCCGGCGCTGGGCCGTGCCGCCAAGCCGTATGCGGTATTCGATCCCTACCTGATCACGCTGCAAAAGGAATATGCAACGCAGTTGCTGGGCACCGCGAATCCCTACACCGGGCTGGCGCCGGTCGACGACCCCGCGCTGGTGATGCTGGAAATCTGCAACGAGCACGGTTTTTTTCTGAATTCCGAGCGGCTTGAGCGCCTGGTGGACCCGTATCGGGGTACCCTCGAGAAAATGTGGGGACAGTGGCTGATCCGCCGCTACGGCTCGCGCGACGCCGTGGCCCGCGCCTGGGGCCGCTGGAAGGATCTTGCGGTGCTGGAATCGGTGGAGGATCCGCGCGACGGCACGGTGCGCCTGCCGCTGCTCAAGCCGCCTTCGGACGCGGCGGCCAGCGCCGACGACGTCCGCTTCGCGCCGGCCCGCATGCGCGACGGCATCGAATTTCTCTACCAGGTGCAACGGGCGTATTTCAAGACCATGCGCGATCACGCCCGCGGGATTGGCCTGAAAGTGCCGGTCACCGCGGTGGTGAGCAACGACATCGCGGCGGATCTGGCCTCGGTGGCGGCCGAGTGCGATTTTCTCTCGGAAAACCATTATGCGGACCATCCGCGGTTTTCCGCCAAGGACTGGGAAGGCCGCTACCACTATTACAACCGCAATCAATTGCGCGACACCACGGCGGGCGCGTTCGCGCCGCTGACCGCCGCGCTGCGCTGGGACAACAAGCCGGTCGTGGTGCGCGAGTGGGGCACGGTGTGGCCCAACCGCTATCGCGCGGTCAGCGTGCCGGAGGCGGTGGGCTACGCGCGCTTGCAGGACTACGACGCGATGATCCTGTTCGGCTACAAGACCGGAGAAAATGCGGATCGGCTGGTGGAATTCGGCTATCAAGCGGATCCGCCGGTCTGGGGATTGTACGCGCTGGGCGCGCTGGCGTTCTTGCGGGGCGACGTGCAGCCGTCGGACGTGGCGGCGCTGCTGGTGTACACGCCGTCCGCGCTGTTCAAGGGCGCGGGCGGGCCGAGCGATTTATTGCGGCTGGCATGGTGCGTGCGGCTGGGGACGACGTTCTCGCTGTCGGCCATCGTGCCGCGCGGCGGGCGGGTTGCGGCGACGACGGTTCCGCCGCTGCCCGGGCGGCAGCCCATCGTGATTCCCATGGACCAGCCGCCCACCTCGGAGGTCGTGCTGTCGCGCGTGAGGGTGGCCGGCGACCGGCGGCCCACGCTGCAGAACGGCACCTACACCAGCACGACCGGCCAGTTGATCCGCGACTCCTCGGCGGGACGGATGCTCATTGACGCGCCGCGCCTGGCTGCGGTGGCCGGGGAATTGCAGCTTGAGCCGGCCGTGTCCGCGGGAGCGCTGTCAGTGGCCAGCGCCAGCGAGATCGGCACGGTGATGGCCATTTCGCTGGACGGGCTGCCGCTGGCGCAGTCCAAGCGTTACGTGGTGAAAATGGTGACCGTCGCGGAAAATACCGGCCAGAGTCTGGTGCAGGCGGCGCCCGGCGCGGCGGCCCCTTACGTCCTGGCGACGCGGGGGCAGGGGCCGGTGCTCACTCGGGGGATGGCGTCGGTGAACGAGACGGTGGTCAGCCTCAACGGCAGCCCACTGGTTTCCATCGGAATGGCGAATGGGACCTGGGAATGTTTCGTGGACGGCCAGAGCGTGTATTTCTGGTGCGACACGCCGGGAATGAAGGCGGTGGTGGCCGGGCGCCCGCTGATCACCGAGGCGCAGGCGGTGCAAGTGCGCTAGCCGTCTGTTTCCGCGGATGTCAACACGATACTGAGGCCCTAACAACCCACGTTCTCGAAGTCGGCGACCTTCTCCAGCAACCGCCCGGCGCGGGCCTTTGACGACAAAAACAGCGTCCGCCGTGAGAGGTTGTAGTGGCTCGACGCGTCCAGGAAGAGGTCGAGTCGGCCGTCGCGGTCCAGGTCGCCGGCCCACAGGATGCGTGGGACGTCGGTGGCGTCGCAGCGGGGGACGCGGAGCACTTCCCGGGTTTTGTCCTGATACGTCAGCGTGAGTCTGTAGTTGGTGCAGACGCCGTCCTTCACGCTGTCCGCGCGGGCTTCCAGCACGTACTCGCGGCCTTCGAGTTTTTGCACGAGCCGCATTTCCGGCGCCATGCGCAGCTCGCCGCAAAACGTCGTGGAGACCGGGCCGGGGCGCAGGCTCACCCCGCGGAGCAACAGCAGTGGCTCGCCCTCGCGGTCGATCTTGATCGCGCGGCCGGTTTTTTCGGTGGGCTTGCTGTCCACGATGGGATCGTGTGCCAGGCTGATGCGGACACGGCATTCCCTGAGATCGGTGCCGCTGCGGCCGGGAAATAATCCCCAGTAGCTTCCGGGCGGCGCCTTCACTTCATCCCCGTGGTAGATGCCGGTGCCGAGCAGCCAGACTTTTTCGGACGCCTGCGCGGCGCAGGTGAGCAGAATGAGCAGCGCGATAAGCGGTTTCATCAAGTTAATCTCCCAATCCGAACCACGCGCGGATTTTATCGTGAATCTCCTCAACGCCGCTGGCGAGAAACTGGTAGAAGGGCACGGCCTCTTCTTCGGCTACCTGAGACAGCAGCGTGAGGGGGAGGCCGACTACAAAGAGACCAAGCGTGATAAGCGCCATGATCCCGATGTCAGACCACGATTTCATCAAGCCCATGGAAATTCCGGTCACGTTCTGGATCACGCACGCCAGGAGGCCCAGGATGAGTCCCGCGCCCACGAAAAGCAGGATACCGGCGGCCATCTGCAGCGGAATCAACAGGAAAACGATGGGCCAGGCGATCAGGTCGAGAATGAAGTCGCTCAGTTCATAGAGGTAGCGCTTCAGCACGTGCCACGGTCGCAGGGGAATTTCCCGCGAGACCACCGCGGTGATCGTTGCGATGGCCGGCGGCGCCAGCAAGATTCCCAAAGCGACCAGAGCCAGCGGCGCGAATTCGATCCATGAGCGCCAGGTCAGCGCGGCCGCCACGATCGCTCCCACGCCCAGCACCCGTTTTATGGTGAACATACTGCTCATGCTACCTCCCCCGGCGACGAAAAGAAGTGTGCTGCCCCACAAAACTCAAGGCTGCGGCGTGACGCGCATCAAGCGTCGGTGAATCAGGGTGAGGGGATCAATGAGCCCGGCGTACCACGAAATCCCCAGAGATTGTGTGGCGAAGAAGTGGGCGGCGATTTCGTCGACGCACTCCGGCGCGACGACGTGAAACGTCTCGTGGGCCAGCACCACGTCGCGGGCCGCGACCTCGAGCGCGAAGTTGAGCGCCCGCGCGGCCTCCTCGACTTCCTCGAGGGCCGGCTGGTAGATCTCGACGACGCCGTCGGCGTACACCGCACGCAGCGTGGTGAAGCCATACTGGGACGGCCGGTCGATGGTCCGCACGAGGACGTTTCCCAGGGTGCCGCGCCGTCGCGCCGAGGCTTGGGCGCGCTCAAGCTGGGCGTCGCTGACCGGCCGACGCAGGAATTCCTGGCAGGCGCGCGCCTGTTCCACGATGGGCAAGGCGCGTACTTCTCGCAGCCAGTCCTCGCTCATCTCGGGCAGGCGGACCGCGGGTTTGACGGGAATCCAGCGCGGTGGAAGATTTCCTGGTTATCGATCTGGAGGCGACCTGCTACAAGCGGGGCACCGAGCCGCACGGGTTTCTCTCGGAGATCATCGAGATCGGCGCGGTCATGCTCGATACCGGGGCGCGGGTGCCGCGCTGGGAAGGCGACTGGATTGTGCGGCCTCGTCTCAATCCCGTGGTGTCGCCATTTTGTTCGGAGCTGACCACGCTGACCCAGGCGGAAGTGGACGGCGGCATCTCCCTCGCGCAGGCGCTCGATGAGATGCTCGCGCGGGCAGGGGAGGGCGCCTGGAGGTTTGCGTCCTGGGGATTTTTCGACCGCGGGATCCTGGAGGACAATTGCCGCCGCTACGGCATCCCCTATCGCATGCCGCGGCACTTCAGCCTCAAGCACGAGTTCGCGCTGTACTACAATCGGCATCCCATCGGCATGGCGGGCGCCTTGAAGACGCTGCGCATTCCGCTGCAAGGCACACATCATCGCGGAATTGACGACGCCCGCAACATCGCGGCCATCGCGGCGCGCATGCTGGAAGACGGTTGGACGCCGCGCTACGTCACGGCGCAGGAGTTTCACCTGCTGAAACGGCGCCGGTGATTAGCAGCACTGTAACACGAGCCACATGTTGTCGAAATTGCGCGCGGCGAGATCGGAGCGGCGGATCCAGTAGTAGATGCGGCCCACGTCGCCCCACATCCAGCCGGTGGCCTCCTCGGTGTCGACCTGCAGCAGCAAGATCCACTCGCTGGCGGCGCGCGAGATGATGGGATATTCCTCCGCCTGCTGGTAGTCGATTCCGTGCAGTCCGAGCTGGCAGTAATGCTCCATGTCGTCGTTCTGGACGGGGTCCGCGTGCCCGAGCAGCCGGTGAATTGACTCGCGAGACTCGGTCTTGAGTTGATCGCGCAATTCGTCGTACCACTCGAAGGCGTGCAGCGGAATCTCCCGGTCGCGCACGTTGAAATAGCAGCCCGGCAGGGTCATCTCGCTGCGCAGCTCGAGCGCGCACGCGTCGAACACCAGCCCACGGCCCAGGTTCTTCGGTGGACGGGTACGCTGCAACGATGCCGACGGCGCATGGATGACGCGCCATGCGTCACGATCCAGCGGGTCGCATCCCCACGGCTGGCGAGCCGCGTCATAGAAGAACCACAGCATCCCCTCGGCGGGCAGCAGTCCCTGCTCGTCAAGCGGCGCAATCTCCGGGAGGTCGAGCTGGGCGATGAAGGAGAGGGGGCGACCGGCTCGGATCGGCCAGTCAATATGCGGCGGGAGGTCCGGGTGGCCGCCCAGCCGCGTCGTGCCGGGCTTGCGCTCGCCGCAAGCGATAAGGCGCACCGACGGGCGCAGAAGCGGCACGAGGTCGTCGGCGAAGCGGGACATCTGTGAGCCGTAAATGGCCCGCAGCGCGTCGGCGCGCATCGCGTTCACGAGGGGTGCACCACGAAGAACACGCGCTCCTCTTTGGCCACGGTGGAAAGCTCCTCACGGGCAAGCGTGGTCATCTGCTCGGCCGCGTTGAGGGCCGACAGGTCGACCATTTTTCGTCCGGCGATAACGTGCAACGGCGGCACGCGGGCGCCCGCGTCGCCGTACGAAGTGTATTTTGCGATGACCGCCTCCAGCGTCTTGAAGGTGTCCTCACCACGGGATTCCTGCACGATGCCGCCGGGGACCTGGAGCTTGACGTTGCCGCGGCCGTCGGTGATCCACACGGTGGTCCTGGTGCGTTTGATCAGGTTGAACAGCGCCTTCTCGGTGCGCTGGCTCTGGTACACGTGCAGAAAATCGGTGCTGCCCAGGAGGGCGTAGGATTCTTCCCGCGGAGACGCTTCCTTGAGGGTGCGCAGGCGGTCGTCCTCGCCGACGTCCTGCTGAAGGATGTCCTGGGCCACGAATTCCACCGAGCCCGTGGCGGTGGCGCGCACCACGTTCTTCTGGCCGTCCACTTCGACGGTCACCTCGATGGTGGCGGGATCGGCGCCCATCTTGATGACCGCTTTCTCGGCTTCGGCGCGAAGTTGGGTGATGTCGGCCTGGGTGGGATTGAGGATGTTGCGCTCGACGGTTTCCTTCACCATCGCCAGCGCCGCCCCGATGGCGGAAATCACTTCGGCGCGCGGGGCGATCTCGAAGGGCAGGCCCATTTTCTCCGCCACGAACGCGACCACGGCGGAGGCACCGCCGCCGCCGCCGATGAGCTTGATGGCGCGATCCTTCATGTCGTAGTCTTCGAGCAGTTGCTTGAGCGTGGGCATGATTTTTCCGGCCATGCGCTCGAGCATGCCGCGCGCGAGGTCCTCGGCGGTCATGTCGATTTGAGCGGCGACGGCCTGGATCGCCTTGCGCGCGTTGTCGACGTTGCCGGCGGCGTAGTCGCCGGGCTTGATGTAGCCCAGCAGGTTGGCGGCGCAGGTGGTGGTGACGGCAACGCGCTCGCCCTTTTCATTTTCCACGGCATAATAGGGCGGGTCGCTCGGGAAGGGGGTGACTTCCACGACCTTCAGGGGGCCTTCGAGCATCGCCGGGTCGGCGAACGCGGAATATTTCAGGCCAGCCAGGTGCGCGCTGCGCGGGCCCACCTCGATGGATTTCGGCGAGCCGTTGGCGGGCACGCGCTTGCCCAGCATGGAGCCGCCCGCGATGCCCAGCGTGCGGCTGTCCAGCGTGCGCAGGTAGGTCGGATGTCCGCCGAGCTGCGCGGATTTTACCGCCGCGCGGCCGTTCTTGATGAGGCAGATGTCGGTGCTGGTGCCGCCGACTTCCAGGAACAAAGCGTCGGACGCGCGCAGGAACATGAGCGCCGCGGCAATTCCCGCGGCCGGGCCGCTGAGCAGCGTCATCACCGGGCGGCGGCGCACTTCCTCCAGGCTCATCACGCCGCCGTCGCTGCGCATGATCATGAGGGCGGCGTCCACCTTGAGGGAGCGCAGGCTGGAGCCGGTCATCTCCGCGGTCTGGATCATTTTCGGAAGAATCGATGCGTTGATGACGGCGGTGCGGGTGCGCACGCGCAGACCGTACAGGCCGCTCATCTCGTGCGTGCCGCATGCGGGGACGCCGAGGGTGGCTGCCGCGTCCATCACGCGCCGCTCGCCGCTGGGGTCGTCCACTGAGAACGCCTCGGCGGCCACCAGCGCGCCGACGCCCTCCTTCACCACGGGTTGCAGGTTTTTCTGGATGGTTTCCGCGCTGTCGCGGTTGTCCATGAATTCGAGCCGGCTGTTCAGGAATTTCCCCGGCGCCAGCTCCAGCGGGCCGAGGGTCATGTCGGCCTTGGCCTTGACGGCTTCCAGGCCGCTGCCCAGGCCGACGACGGCCACGCTGGCCACGTCGCCTTCGAGCAACGCGTTGGTGGCCTGGGTGGTGCTGTGCGCCAGAAAAACGATCTTGCTGTCCTCGGGGATTTTTTCTTGCAGTTTTTGAAAGGCGTCGATGATGCCGCGCGCCACGGACTCCCTCGCGGTGTGCGTGGTGGGCGTGACGGCGTGCGCCAGCACCTCAAGAGAGTCGTTGTCGACGGCCACCGCATGGGTGAAGGTGCCGCCCACGTCGATGCCTACTCGAATGCGTTTCATGGGTGCATGACTCCTCGGACGGCCACGGCGTAAATCAAGGCTATCAGGATGAACCCCCACACGTAGGGGAGGGTGCGCTTCAAGTAGTCCTCGGTCGAGCCGTGGGTAAACTGCGCGATCCACACGTTGTGCGTGTTCGTGGGATCGCAAATGCCCTGCATCTGGCCCACCACCAGGAACGCGGACATCACCGCGGCGGGCGGCAACTGTCCGCTTGCCATGACCAGCGAGGCGAAACCCGCGCCCAGGCCGAAGGCGTTGAACGGCCCGCGGTACAGCGAGAGCGGCGCCAGCAGGGTGAAGAAGGCGATGTAGGCCACCGTCGAGTGTGGCAGGACGGCGGTGATGAAGGGCGCCATGATCGCCGAGGTGGTGGGATCCATCATCGCGTTCAGCGTCATTCCGATGCCGATGAACAGGCCGATCACGGGAGAGACGTCCTTGAGGCCCTCGAGGATGCATGCCGTCAAGTTCGGGATGAGACGCGCGGGCTCGGTCGTGACGAGGCCCCAGATGATGCCCACGAGAAAAGCCGGGATGATGGGCCAGTTCAGAGTGAACGGCAGCATCAGCGCGATGGGGACGATTGGCGTAAACAGCGCGATGAGCGGCACGGTTTTCGAAATGGGCTCATCGACGAGGGCCCAGGCGAAGCGTTTTTTATCGTGGCGCGATTCAATAAAAATGAAGGCCAGCGTGGTGAGTGCGAGCAGCGATCCGAAGGCGACCGCGAAGCCCAGCACATCGGCCTTGTCGACCTTGAACAACTCGGCGAAAAACCCCACGTTGGCGCCGTTGAACACGCCGCCGATGGAGATCGCGAAGAGCATCAGGCAGGCGGACATGCTGGGCGAAAGGCCGCTGCCGATCATGATGGGCAGCGCCAGGGAGCCGATCATGATCACCGCGCCGAGGCCGGTGAGGGACACGAAGGCCATTGCGATGGCTGCGGTCATGATGACGGCGAGCAGCATTTTCCGATCGCCGGCGTATTCGGCGGCCACGCGCACGATGCGTTGCGCGATGCCCTGGCGCATCACCACCTGCGAGAGCACCGAGCCAAACACCGCGAACATGATGGGCTTGGCGAGCCGCGCGGCGCCGTCGGTGAGGATGACTTCGAAAATGAACTGGTAGAGGCTGCGCACCTGCTTCGGGTCGGTGCCCTCGGGAGGCGGTCCGGCCTGCCACGGCAAGCCCGCCGACACCCCGGCAATCAGTCCGATGGCCACGGCCATTATGGGCAGGGCCAGCAGGGCCGGGATCTTCCGCGACATCATCAACCCCGCAAGTACGAGGAAGACGACGACGATCAGGATCGCGCTCAGCATTCTTTAAGATTATTCATTGCCAGCGGAATCCCTGCCGCGTCCCAGGCCGAGGCTGAGCGTGAATCAAGGGCGCTACCGCGCGAAAAGCATCACTTCCTCGAGGGCTCGGGCCAGCACTTCGGTGCCCGGACCAAACTGGTGATATCGCAGCCGTCCGGTCACGTCGAACAAATACAACGACGGCACGCGGTCGCACTGAAAGGCGTCGGAGATGGCGTGCGTGTTGTCGACGGCGATCGGATACGCCATCTGGTGCTCGCCGGCCACCGCTTTGACCCGCGCCACCTCGGTCTCGGCCTCCGCACCCGGCCGGTGAATGCCGATGACCGCGAGCCCACGCGCGGCAAACCCGTCCCGCCAGCGCACGATCCGCGGCACCTGCTCCAGGGCGAAGGCCGATCCCATCGACCAGAAGTGCACGAGGCACGGCCGCCCCTCAAGCACGGGCGGCGCGCCGTTGATCCACTCGGTCGCGCCGTCCAGGGAAGGCATTGCGCCGCCCACGGGAAGTCCGTCCATGCGGTGCGATTTCGCGGAGGGGTGGGGAGAACCTTCAATCAATCACCTGGACGGTTATCCCGCCAGAGCGAAGGTCAGCGAGGCATCCCGCGCGAATTCAAGGGCGATGCGCCTTTTCGCCTGCGTGCTCGGGATACTCCTCATCACGTGTGGGTCCACGCGCGCCGCACCGTCGACGACTTCCACGCCGGGCCGCGTCCCCGTGACCGGCGCGCATGCGGAGTCGGTAAGCATCCTTGGGGAGGTCGTGCGGCCCGGACCTCAAGGCACGAACGAGACCCCGGCCGACCTGGACGTCCACCTGCTCCACCTCGACACGCTGTACAGCATCCAGGGCCGCACGGACGAGAAGGGTCGCTTCCGCTTCAACAATCTCAAGACGGGCGGACTGTACTACGTCGTCATCGTCAGCCGCGCGCAATTTCAGGACGGGTACAAGACGACGTACGAGTACATGTGGGATCCGCTCTACCAGACCTACGGTTGGGTGCCCGTCCAGGTGCCGAACATCGTGAACGTGCTCCACTCCTGGCACCAGGCGATCAACCCCAGCGAGGGTGGCCACTTCGCGCTGCTGCTCAATCCCGCGAACGCCGACCCCACGTTCTGCCCCGACCTGAAGCCCACCTACGACCCGGTAAGCCGCACCCCGTTCAACTCCTGGCGCCGCGCCGAACTGGTCCCCGTCCCCCAGGGCTGATTTCCGCCCGGACAGTACCCTGCGGCGTCAGTGCTGGCCCATCTGCCGCGCCTGACTGGCGGGGATGCGCTGGTAGAGCTTCAGCGAGCGCAGATCGACCGTGGGGACCGGCTTGCTTGCTCGCGGGGCCGATGTCGCGACCCGTGGCGCCGCCGTGGCGCCGCTGTTGGCTGCGCGCGACCCTGCCGCCGCCCACCGCTCGCGGCGGATCTGGCGGCCCAGCGCGCGCTCGAACTGGCGCCACTTCTCCATGTCCTCCGGGGCGAGCAGCGTGATCGCGCGCCCCTCGCGGCCCGCGCGGCCGGTGCGGCCCACGCGGTGGGTCAGCAGTTCCGCCGACTCCGGCAGCTCGTAGTTCACCACGAGGTCCACGGTGTCCACGTCCAGGCCGCGCGCCGCCACGTTGGTGGCCAGCAAGATGTCCACGCGGCCCGCGCGGAAGTCCGCCATCACGCGGTCACGCGCATTTTGACTGAGATTCCCCTGCAGCGCGGCCACCGAGTAGCCGAAGCCCTGCAGCACGCGGCCCAGCTTGCGGACCCCGTGCTTGGTGCGTCCGAACACGATGGTGGCGCCTTCGCCACGCCCGTCGAGCAGCGATCGCAACACTTCCAGGCGCGTTCCCGCCGGGATCTCGTAGGCCAGGTGCTCGATGGAGGGGATATCCTCCGGGCGCGGATCCACGCGCACCGTGACCGGCTGGTGCAAATGCCGTGCCGCCGTCTGGGTGACCCAGGTGGGCACCGTCGCGGAGAACATGGCCATCTGCCGCTGGCGGGGCAGCGTCGCGAGGATGCGCTCCACGTCGGGCGCGAAGCCGCGATCCAGCATCTCGTCGGCCTCGTCGAGCACGACGAACTTCACGCCGTCGAGCCGCAGCGAGCCGCGGCGGATCAGGTCCAGCACCCGCCCGGGCGCCCCGACCACCACCTGCGCGCCGCGCCGCAGCGCCGCCTCCTGGCCGCCGATGGGACGGCCGCCGAAGACCAGCACCGTGCGGATGCCGTCGCGCTTGCCGACCTCGTCGAGGACGCCGCCCACCTGGGTGGCCAGCTCGCGGGTTGGCGTCAGGACGAGCGCCTGAACCTGATTGCGGCGGGGGTCAACGGCCTCCAACAGGGGAAGTCCGAAGGCCAGCGTCTTGCCGGAACCGGTGCGCGCCTGTCCGATGACGTCTTTGCCTTGCAGCAGAGCGGGAATGGTCCGCGCTTGAATGGGGGTTGGGGTCTCGATCCCCATCGTGGCAAGCGCGCGCGTCTTGCTCGGGGAGAGACGGAATTGTGCGAATGAGCTCAAGGGAATGTGTCTCCAAGAAAATTCTCGAGTGGCTTGCCGGCGCGGGGAGCGCGGTGACCGCCCGTCTCGTGCGGGGCGGGGATACTCGGGGCGCGGGAATCGCGGCCTGGGAATGTCAGCCTTTGTAAGGAGTCTACCACACGCTGTCAACTCACGGGGACCGAAATGGCGTCCTCCGGGTGCCGAAAGGCGACGTGGTTCCAGCGCTCGGGCGGGGTCCGCTCCTCGTAGCCCCAGATGCCGTCGAGCCGCTCCAGCCCGCTCGACTTTTCGAAATTCTCCGAAACCAGCCGCATCGCTTCGATGACGCCGGGAACGAACAGCATGTGCCCGTTGACGTCGCGCGGCATGTGCCAGCGGAAGTCTTGCAGCGTGCCCAGCTCCAGCGAGGCCTCGCGCAACTGCGCATACAGGGCGCGCAGGCGGAACATGACGGCCAGCAGCCCGCTGGTGGAAAAGAACGTGTACGGCTCGATCTTGCGCAGCCGCTGACGGAGCCCGTCCTCGCTGGTGACCCGCCACACGCTGGAGAGCAGGTTTTCGTGATCGGTGCGCGCCGTCGTGACGATTGCGTGGGGGCGCAGGTCCACGAATCCGCCCACGCAGATCTGGTAGGCGCGGTAGACGTCGAAGGAGGCGTGCGGACCCTCGTTCGTGGCCTTGTACTTCTCGTAGAGGCCTCGTAAATGGGCGTCCAGCGTGTCGGTGCCGGAGACGAGGATGTCGAAGGGCGCCACGAAATTTCCGGTGCGCACGTAATCCACGCGCTCGCCGGTGTCGGGATCGACGCGCTCGTACAAGATGGGCGAGCCCAGCGAGGTCACTGCCCACACCGCGTTGAGCACCTCGTTGAGGATTTTTCGCAAGGCCTTTTCCTGCTCGGCGAAAAGCCGTCGCCGCGGCGGGAGCAGCGGCAAGAGATCCACCGCGTCGTTGGCCGACGCCAGGATCTGCAGATCGTGCACCAGCTCGTTCCAGTGCCATGCCATCACGTCCTCGAAGGTGAGCACCCGGGATTTCTCTTCAAAGAACCAGCGCGCGTCAAAGGCGTCCACGCCGACGTGCGGATCGATGGCGTGCACGTCGAGCGTGCGCAGCCGGTGCAATAAAATCAAGAGCCCGAGCGTGTGCAGCTCTGCTTGATGCTTGGCCGAGCCCAGGTCCTGGAGCGCCTTTGGCTCCAGGCCGTTCTGCTGCACGCGGAGGAGCATGGGCTGGTTGAGAAAATCCATCACGTGCCGCGAATAATCGGTCTCGGTGTAATAGCAGATGGAATCGGTAAACCACGGAACGTGGGGATCGTCGCCCAGCAATGCGGTGGTGGCGAGCACCATCCCCACCTCGCTGATGGATGCGACCCGCATCACTCGATACAAGGCGTCCGCGTTTGACACGGTGAAAAAGCCATTTTCCCCGCTGCGCAGGAAGAAGGATAATTTCAGCGGCTGGCCGGCCCGGAACCGATGCGGGATGGACGGCGGCTCCTTGAGCGGCGCGTCCAGCGGCTTGTACGCGGAAATGCCGTGCCGCGCGGGCCGCGAGGTGCCCGGCTGCTCGCCGCGCTGCTGGGCCAGTTTGCGGGCGATGTCGCGGTGCAGCGGCACGGTCCCCCGAACGCGAACCTCGTCGATGCCGATGGCCGCGGCGGTGATCAAGGTCTTGATGCCGCCGCTGGCGTACAACTCGGTCAGGGTGGAGGCGAAGCGCTGCTTCTCAACGAGGTGCTCGTCCTTGGCCGCGTGCGCGAACCCGAGGCGGGTGTGGATTTTCACGGCGCCGTCGGGCTCGTGGATCTCATCGTACATCCCGCCCACTCCGGTGGTGTGCGCCACCAGCACGGTGTCGGCCATGTCGCGCTGCACCGCCACCACGTCGTCGCGAATCGACTCCAGAAAGCGCGACTTGAGGACGTGTACCTGGTGCCCGCTGAAACCTCCCAGAATCTCGCACGCCTTTTCGATGTGGTCCAGATAATAGGCCGCGAAGCTGGGCAGTGGAATTCCCAGCACGACGGAGCGGAAGCGCCCTCGCTCGGCCAGGAACGGCTGCTGCAAATATCCCTGCAGGAAGGTGGTGAACGGGCTGGGCGCCTGCAGGGCCTTTTCAAAGGCGGCCGGATCATCCGGGGCGCCGTACGCCTGCAAGAACGCGATCAGCCGGTCGCGGCACTCGTCGCCGCCCTGGCTCACGATTTCATCCAGTGCGGGGAGCACCGATAATTCAAAGCGCACGAGGTCGATAAAAATCCCGCTGTGCGTGAGGTAGCCGTTGTACAGCTTGCGCGGCAGTTTCTCATCGCCGTGGCGGGCCGCCGTATGCTGGAACAGGCGCCGTGTGAAGAACTCCATCTCCTCGCGGGTGCGCGCCGTGGCGGCCAGGATGGGGACGTCGTCGGGGTTGGCCGGCGGGTGCGCCGCCATCATCTCCTCGTACATGTCCAGCATTTGCAGCAGGGCGGTGCCGCCCACGGCGCCGGTCCCCCCGAAGAAGAGATGGACGTCGCGGTAGCGGCTCTTATCCGCCGCGGCCTGCATGAGGCGCACGCCAACGCGCTGCTTCTTAAATGATCGGACCTTCATTTCTGGAGCCTCCCGACGCGGGGCTTCGTCATGGGATTGGAGGCCCCTTCAGCACCGAAGGTGATTCAATGGAGGAGATGGGGGTGCCGCTGCGAATCCCCCGCCTTTCGCGCACACCATCCGCAAAGGGGGCCCATTCATGCCTGGTTACCGCACGCTCATTCTCGCCGCCGCCCTGCTCCTCACCGGGCTGTGTCCGGCCCACGCCGACGCGGCGGCCAACTTGCAGGCCAGGGCGCTGGACGCCTGGTCGAAAATCACCGACTACTCGTGCAAGATCCAGAGCCACGTGGTCAAGGGCAGCAAGACCGAGGACCGCTCCTACCTGATGTACTTCAAGAAGCCGACCCTCATCCGCTTAGACGTCATCACCGGCACCCGGGCCGGGGACGCGGGCAGCGTCGCGGTGTACACCGGCACCGGCAAGGTGGCCGGCCACCAGGGCGGCGTGCTTTCCGGAATCAACCTGGAGCTTTCCATCGACGATCCGAAGACGACGTCCATCCGCGGCGGCCGCATCACGGACCTCCCTTTCAGCAAGCAGATCGGGCTGATCCAGAAGTACCAGAACGCGAAGGGCAAACTGGAAGTCGGCGCGCCGACGACCATCAGCGGGCACGCCGCCACGCCGCTGACGTTGTTCTCCAACAATCCCTCGTTCATCATGGTGAACGAAAACATCGCCAAAGAGGTCATTTACCTCAGCAACGCGACCGGACTGCCGCTCCAGTGGGACCGTTACGAAGCCGACGGCACGCTGGTGGTGCACATCACCTTCACCGACCTCAAGGTGAACAACGGTCTGCAGGAAGCGCTCTTCAACCCCAAGGCGAAGGCGTCGCAGTAAATACCAGGGGCTCGTGGAATTATTCCGCCGAGGTAGGGGGATTCTCCAGCGCGTGCAGCGCGCCGAACAGCGCGGACAGTTTGCCGGGCACCGTCCCCGGGTCCTTGACCCGCGCCAGGACCACCATCCGCCAACCGTCGGGCGGCTTGAGCGGCTTGTCGTCGCCGGGCAGGAAGCCGTCCTTGCAGATCTGCTCGATGGCGTGTTTGACGGGGTCGGGCATCTTCTCGTCAACGAGCACCGTCAGCACGCCCTTCCCCTCGAACGAGTTCTTGAAAGTGGCGCTCACCTCGTCTTTTGTCGGGGGGATGAGGCCGTTGGCCCGCAGGGTGAACACCGGGCGGCCCGGGAACGCGGACGCGATCTCGTCGGTGACCCGGTCGGCGTCCAGCGTCTCGGAGAATACGAAGCCGGGATCGCCCACGCGATCGACGCGCTGCAAGTACGTGGTGAGCTCGGACATGGTGAGAGCCTCCTCCGTGCGTGTTTGAACGGCCCCCAGGACGGCTCCTTCCAACGGCAGGACCGGACCGGTCGCTCCGAGAACGACGCGGCATGCTGAACACGAACGTCACCCAGATTGCCGAGCCGCCCGTTGAGCCCGAGGTGCACCCGGTGCTCGCGGAGATTCTGAGCGAGGAGGAGCCGGACACGGTTTCCTGGGTCAAGGGGTGACCCCGTCGGGCGGCCTCGCGCCCGTCATCAAGCTGCTCGAGGCGTGCAACCTGGCGTGCACGTACTGCTATCAGTCCGAGTTGCTCGCCCGGCGCACGGTGATGCGCGAGGACACGCTGGACCGCGTCCTTTCGGAAGTGGCCCGCGTCTCGCCGGGTCCCATGCAGATCCTGTGGTTCGGCGGCGAGCCCACCATGGCCGGGCTGCCGTTCTTCCGCCGCGCGCTGGACATGGCACGCCGCCACGTCGGGCCAAACGTGCGCCACGCCATCCAGACCAACGCCACGCTGGTGGACGACGCCTGGGCCGCCCTGCTCGCCGAGCACCGCTTCACGGTCACCGTCAGCATGGACGGTCCCGCGGAACTGCACGACGCTTCCCGCCTGAGAATGGGCGGCCGCGGCAGCCACGACCTGGTGGTGCGGGGCCTGGACGCCATGCGCCGCCACGGGGTGAGGCCGCGCGCGTCGTGCGTGGTGTCCCCGTGCACGCTCCCGCATCCGGAGCGTCTTGTGGATTATTTTTCGGCGCTTGACCTTCCCGAGATTGATTTTCCGCCGGCCATGCGTTTCGTGCGCGGAACCACCGAGTGCCTCGTGGCGCCGGCGGATTACGGCCACTTCATGGTGCGCGTGCTGGAGCGCTGGCTGGCGCTGGGCCGCACGGATTTTCGGGTGCGCTCGCTGGCCGGACTGGCCCGCGCGATGGCCGGAAAAGCCCCTTCGTTTTGTAAATTGGAGGCCGGCTGCGCCCGCTACGTTACTTTCGCGCACAATGGCGACGTCTATCCGTGCGATGAATTTTCCGGGATGGAGGGCCACCTGCTGGGCAACGTATTGGACGCGTCGCTCGACGTGCTGCTCGGCAGCGAGCGCGCGATGGCGTTGCACGAGGCGTGGACGGCGATCCCGCAGGCCTGTGCCGAGTGCCGCTGGCGCGAGATGTGCCGTGGGGGATGTCCCTTTGAGCGGCGCGTGAACGGCGGCGTGGATCAGCGCTCGGTGGTCTGCGAGGGATTGAAAATCCTTTACGCGCGCATGGCCGAGGAAGTTCCCGCCGCGGTCTGAGACTTTTTCTCGACGAGAATTCCGAGAAGCAGGGCTCCGCCCAGCCATCCCAGCGCGGCAATCTGGAACACCGGCGCATACGACCAGGATTGCGCGATCATGCCGCCGATCAGCGGCATCAGGCTGGTGGCCGGAATCAATGCGAGATTGAAGGTGCTCACGAACAGCGCCCGGCGGCGCGTGTCAAACTCGAGCAGCCACGTCGGGTCAAGCATCTGCATGACGGTGTTGGCGAATCCGATGCAAAACAGCGCGATCACGAACGTCGGCATGCTCGGATTTGCCAGCAGCACCACGTTGGCCAACCCGGCCAGCAGGGCGGCGCCAATCTGCGGAAATTTATTGCCCCAGCGATCGGCCGCCCGTCCGGCAATTCCGCCGGCCAGCCCGGGCAGGTAAACGAACGCGGCCGCCAGCGCGCTGCTCTGCGCCGTGCTCAAGTGGAACGTGTCGCGGCCGTAAAGCACGTAATAGGTCGACGCCACGGTGCTGCACGAGAGCACCAGCCGGCTCAACAGGTATCCGCGGAAATTCGCGTGCCGCGCGAGGTGTCCAAGGGACGACACGAGGTTCAAGCGCGGCCCGGCCTCGGGCGCGGCGGCGTCGAAGTCAAAGCGGGTCTGCATCAAGCCGAGATACGAGATGAAGCACAGGACCGCGGCCAGGAAGAATGCCACCTGGAATCCGCGCGCCCCGGGCAGGTTGGCGAGCAGCCACGCGAGGACGCCGGTGCCGATGAGGCAGCAGATGCCGGTATATACCGCGCGCTGGCCGAAGAACCGGCTGCGATCTGAGTTCGGAATCGCGCGCGCCACGAACTCGTACCAGAGCGGGATCTGGAATCCCATCACCAGGGCATACACCGGATAAAGCAAGAGAAAGGCCGGCAGCGCCCACGAGGTGTGCAGCCAGGGAATGACGGCCAGCACGAACAGCATCAGGCGAGGAATGATAAAATGAATGCGTGATTGCTCAAAGAAATTCTTGACGCCGTCAAAATACAGCGCGCCGGCGAACTGCGTGGCCGCCAGGAACAGAAAGAATATCGCCACCACGAGCCCGATAGTCGATTCACTCGCGCCCTGTTGGGACAGGTACAGAGGCACCACCGCGGCCGGCGAGAGAAAAACCATGCCGGCGCCGAACGCGACCCCCTCCCAGACGTTGAAGAAGAAGTTGCGGCGATACTCCGTGGTCATGCGTGGGCCGGCGAGAGGAGCCTTTCGACGCCGAGAAATTCGATGGGACGGCGGGTGCGGCCGTCGACCGCCAGATCCGCGAGAATCTCGCCTATCACCGGGGCGAATTTGAAGCCGTGCCCGGAGAATCCAGCGGCGATGGAAACGTTGGGATGGTGCGGGTGCACGGCCACCACGAAATTCTCATCCGGGGTCATGGTGTACATGCACACCGCGTAGTGGCTGCGGCGCGCTTCCAGGCCGGGAAAATATTTCGCGCGGAGGCGCTGCACGGTTTCCTCGTCGCCCGGGAACAGGCGGCGAGGGGGCGTGGGCTCGTCAAGCACCTGTCCGCCCATGTGGTCGGCGATTTTCACGCCGAGCCCGTCCAGGGCGGGAAATCCGTAGATGCGGCCGTAGGGAAGGTCGTAGAAAAACGGGGGAAATTTTCCCATTCCATACGAGCCGGCCTCTTTTTCCTTGTACCAGAAGAGTACCTTGCGGCGAATTTCCAGGGGAATTCCCAGCGTTTTCAAGACCTGTCCGCTCCAGGCGCCGGCGCAGATGACGAGACGGTCGGCGGTGTAAGTGGCGCGCGCGGTGCGCACGGACACCTGGGAAGGGGACGCATTCCACTCGAGCACCCGCTGGCGGTCCTTGAGCGCGGCGCCGTGGCTGCGGGCGGCGTCGAGGTGGGCCAGCACGCAGCGCTCGACGTAGAGTAATCCGCCTTCGTCGTCCCACACGGCGCGATACCCTTCGGGTTCGCGGAGCAGGGGATAGCGCTTGCGCAAATCCGCCGGGCTGACTTCGTGAACGCGCAGGTTGTGCTTGCGCGAGCACTCCAGGGTAAGGCGGATGATTTCGCTGTCGGGCGGGCCGAAGGCGACGAGGCCCAGGCCGTCCTCGAAGAGATTCTGGCCGGTGGCATCCTCAAGCTCGTGCCACAGGTCGTACGCGCGGTGCAGCAGCGGCACGTAGTCCGGATGCTCGAAGTAGGCCTTGCGGATGAGCCGGGTCTGGCCGTGGGAGCTGCCCCGCGCGTGCCCGGCGCGGAACTGTTCGAATCCCAGGACGCGCAGGCCGCGTTTTGCGAGGTGGTGGAGTGCGGCGCCGCCCATGGCGCCCAGCCCAAGTACGATGGCATCGTAGTGTCGCTCCGGCATGGGTTGAAAGGCTTTGTTGGCCAGGGCCCGCTTCCTGCAATGGGTCCAATATGTTTACATTCATGCGCTCGCTTCTGGCTGGCGGATGTGGTACTCTCGGGGTAATCTTGGGAGGCCGTCTTGACACCATGGAAATTTCTTCCGCACTGACCCGCGTTAACAGTCCGATCCGCTACGCCGCGGCGGAGAGCGTGCAATCCCCGTTCACGCCCATCGCGGATATTCCGCCCCAGCTCAGCGCCATCCCCGCACCGGTTGCGGTGGAGGCGGAGAGCGCCGCGCCGAGCCGGGGCACCGCGAAGGGATTCGTGCTGGGACTGCTGGCCGCGGCGGCCATCGCCGGCGTGGCGGTGTACGTGGCGGGACAGGCGGATTCGCAGCCGAAGCCGGCCCCGACTTCCCAGTCTCAAGTGCACGTGCCGGGGCTGCCTGACTCGGTGGCCCGCGAGTCGCTCGCCCAGTTGCGCTTCCTGGATCGTGTGGGATCGCAAGGCGAGGGCGGCCTGCACGAGGAAGTGCTGGGCATCTTCAACCGCAAGATCACGCCGGAGAAGGCGCTGCACCGGCTTTCCCAGGGCGACGCCGTGATTTACCTGGAGAGCAAGGACGCGACGCCGCACGAGATCAAGGATCTGCAGCAACTTGAATCTTTGAACGACCAGGTGGAGTACCAGCAGATCCGCAAGGGCGTCCGCGAAGGGCTCCGGGAAGTCGAAGACGGGCTGCGCGAGGCCGGCGAGGGTCTCAAGGAGATCGGCCGCGAGTTCCGCAGGGGCTTTGAAGAGGGGCGCCGCTGATGTCCGAAGTGGTCATCCGCCGCTACATCCGGGACTATCTTGTCAACAACGGCCCGGCCCGGCTGCTGGCCGGCCGGCTCGACGAGCTGGGCGTGGGCTTCTTCCCGCTGGTTGATCACGTTACGGTGCGCACCCTCAACGTGGACAGGCGCGCCGCGGAATTTCTCGAGATGGGATTTGCGTACGACGCGGCCATCGGCGTGCTGGAATTCGACGACTGGTGGGCGAAGGTGTACCGCAGGCCCGGCCTTCCCGCCGTGTTCATCGACCAGGCGTACGACGGGGAGCGCGGCGCCACCAGCCTCATCCCCGCATGGGTGCGGGCGTTCGGCGATCAGGTGCTGCACCACGTGGCGCTGCGCGTCGAGGACATCGAGGTCGGCGTGGCGCGCATGAAGGCGCTGGGCGTGGCGTTTCCCGACGAGATCATCGGGGAGGCGGGCACCGACCTGCGGCAGATTTTCACCCGGCCGGAGATGAAGGACGGCCAGCCGTTCACCGTGCTGGAGCTGATCGAGCGGCACCGCGGGTACGCGGGATTCTTGCCGCCGCAGGCGGACGGATTGATGAAGTCGTCGGTCTGACCGCGCTCGCGACCGCAGTAGCGTGGCGGGCACGGACACCGCGCACAGTAGCGTGGCGGGCACGGACACCGCGCACAGTAGCGTGGCGGGCACGGACACCGCGCACAGTAGCGTGGCGGGCA
>Ga0194121_10003284_pt1 | contig 24742 bp, 55 predicted proteins | sample TA2MahCa50mmetaG_FD_148609 | JGI IMG/M metagenome (GOLD analysis project Ga0194121, IMG submission 148609) | Freshwater microbial communities from Lake Tanganyika, Tanzania - TA2015020 Mahale Deep Cast 50m | ecosystem: Environmental > Aquatic > Freshwater > Lake | place: Tanzania: Lake...
CTACTGAGGTTGAGGTTCTAACAACATCACACTCTACAGTTTCAAATGTTGTGGAATCGTACACATTAACAGCAACTTCCCTTGATCCAAGGTTGTGTGTTACTGGAATTTGTGTTAAAGATCCATTTCCTACTGTCGTAGAGAATTTGCGTGTAATGGCGTGATAATTTGTGCCATTATTTGTAAGAGTCCAGTTATCGCTTGTCTCATTCCATAATACTTCAACATCGGCAGAATCTCCACGCTCTACACGGATACCAGCATCTGCTGTTGGAGTTCCTGTAAAGTCAGTATTAAGATTGATCTTATTATCAACGATATTTACCTGTGTTGTATTTACAGCGTTAATTGTTCCAGTTACATTTAAGTTTCCGCCAACTGTAAGATTGTTTGTGATTGAAACATCGTCTGGAAGTCCAATAGTTACTGCTCTTCCTTCTGTTCCAGCTCCAGTCACTTCAACTTCGTTAGCTGTACCTTGAACTGTGGCTACATAATCTCCAGTAGTCTGTGAGGTAAGGTTAACATTCTTGATTGTGACTGCGCCAGATGTTACTGTAAAATCTGCGTTGGCAAAAGAAGCAACACCTTTATTTGTAGTAGAGGCGTCTTCTCCTGCAATTGTAACTGTATTATTAGTTACTGTTGTATCAATACCTTCGCCAGCAGCAAATGTAAGGGTATCTGTTAGAAGGCTGACTGTGTCTGTACCAGTTTCGCCAGCAATTGAAAGATTGGTTGCAACAGATGCTGTTCCTGCTGCGGTCAAACGACCTTGAGCATCAACTGTAAATGTTGGAATTAATGATGCTGAACCATAAGATCCTGCTGTAACAGCAGTATTATCTAAGTCAATTGTTGTTATTCCAGTTGTGTCTACATATGTTGCAGTTAAACCAGTTCCGCCCTCTATTGAAGAACCAATAATGTCTTGGATTGCTTCTGTAGAAGCAGTCATTGATACCCATGGTCCATCTGGTGAAGATAAACCATTGTAGTAGAACATCGTATTGGACGATGTATTGTAATAAATCTGACCAGCGACCGCTCCAGTTGGGTTGGAGGCTAATCCCTGGATTCTAGCGTTCTGAAGTTCATTCTTATTCAGATTGATATCAGTTACGAATAATCTTGCCATATTCTATATCTCCTTAAGACAGGAATGCTGTCCCGCCGAATGGTTGTGCCATTATCAGCGTAATTTTGTTAATACTATTATAGTCTATTCCAGTTTCTAATAAGTCCCCTGAGCTTGCTTTGACAGTAACGTTTGGGTTATAGCCCATATTATGCTCAATTTCTAGGGAATAATAGGTTCCAGCATTTTGCACCTGGGAAATAGAGAATGGAAATGTAAGGGTAGAGGTGCTTAATAAATAGTTTGTTGCGCCGTCCCAGTTTGCATCGTTTAATTTAGGGCCATATAGCCTAGTAGTATTTTTATCATAATAAAAATCACCCTCTAGGCCAAGGTTTCCTGCTGGTGCCCCGTTTCCATTAAGGATTGTTCTGCCACGAGGACCTTGGGGGCCAGGGGCACTTACAACAACCTTATTGGTTTGTGCGGCTATGATTTGTGTAATAGACATTAAATTGTTACCGATCTACTTAAGGTTATAAATCCCTCAAGAAGTTTTATTTTGTTTAAATTGGTATCTGTCAACATAATATCATATGAAGACTTTGGGTAAAACAGTTTATTTGTTTGCGTTGGAGTCATCTTCATAGTTAATTTACCATTTGGGCCATCTATTGTGATTCCTCCCGTTGAGGGGGATGTTAGGCTGAAAGCTAACTTGCTTCCGCCCTTGTTATCACGAACCTGCATCTTTGCACTGGATCCAGTAATATCGATAGGAACACCGCTGCTGTCTTTATATTCAACGGTAAATGTGAAGGTAGTGTTTTGATCCACTTCCCAATTTTTTTGTCCTGCCATTTGCTAAATCTCCTAAATAGGAAAACTCCTATGCCTATTTTAGCACAGGAGTTGTCCTAAGTACTTTTATTAAATTATGACTTTTTGGTGAATCCGAACGAATTTTCGTTTGGATTTAGAGCCTTTAGAATAACGGGCAAGCAAGCCGCAATCCCACCCTTAACCAAGTCTCCTGGGTCTGTGTTGCCAGTCATATATAGTGCAATGGCGGCGCCAAGGAAGTGGCGACCATAGCTTGCTAACGCTGCTAGAATTTTCTCTTGCATTGTTACCTTTCCATCATTATTAAGATCTTCTTTTTTCATAAGACCTCCTTATTTCTGGGCTTTGTGCCCAGGAATTTTGGGATTGCTCCCAATCTTTATTATATACCCTTTAGCTAGAAATGTCTACCAATTCACAATTACCATCGGAACTGCAAGCCAATGTAGCATTTATAGAGGTTCCATCTTCTGTCTCATAAAAAGATAAGTCTTCCCAACGAATCGAGGAGGGCATCCTGGCAAGAAGCTCTAGGTACTCTGTCTCTGTTATTTCTTGATATGGAGCTTGTCTATAAGAGTGATTTGAGTGGGGAAGAAATGAAATTCCTGAAACCTCATCAAAATATCTATATACCCACGCACCAACTTCCATCCATTCCTCCTCCTCAACAGATACGGTAATAGATGGTTTATGCTCACACCATTCCCGCTGATACACAAGCCATGTATTTAAGTGGTCAATAGCGGTAAGGTCATCTCTTACGATGGCGCCCTCTGGCGCCTTTACTGGAAATGAAAAAACATATGTATCGTTTGGTTTCATAAAATCATCTTCTACTGGAATGCCTACTTCCTTTAAAAATGTCGATAGCGGGTCTTTCTTATCGCCACGCACCGTTCTAATGTAATATGGCGAATGCCAGGCATGCATTCCTGAAGATACGCCAGTTAATTGAGATACTGTGCCTGAAGGCTTAACGCATGTGATAGCAGCAGATTCATTTATTCCAACCTTTTCTGCTTCGCTCTTGTTCACGCTTCTTGCATGATCACGAATCTTAGACAGGAAATCTCCAAGCTTATCTAGCCCTTCTCTGCCTGACATAAGGCTATGCCCGAACTGCCCAGTTATTGAAACGCCAAGTAGTCGTTCTTCTTCGGTATTATCTCTCCAGATTTTACGAAGATACTTAAAATCCGTAAGGGTTGATTGCCATGTTCCAAGTATGGTTGCTAGACGAACCTTGTTTTCTATTTCTCTAGGCGTGTCTTTGTCACGAATTACAACCTCAGACAGGTTACAAAATTGATAAGGTCTGAGTATAATCTCGGAGCAGGGATTGGTTCCGTAATGGATTTCAGGGTCTCTGCGTCCCCATCTTGCTGCCTGTTTCTGGGCAGCGGCCACATTGTATATGCCTCGTTCTCCTGATTTAGAATCGTATAGATTTTTCCATTCTGCAATAAACTGTTCCATTTCTGGCTTACGAGAATATGCCACCGAATTATTTGACAAAGCACGTTGTGTGTTTTTCTCCCACCAATTTCCAGATTTTGCTGCGGCCATTTCAATATCGTTAATGTTAGAAAGGGAAATCATTGCTGAGCGACGAACGCCTCCCACAACCACAATCTCCCCAATTTTGCACATGATGTCATGCGCTTCAATTGGTTTCAGCTGACGACCCGCTGCTTGCCTAAATTTTACAATGGTAAAATCAAATAGATTCACCAATGGCTGTGGCCCAGATGACCTTCCGCCCATGGTTTTAAGCCTTGCGCCAGCAGGACGAAGTTTAGATACATCAATTACTGGAATTTGTCCTGCCCATAGCATGGCAAGCAATTCTCTATAGGACTTTGCCCACCCAGTCTTAGAATCTTCTACAACAATTGTAGTCGTGGTTTTCTCAAATGTCTCTGGAACCGCAGGAAGCTTGTTGACATATTTGTATTCAACAGAAAATCCTACGCCCGTTCCACACATTAGAATATACATGGTCTCATCAAATGATCGTGGCGAATCTACTGGAATAAAAGAGCAGTTGTATCCCGAAACATGGTCTCTTTCTAGGGCGGGACCAGAAGTCATGACAGATCTCATAGAAGGCATTACATTGCGATTGAAAACTGCATCTTTTAATTCTGCAACCAAAGAATCATCTGGCTCGTATTTATAGTTATCTTTTAGGTAGCCAAGCATGAAGGTGAAATATCTATCTACTGTTTCTCCCCACGTTTCCCTGCGATTCTCTTCTGGGATCCATCTTGCATATCTAGACAATGCGATAAAATTTTCGTAGGGGTTATCAATAGCTTTCAGCATTTATAATACCTTCTCTCCGCCTTGCGGTTTGTTTTATTTTAGTGTGAAGACACTATTTTATCAAAGAATAATTTAAAAGAGAAGCCCTAAAATAGTTTTTGACGATATATAACTAAACAATTATAATCGACTAGACATATTTATTTTAGTCGACCAGCTTGACACATACCACTAAATAATGCTACTATTATAGTCCGTTATCTCTATAGGAGGAAATGCCGATGGAGAAAATTAAAGAGCGTTTGAGCGAAGTTGCTCATAACTGGTCTTATATAGGAATGATTATATTATTTCTATTTACCGTCCAGCCTGGGCCAATAGTAGGTCAAGCGTCAGTCGTTCGACCTATAGTTAAGGTTGAAAAAACTGAAAGACAACTAAAGAGAGAAATACTAGATAAGTTCAGTAATGATACTTATAAGCACTCAGAAAGGCTTGCGCCTGAAGATTTAAAAGATTTACTATGGGCTGTAGGTTTTGAGGGCTTAGCTTTAAAAACAGCTTGGGCTGTCGCTAAAGTAGAATCAAATGGGAGACCACTGGCTCTAAACGACAATTCAAGAACAGGAGATAAATCTTACGGAATTTTTCAAATCAATATGCTAGGGGAACTTGGCATAAAAAGAAAAGATAAATTCGAATTAGTTTCAAATAAGGAATTATTTGATCCAGTAACCAATGCAGAGATAGCGTATGAGATGACCAATGGCGGAAAAGATTGGTCGTCTTGGATAAACTCGATGGGTAAGGCCAAGAGCTTCATATCCAGTTTTCCAGAAAATTAAAGGAGGTTAAGGTTGAAAAAGATACAGTATGTATCTAAATACCTAACCTTGTCAGAGGATGGCCTCGTTCCCAGGATAGAATGTCCTATGGATCGGGGCCTTCTCATGTGCAACCAGACAAAAGAGGATGAGGTATACTTGTACTGTCTATCCTGCAGTTACAAGAGGATTATAGGGAGTAAATTTTATGACGAACTCAAGTTGGCCGTCGACAGAAATTCAAGTTGACGGAGGCAAGATAAAGGAAAGCGACGCCATGGGCAGGGAGAAATTTTGGGAAGATATCGGAAGGCCTGATGGCGGGAATAAGAATAAGGAGCATCCACAAAGCCTAGAGGAGAATCTACCTATGGTCAATTATATTATGCTGCATAGGATTTATGATTTGCTTACCCTAATATCAAACAAAACGGTGGGGTCGGAAGATACGGCTAAAATGGTGGAATATCATAACCAGGGATACCTTCTCGGTCCATCCCCCTCATATACCCCAGAAGATGAGGTAAAAGAAAATACTGCCCAAGAATCCCTTGACCTTGACTTGGGATAATAACTATTTTATAATTTATTTGTACTGGTTGTAGCATCCCACCGATAAGCTCCCAGTATAATGTGTAGCAATACACTAGGAAAACCCCATTCGGATCCGCCTCTGGATGGGAATTTTTCTTTTATATCACAATATCGAAGTATCGGTCAACATAATAGTGAATTCGCAAAAAAAAGTGCGGCGGGGATAGAAGCAAAGTTCCACATGAAACAATCTATCACAATAGGGACAATCAATATCCCTTATTCCTCCATCTATCGTTATCAAAATCCCGAAAGGATTGGATAAGGGCAAATGCCATCAGAATTATGCCTATGACCATCCCCAACACTATCTCCATAGGCAAATTATAGGGCGTCTATGATCCTAGATAGGGCCGAACGGGCCCTATTCAATCCAAAAGCCCTAATGGCGGCAAATAGGAGGATAGAGATAGAGAAGCTGACAAATACGGATATCCATCCTATGAATAATATTACCTGGATGAAATTCTTATTGGGTGATATCATTTATCCTTCCTGCCCCCCTTTGCCATGATTGGGCCAAATCGGCCTTCTGATGGGCAATAGAGGGCCTTTTAAGACCCACCCTAGGGTCATACCTATAAGGAGATATTATGGGGCCTTATATCTAAAGGAAAATTTTTTTTCCCACCCCGCCTTTTATTCAAAGCTATCCCCACATGCACAGGATCCCTGTGCCATGGGATTATCTATTTCGAATCCGATCTTCTCCATGGTCTCGACATAATTGAGGGTGCATTCGCCTAGATATGGCCAGGACATCCTGTCTATATGGATATCGAAGTCTTCGAATCTTATTATCTCGTCCCCTTCCTTTTCCTCATAGTCGAAGTATGTCTGGTATCTAAGTCCAGAACAGCCTCCAGGTTGTACCGCCAGCCTCAAAAATAGATCATAATCTGGAGTGGCTATCTGGCTATTCTTGATCAATTCGGAGACCTTCTTCTCCGCAGGCAGTGTCAGATTCATCTTAATTTCCCGCCGAATTTAGCCCAAGTTTTACCTTCCACTTAATTTCTTAATGCATTCATAGCAGTAATTCTCCATTACGCCCCTGCTGTTCAGCTTCTGGACATATTTTGGTCTATCGCAGAAGTCGCATTTAATCGCAGTCACAATTTTTCTTCTTTCTCATCTTCCACCACATCCATGCGTGGTGTACTGCCATAAGACCCATAAGGGTCCACATAAGCTGCATTTCAGTTATGCCTATGGCTAAATCTATGTTGTGATGATCATGCATGGATATATTATATCACTTGCATCTTTTGTGATGATTGTATAATGTTATATATGCGAAACCAGATCTTACTTCGATCTCCCGCCCACATTTGCCACATATCACAATTCGATTAGACGCCATTTGAGTAATTATACAATATACACAATGTCCTAGTCAACTAGGATAAATTATCAAATAATAAGCGACCTTATTTTTTCTTAAATTTACTTTCAATATAGGCCCCTACAACTACTCCTAGGGTGCATAGCAATAAGATTCCGAATATTACGTTTATTATTATGGTTTTAATAACATCACCCCCAAACTTGTATCCCCAACGGGATTTGAACCCATGTTATCGCCATGAAAGGGCGAAGTCCTTGGCCTCTAGACGATGGGGACTACATGTACAGCAGGTAAGATTCGAACTTACGATGACCGAATTATGAGTTCGGGGCCTTAACCACTTGGCTACTGCTGTTAATTTTATCGTCCCCTTTGTCCAATTCTTTCAGTATACGCTTAGCAATTTCATATGCTTCGGGCTTTTTATGCTTGGTTTTTAGATAGGGATAGATTAGGTTTGCTATGCGTTCTATTAGTTCCTGATCCATACTGGTATATACATTTGTATATTCTTCCTATTTAATTTTTTAATCTAACTTTCATCTGGGTATATTAGATTTTTAGCAAAGCCCCCCTTTCCCCCCATTTTTTAGATGTTGGGAAAGAGGTTAATGTAGCTTTCATCTGGTACATATTGAGTTTCAGTGTAAGCCCCCCATAAACCATGATAAGTATAACACGGCCCATTTTCTTAAGTCAAGGGGTTTTATAAGATTTTTTATTAATCTTCTGAATCTAGCAAATTGCCCCGATCAATGGGTGCAACCAATGCGTATCCAACAATGTCTTCTTGATATCCCTCAAATTGCATTATATCGTAGAATTCCTTGTTGAAATTTCTTAACGATTGTGTGACTTTTTCTGTTCTGCTTAAATCACCTGAATCGTTTTCTATTTCGTTGTATATTAAGTTGAACATAGTCTCAGCTATGTCGGAATTGATTTGTCTTCCGATCTCTTGTGTGTATTGATCTTTTGTTGCATTATCAGGTAATGCATGTAGGACCATGGGTCTCATGTAATTTTTTCTTTTCGTTAAAACATTAGATAGACTTTCTATTAATGTAAGTTCATTGTAGCAAATGTTGATTACTAAAGCGTCCTAGTCGATCAGAAAATCAAGTTCTTAAAAATGTTAATATGTTTTTAATTTGTATGATGCACGATTTTAAAATGTCCGTTTTGTGTATTTAGTGCGCCCATATGTGGTGTATATCACAGAAAAAATGTGTGAGGCTAATCACAATGTCCGATTTGTGTGGATTTATAAGTTGCAAAATGTCAGAGGGCTAGTGTAAATTGAAAGTATAAGTACAGAAAGGATAGCAAATGTTAGACTATAAAGAATTGGGCTTCAGTTCTGAGGACGAAATGTGGGAACATATTGAGTCTGAAAGAGAATATGAGTTCTCGGTATGGAACTCTCTCCAGGTTTGGAGAGAATAACCTAATGACGATTGGCTAATGAGCCTAGCAAATAAGGTCGCAAGACATGAGCCTAGCAAATAAGTAGCCAAAATGTCAGCCCCATAGTATAAGATTAAACTAAGAAAGAAAGGAACAACAAGTGTTAGTATTAGATTACACAGTTGAGAAAGAGGGTAACCTCATTACAGTATCGGATAGGCTCATGATAAATGAGCGCCAAATAAATGACCTAATGGATAGCCTAGTGGCTAATGGTTTTACAGTAGAGGCCATGTCAGTAGCCCCTGCTATACTCTAAGAACTAAGAACGAAAGGAAAATAGATAAATGATAAACTCAGTTCAAATTATAGACTGCTCATCTTGTTATGGTGAGGGAATTATTTTTATTGGCGATGAAAATGATTATTCAATAGAGCCTTGCGAGTGTGTCAGTAAGTCCTGATACACTAAGACTAAACGAAAGGAAAATAAATAAGTGTATGCTATGAGTTGGGAGATAGATAACTCTCTCTATAAATATGAAACAATACAAGAACCCTACACAGTAGAGTTTTATGAATATGAATCAAGCGATAAAGATTTATCACTTGATGAATTGCTAGAACAAGAGGAAAACGAATTACTAGAATCGGAAAGAGAGGATTTCTAAATGTTTACACTAAGACTAGAATTAAACGAATATGGATTAGAGTTTGATTTTTTTAACAATGGTGTTTATCTAAATTGGATAACACTAGGAATAATTGCTATCGCTACTATTGCGATTGTAGTTTACAAAAACAATTCCTACTTCTAAATTGGCGCACCCGCCGATCGGCGGGTCGGCTTGACAAAATGGGCGGGGCCCCCAGCTTGCTAGGGGGGCGATTTGTCCGTTACGTCCGATTTATGAAATCCCTGGATTTTGTGAGATTTATCACACGACACGCCGTCTTACTATTTGAGAAAATATAATTTAGATTTGAAAATGTCGGTGGGTTTTGGTAAAATCATAAATCTAAACGAAAGGAAAACTATAAATGACACTTCAAAAAGAAAAATATGAATTTATCGCTAAGGTTGAGCAATTAGCGAAAGATAAACACGGCGAAAATTATCTCGCCGCTCTTTGGGGTTCTGCCCAATGCTTTTTGACCGAGGAAAATCTCAAGGTCATGGAAAATGTTTTTGGGGGTAATAAATGAACCTCCAAGAATTTAGAGAATTTATTATTGCTGAGCGTAAAGTTCAGCAAGAAAAAAACCTAACCGCCATAATGTCGGTGGTGGGTGCTACAATTACAGACAACAACGAACGAAAGGAAAACTATAAATGAGTAAGATAAAACGAGCAGTTGAAACTATCCTAAACTGCGAACTTTGTGGCGGTAAAGGATACAGTTATTGGGGAAATGGTGAGGACTACGACACCGAGATTTGTGATTGTAACCCACACGAAATAATCCTTGACGGCGAGGAAATTATTTATTCCGAACTAATTGAGGAAAATCTATTTACAACTAGCGAGGCTAACTAATGATGACTCGCAAAGACTATGTTGCTACCGCAGAAATTTTGCGGTATGTATCAAATAAAACCCACCCCGCAGTTTTTTCTAAAATGGTAAATGATTTTGCGGAAATGTTTGCGAAAGATAATTCAAGATTTGATGTGAAAAAATTTCACGAAGCGAGCAATTATAATGTTTCCAAATTTAACACGAATTAAAAAAGTTTTGGAGTTGCGCCGATCTAATGCGGCCTCTCCAATTCGTAATCGTAAAAAATATTCCCGCAAAATAAAACACAAAAAAGCTCAATAGAATTGGGCGGGGCCCGCACGCCTGCGGGGGCCCTAGCCGTGTTACGAGTCAAGCTAGAAATGCCCTGAATTTTGTGAGATTCGTCACAAAAAATTTTTAGGCTTAATTTAACAAATGTCGGCAGGCTAGTGTATAATCAAGCCATAACTATAACGAAAGGAAAAAATGGCTACAAAGTTAGACACAACAAATTGGGTTTCTTATCCATTCTCAGTAAATGGTATGAAATTCAAAACTCTCCTTGACCCAAAAGGCAGTTTCTATGAAAGAATAGAAATGTTGCCCCAAGACGAGTTCACGAAAGAAAATACACTCATGTTCTTAGAATTCATTGGTGACCCCAACCTTCTTTCCGCCGAGGAATTACAAGAACAATTAGATGTGCTAAATCTGGGCGCTTCGCAGGCTATCTTAGCCCTAGCCTAATGTCGGTGGGCTAGGATATAATCTAGCCCTTAACCTAACGAAAGGAAACAAATAAATGGGATTAGACATGTATCTTGAGGCAAGAAAGCATATTGAGAAAATTGATTGGAAAAAGTTAGATAAAGATAACTATGGCGCAGAAACTTGCTATTCCGAGGCTACTTTCCCACAATGGAATAATGTAGTTGAGTCTGCTGGACTTACTACTATTGTCGATAGAGAAAGTATCTATGGCGTAAATGTTAGCGTTACTGTTGCCTATTGGCGCAAGGTCAATTCAGTTCATAATTGGTTTGTGAACAATATCCAAGGTGGTAATGATAACTGCGGTGAATACTATGTACCTCAAGATAAATTGAGAGAATTAGTTAGACTATGTACCTTAGCGGTCACTAATAAAGACCCTAACTTGATACCGCCCCAAGAGGGATTTTTCTTTGGCGGAACTGACATAGATGAGTGGTATTGGCGTGGTCTAATGAATACTATTGAGCAAATCCAGCAACTTATAGATAGACCCGATTTTGAGGAATTGTCCTTCTATTACACTTCATCTTGGTAATGTCGGCTGGCTCTGATATAATCTCCGCCATGTTAAAGCGCTCTAAAGATAGAAAGGTTGCTAATGCGGTATCCCCAAATGGAAAGACCCCCACGATTGCGAACACTTTTGGCCTGCCTGCTGGCAAGCAGTATTCTTGTCCTGGCGCTACTAATGTGTGCGAAAGTGTCTGCTACGCTGGCAAGTTAGAAAAACTTTATCCTGCGGTAAGTGGGGTATTGTTTCATAATTGGGAACTGCTACGCAACGCAGATGAGCCCACTATGGTAGATTTATTAGAGAATATGATTAATGACTTTAGAAAAGATTGCGATAAACGCAATGTCGAAAAGTTATTCCGTATTCATTGGGACGGTGATTTCTTTAATGATACCTACGCTAGGGCATGGCAATATGTGATTATACAAAACGCAGATATTCAATTTTGGGTTTATACCCGTGTTGCTTCCGCCGCAATTATTCTTAAAGGAATATCTAATCTATCTTTATACTACTCAACTGATGATGACAACAAGGAGACCGCTAGAGAATTAAGGGCCTCTCATGGTGTCCGTCTTGCATATCTTGCTAAAACTTTTGCGGTGGCGGAAAGTGTTATGAAAGAATTAATTGGCAAAGTAGGCGCTAGGTGTCCTGAAAACGCAAAGCAGATTCCGTTAATCTCTGCTAATGGCTCTGCCTGCGTATCGTGCGGATTGTGTGTCTATAACAAGGCAGACATAAGATTTTCTGCGAGTAAAAAATAATGGCCACGAGCTGCGGCAATTAATTTGGGAGGACACAATTGATCAGGCCCGCAGATGAGCGGGGTTATCCACAGCCTTACGGCTAATTGTGGAAAAGCCCTAAATATTGCCGATGTCGGCGGGCTGGTGTATAATCGGGGCATTACAACAACGAAAGGAAACAAATGTTATCAACCGCAACTGCCCTTATCAAGGCAACCGAGGACGCAATTTTTGATGATGAGGCAATGTCCTTCGCCCAAGAGTTTATGCGCCGTGCTAAAGACTTAGACGAAGTGGATTTCGCTAAATCTATTTATATTTATTCTACTCTAGTTGCTAGTCTAGCAGTAGATAAGGCTATGAAAGTATTACTAACTAAAGAACAAGTAGTGGAACTATGCTCTTGTATTGACGAGTTGGAAAAAATACAAGATGAGGTTATCAATGGGAAGTAATTTTGCTTATGACTTAGCAGAAGATGAGTTAGGCTTAGGCTTAGAACAGTCTATTGAAATTCATCTACGGGCTAATCATTACCCGCCCGTTCCTTCATCTATGGTCAAGCCCTGCATTGAGGCTATTGACGCTTTCTATGATGAGGAAACAGATCGAGAGATACCTATGCCCGAAGGCATAACCTATAAAGGATTAAACACAGCCCCTGCTTGGGCTATCGTAGAACAACACCACCTAGACGAGTGGCTACCTGATTACTTATAGACAGATGTCGGTGGGCTATGATAGAATATCCCTCCAATAACAGAAAGGAAGCAAATGACCATAAATGGTTATACTTACAGGGTTGGTGACTTGTTCACAACTCTGAAGTCAAAGAAAACAGGCATAATCAAAGAGATTATTCCTAACGCATCTGGCTCGGTGCGTGTATTGCTAGAACTACCAACTAAGGAAACTCGTTGGACTAGCGTATCCGCTAAGTCGCTAGAATAATCTAGAACATATTAGCCCCCCTACTTGTCGGGGGGCTATGCTACAATTCTTGCTGACAAATAAACGAAAGGAAATAAATGGCTAGAAATGGCAAATCTATAAATGTCAAGATTGCTACCTCCAAAGTAATCAAGGCACTAGAAACAAAGTTAGTCCAACTCCGAAAGGATAAGGCTAATCAAAAAGCAAATGAGGAGAAGCACGCTAAGGCTATAAAGGCTTGGAACAAAGAGGTAGGCAAATTAGCACTTGCTAAAATCTCTAAAGCAGAGAACTTAACTGCCAGAGTTTGCTACAACGGCATGATAAGTGTTGATTTCAGTTTACCTAAAGAGTCTTTTGAACTTCCTGAAGAGCCTGAAAAAGACTTCGATAGTCTAAGTGAGTGGCAGTATAAGGAAATGGTAGATGAAATTGAGAACGCTATCCGTATCCTAAAGATGACAGATGAGGAAGTCGTAAGCACTTCAACTTACAACTCTATCGCTCGTTATCTCTAATAAATTGGGGGCTAGACAAAAATCTAGCCCCCATGTTATAATTATTACCCCTACTAACCGAGGAACAAAATGTATAAAATCTCAATAATATTTGACGGCAAGGCCCCTCAAGTATTTCAATATTCTGACGCCCTTGACGCTTTCTCTACTTATTTATTTAAGTGTATAGATTTAGGCGAGGCCAAAGATACAGCAACCTATAACCTCTCGCTACCAAATGGCAAGATGTATAGTAAAACATTTAACACAAATGGATTCGTGTCGAGCAAATGACAGCTCGCTTCCGTGTTGAAATATATGACGAAGTAAAGGATAATGACCTTACCCTTTACTTTGACCAAGGCGTAGACAAGGATTATCTAACCGAGTTAGCGTTTTCTAATATGTATAAGTTTCAAGGGAATATTCGTGCTTACGTGTATGATGACCTAAACCAGAAAAAAACAACCTGCTTGGTGTTGAATCGTGAGTTCTTACCGCCAAAACCTGGATAATAATCTTGGGGCGGGGGCTCCCTGCTGACCCCCTGCCCCATCTTCCCAAGATCGCCCGCAGACATGGGGGGTTTTCCACAGGTTTACGGCAGCTTGTGGATAACCTCGCAAATTTGATATCTGTCTATCTTGTCAAATGTCGGTGACCCGTGTTATACTTAGGCCAAATCAACAATCGAAAGGATAAATTCATGGCGCATAACCTTGAAACTAATGGCGATGAAGTCGCTTTTGCCATTCGTGGCACACCTGCTTGGCACAATCTTGCCAATCGTATATTCTCACAAGATGAGGATGTCAATACTCAAACAATGCTAGATGAGGCTAAACTCTCAAACTGGAATGTTCGTTTATCTCCAATAATTGAATATATCAATCCTGAATGGAATGATGTATCAGATTCACACTTAGTGCTACGCACTAATCCGTTTAATTCTGAAACCGATGTTCTTGCTGTTGTCGGTAAGAGATATAAAGTAGTTCAGAATGAGGATTTATTTGCGTTCGCTGACGCTATCCATGACGCTAACCCTGAGTGCCGTTGGGAATCTGCTGGCTCTCTCAAAAAGGGTAAAGTCGTATTTGGTAGCGTAGATATTCCACGCACTATGGTATTAGACCCACAAGGGGCTAACGATAAGACAAAATTGTATCTTATCGTATGGACAAGTCATGACGGCTCTGTTGCTGTTCAAGCATCGATAACACCTGTTCGTGTTGTATGCCAAAATACCTTGAATCTTGCCATGAGTAATGCGAAGCAATCATTCAAGATTCGTCATACTCAATCTGTCGAGGGCAGAATTCAAGTTGCTAGGGAAACTCTAGGTCTTGCTCTTGGATACTTTGATGAATTCGAGAAAGAGGTTAAAGAGTTATTCGAGCAATCAATAACTAATGTTGAATTCTCTAAATTGATTCGCACAATCTACCCTAAGCCAGATAAAGAATCTAGGGGTGCGATAAAGAAATGGGAAAATAAAGTTGTCCTAATTGATGACCTTTATTTCAATTCACCTACTAACGCAAATATCAATGGCACAAAATGGGGCGCTTTCAATGCTCTAATCGAGCGCCTTGATTATTTCCGTTCTGGTCGTGGCAATTCCGAAACACTAATGGCTGGTGCTTCTGGATTTGACCCTGTTCTAACTGCTGAGAAAAATAGACTTCTCAAGTTGGTAAAAGCATTTTAATAAATGCTAAACTAACGGGGGAATAAAATCCCCCGTTTTTTATTTGGTGCGTTAGATTAGCTCGGCTTAAATCGCTACCTTGTCACGGTAGAGATCGTGGGTTCAAATCCCATACGCACCGCCCGCACATCTGAGTGCAGGATTTTTGTGTTACGAATCACAGAAAAAACCCCTGAACCCCTTGCGGGATGTCAGTCGACTAGTGTACAATACGGGTCACAACAGAAAGGAAAGAAATGGAAACAGAAATAACCATGCCCGAAGCCCCCCTTCTTAAGGATAATGACCTTGAGGCAAAGTTGGAGCGTATCAAAAATCTAGAAGACTGGTTGTCCCGTTCACATGTCACAATCAGCAAGATTATTGATAACTTAACTATGGAGGGTTGGTATAGTCTAGATGTAGATAAGAGCGATGTGCTCAGAGACCTCTGTGAGATATTAGACCATACTCCACAGCAACAAATGTCTTGGACAACAAATATTGTAGTAGAAGGAACTACTTTGGTTAATCTAGACGAAGTAGAAGACTTTGATGTTAGATATCACCTACAAGATAGTTTGACAGTAGATTCCAGCGATTGGAATTCTAAGGTTGATTCATGGGATGTTAATGATGTAATATCTCAGGAATGGGATTAATGTATTACAAGTTGCATACACCTCTCGGTAAGGCCTGCCAGCAGGCCTACTGGGACGCAGAATGGTCTGGCTTGGACCCATATTATCTAGGAAATAATGTATTTGAAATTGGGACGGGACATGTAGAAAAAGTTACCTCCTTGATTTCTAAATATAAATTAGATATACTAGTGGAGTCAGAATATACGCCAACTGGCTATAAGACTGATAGGAGACAGTATGGACTACAGAGACGGTTTTGAAGACGGTGTAAAATTTACCCGTGAGGTTATTATTGCCAACATTCGCAAGTGGGCAGAAACTCAATCCGATTATGACGCACAAACGTTAGATTGGGTAGCAGACCGTATCGAGTATGGGACACTAGATGACAGCCTTGGATAAAATATATGTTGCCGTAGATTATATGTGGTGTGATCGTTGTCACGTAGCACGAGCTTCACATCTAATTAAACTATTAGAAGGCGAACTGTATTTTTGCGGACATCATTACACAGACCATAAAGAGGCCCTTGACAAAAAGGCCTATGAGGTAATAGAATTAAATAAGACGGAAGAAGTCCCTCAACTAGAAAAGGTGGTTTAAACATGGGAGACAGAGCAAACTTTGGCTTTACACAGCCAAATGGGCACACAATTGTGCTGTATGGACACTGGGCAGGCGGCGCAATGCTAAATCAATTAGCGAATGCGGTATTGGCGGCGGAGCCTAGGTGGGAAGACCCTGCATATGCAACACGTATCGCAATTAGTCAATTGGTTGGGGACCAGTGGACCAGCGAAATAGGTTGGGGGCTACACGTAGACGAGATATCAGACAATGAGCATAGGATTCCAGTAATCAATTGGGATAAGAAGAGATTCAGTCTTCATGAAGAAGAGTCATTCGACATAGACAATAATGTACGTGGGATGAGGGACGAACCAATCTTCACTATGGGCCTGGCGGCATTCTGTAGTAAATATGCAGATGACCTAGTCTCTGTGTGATATAATAGTGGCAGGTCCTAGCGGACCTGTCTACTAGAAGTATGGTGCGGCTACTAGGCTTCCGCCAAGTCGCTAAGTAATGCAGCATTGCTTGTTTCCTTTCGTTTCTGCTAGCAGCCTTACTTATCCATAAGATCTCTCATGTATTAGCTGGGAGATTTTTTTATTTGGCCCTCAGAAAAACTTGGGGGTAGGAAATTCTGTTTACGGATATCAAATATATTTCCTGGGAATTCGGACAATTTGGTCAAATGGGGCAGCTACCTGCTTCATATAGACAAATGTCGGGGGTAGGGTATATAATAGGGGCATATATCGAAAGGAACAAAAATGCCAAATTGGTGTTTTAATGGTCTGACCATAGAGGGAAATCCTGATTCGGTCAATAACCTAATTGCTCAGATGAATAAGCCATTTGTCATGACACATGATTCATGGAATATGGAAAACAACGAAATGGAAGCGATTGAAACTACCTATTCCAATCCTGTATTTGCTTTTCATAATATCTGGAACCACCGCCTAGAGAATATAACAGATTTAGAATATACCCAACAAATGCCGAAATCCACACTACCTGTGGAAGACGGCCAATGGTGGGAGGATACACAAAAAATAGCCTTAGTGGATAATTCTTGGTATAACTGGAATACACGTAATTGGGGAACAAAATGGGATGTTGCTGTATCTGAAGATAATGAATTTCCAGATACATATATGGAAGGTCCTACACAAAATGGAGATAACTCTGTAGTTTTCTATAACTTTCAGACTGCTTGGTCTCCTCCGATTCCCGCCATGGAAAAACTATCTGCACAATATCCTAGTTTATTGCTAACTCTATCTTATGAGGAGGAAACAGGCTGGGGTGGGGAATGCGAATTCCTTGGTGGAGAAATAACTAGTCAATCAGATTATGATAATAAATGCAGAGATTGTGATTCTGAAAATACTATGGAGTATTGCGATAATGACTGTGGCGAGATATGTTCATCTTGTAATTACCTAGCGGAGGCAGACCTAGAGGCAGTAGCAGAATGTCAGACCCATAAGATATACTTGGATACGAATGTGCCCGAATATAGAAAGGATAAATAATGGGATATCGCAATGACAAACCAAGCATGTTTGACGACATGCCAGACCAAGTTCAAGGCGCAGTAATTCAGGAAGTATCTGAACAACTATTTGATTCTTGGATAGAGAATCATCAAGATGAAGGTATGTTCATAGCCGATTATGAAATGGCCTCGATGTCCTCTGACCCCTCGATTAAACAAAGGTTTAACGAATATTGGGAAATAAAAGAGGATGAGGAGTACTACCTTGACCACTAATAAATTAATCGAATATATCAAACTACATAGATTGTCTATATCTCAAGATATGGAGAAGATAGGGGATGATTATCCAGATACAATTATTGGGGAAAAGGAATACTTACAGGGTGCCCTTGCGGCATTAGACCATATACTAGAGGTAGCAGAGGAAATGCTATGAATATGTCAATGGGAATGGACCCATTAGATCCACACATGCAGAAAGCGGTAGACGCTGGAGTTTCAGGCCTTGACATCATCCATGGGCACCTTAAGAGTCTCATATCGGATTGCGAAAGCAATTCTTTTATTGCACAGGCAGAGGAGTCCATGTCGCCCAATGACATGAATCATATGGAGAGCAGGTATTGGGAAGGCCAACTGGACGCTTTAACAGCAATATATAATTTGACATACTCGTTGGCATTCGCCATTAATAACAGGGAGGGAAGAAATGGATAGAGCAAATATCAATGAACCATTAGACCTACAGGAGGCAACACGTAGGGATGATATATACAATGAGTTAAATCTAATTGTAGATAGGCTAGAGAAGATTTCTGTATACCCGTCATTGTTATGGGTATGGACATTCGATATAATTCGTGACAAGTTCGAGAGCAGTCAATATGACGAACTACTGGCAGGAGAGCCAGACTATATAGATGAGGTCATTACTGAGGGAGTTACCCTAAAACAAATCTTTGATAAGTTTTGGGATGATGTTGACGGCCTAGGTCTTAGTATGGAATATGGCTCTGATGCCATAGAAGATACAATAATTGACTGGATGAGGGAGAATGACTTCCTCGTGGCACTAGATGATGATGGGTGGCTAAATGGCTGAGGAAGAAGTTTGGGATGAGCTGGATGAGGACCCCTGGCCAGGCAGGATGACTGAAAAGGAGATTGTCAATTTTAAGTTAGCCCTTGCCAAGGCTTGGATGGAGAATGGACAAGAACGGTTGGCCCATGATATAATTCGGACAATCGTAGAAAAGGCGGAGGGTCAAAATGAGCAATTATGATACTACATTAGAAATCCTGGAAGTTGAGTATTCATGCTCACCTGGAGGTGTAGACACATTTGAGGTATATGACAAAACGGACATATCGGACAGACCAATATATGAATCAGAGTCTTTGACGGATGCTGTGCAATATTGCTATAATCTAGGACGTAATTTTACCGTCCAAACGATAGCAGCATGGCACAAGGAAATGGAGTCATATGAGCCAGTCTGAACCATTAGATGTGGAAACCACGGTTTCGAATATCCATGATTGGATATTGGCTATAGATGTATATTCAGATGAAGGGATAAGAGACTGGATACCCAAGTCTAATCGTTTTGAGTTTCTAACCACGGTTCAAGATGGTTGTTTTTGGAGAGATGAAAAAGATGTACGGGCTAAAATTAGCTCTTACGGGGGGTATTTACAAATCCGTGAATATCCGATATAATGAATACCTATCATGAAAGGATCCATATGCAAACAAAGAGAGAATATCTCGTAAGTAAAGGAATAACAGTTGGGAAGAGGGGACGTTTCTCTTCCGCCGCAACTAAAGCTCTGCAGGATGCAGCAGCTCAAGGCCTTGTGTTTTTAAAGGAAAAACAGAAGCCAAGAAAATAACTAATAGTCTTACCCCAGGTGAGAGCTGGCGTTCTGTATTGTCATACTGCACCCGCCCGCTAGCACCAGGTCTTCAGATGAGGGGCCCTTACTACGGCGCCTCTCCCCGAGCTAGTTTCTCTTGCTTCCTAGCTCAGAGGTAGGCCATCCTTTCGGCCTTGAAGGCGGGGACATGATGGTCGGTCTACTAATCGGGCACGATCATCAGTGGTCGTAGGCAGGTAAGAATATGTGGGGGGTTCTGGCCCAAAGAACCAAAGGCCCAGCTGGTCGTTGACATTCCAAGCTGGCGGATGATCTCCCCACATATCACCATCGGCCACCACTATCCAAATGTAGGTTCATTATGATATAATCGAGGGTTCTAGGAAAGGCGGAGTATGAAAACCAAAGAACAACAGATAGGCGAACTACTGGCAAACTCAGTAGAGGATTATTTCTTCAATCCTGCCTCTTTGGGCAGGTATCTATCGGAGCAACCCATATACACCCTAAATCGCATTATAGAGGTTGTAGCATGGATTATAGAGAAGCAGGCAGAGCGTTATCGCAGAGAGGTTGCCGAAAACGGCACAATCTGCGAAGGGCTCATCATAGCCAATATGCTTGATAATGTGATTGACAAGATAAAGGTATCTAATGACTTCAAATCAGTCAAACTCCCTATCCTGCCAGAGGAGAGGGGAGCGTTCGTCAAATCCCTTCCTGAGACGGATAGTCAGGCATACAGGTATTCATGGCTACACGATACAATCAAGCCACATCAGAATGTCATATTAAACGAGATAGTCCGATGACCAAGCTATTAGAGGGCGATCAATGCGTTTGGTGTGGGCATGAATTCGAATGGCCTCTTCCAGGGCGGCGGAACAAAATCGAAACAAAGCTAGATGAATATAATCATATAATGGAATTGATCAGAACCATAATCCCTGTCCTGGTCCTTGGCCTGCAGATAATTATTATAATAAAACTATCTAGATAGCTCATGTCTCCTAAAGCAAGATATTCCCTGGAAAGATACTTTGGATCCTCCATCCCTGCTGCCATCAGATCGGCCCTTTCGATCGAGGGGATAAGGCCGTTAAAGACTGGATCTCATTTTAAGGTATCTGGAGAACGTGGCATATTCACATTCTTATATGCGGAAGGCGATATCATAACCTGTTTCGATCCGAATGGCCAGTTCAAGATGGTATCAGCCAATAAGGTGAAACGATCGATCAATCGATCTAAACGAGAGCGATATAAAAAAGGCGGGAAGAAAACAAAATCCCCTTAGCCCTATATAAAATACAACCCATATAGATATGATAGATCTAAGATATATCTTGGCCAATTTATCCACAGGTTATCCACATCCTGTGGATATTTTTGTGGATGGAGATATGGGCCAAAATTTGCATTTACGATCATATGTGAAAAATCCCTGAAAATTCTGGAAAATGTATGTTAAATCTAATATAATGTATATAGAATATAACAGAATGTTATACAAATGGATCAGAATCTAGGGGAATATGGGCCAAATTTATCCGTTTACGGAGCATGGCCAAATGCCCCTGAAGCTTGATGATATGGGCCAAAATTTATATTTACGAGGATATTGACAAAATCCCTCAAATATGCTAATAAATATGGCTCCAATGTGGAGCAAAATGGATTACGGTGGAGTAAAATGGAGGGCTTCAATTACACATATATCCAATTAAAGATATATTAGTAATAATTGGTAGTGATTTAGTAGCATTCTCTCCTAACATGCCCCATAGAATGCCCCTTATAGGCCTTCAAAGGGCCATTAGCGGGGGGATTAGGGGGAGATCCTATAAGGAGTATCTTGTGCATTTTCGCTACTGATGGCTTCGATTTCGGATATTAGGCGATGGGCCACGATATACTCCTACATTTGGATCCATCATATGCTCTGGAACCTTTAGCCCATCTGGATATACTATATGTATCGCATCCCCTAATGTCTCTGGATTTATATCTTTTGGCTCTATCGGCAGCGATAGCTGCTCCGTATCTGCCTTATATGAGGTTATATATCTGACCTCATCTAGTATATTATTGGCTAGGGCTGTATTTATCATCTCCGCCGACCAGGAAAATCGAATCGGTTCGGCTGAGAAATATACCACGAAATAGATATCTGGGTATTTGGTCTTGACCAAGACTGCATTTGCTATGGCCTTCTTTACATTATCTGTTCTTTGGGCTCCAGGTCTTTTGCCATTATCCTTCTTCCCGCCCTTTGATTCTACATACTCTATGCCCTGCCAGGACCCAGCAAACTGAGGGTCTTCCTGCCTGGTGGATCCGTATGCGATAAAGTCTACCTCACACCCTGTACCTGATATATAGACATTCTTTTCAATTGCGACAAATCCACGCTCTTTCAGATCTTGTTGTACCAATTCCTCGAATTCGTCCCCAGACCTCTTTGATTCAGCTTGGAAATTCATCCGACCTGCTTTCTATTCCTAGTCTGGGGTCTTTTCTTCTTGGGATATATCATATCTATATATTCACAACCCTTGATCCAAGCCTTTTTCCTATTTGGGAATATGGCCTGTGATCTAACGCCATTGGAATTCTCATAATACCATAATCCGCTAGCTTTATCTCTGCCGACCTTGACCCATTTCTTTATAGGTGGTTTGTCGTTGATGCTTTTCTCTAGGCAATTCTTGTCGTAGCAGAGATAGGTTGATTCCTCTAGTTGTTGCTTAGCTTTTAGCACATCTAAGGATTCTATTATTATCCTCTTAGACATTGGATTCCTCCATACATCTAAAGCAGACCTCGATCTGCTCACCATTCCTCTTAGTGTTTACTGTCTGAACTCCATACTCAAAACATAGGTCGCACATTGTCTCCCCTTACTCTAAATTCAATTGCGTCTCAAACAGGGTATCTGTCTGATTTAACTTATCTCCTTGTTCAAGGAGGTTGAATCCTTTGCTTCTTTCTAGGGCGACATACCTATAATCAAATAGCCCTAGGTCATCCTCGAGCTTCTTGAATATCTGCTCTGTAGGCAATAGCCCGCATGTGTATAGATCAAATTGTATCTCTGCAGGAGCAGGCTCATCCCATACATGTAGGGCTATATGTGAGGTCTCTATCATGACTACGCATGTCAGACCTCTATTGCCCTCTTTTGTTACATATGAGGAATATGGACCTTGTATCGTCTTCATGTCGATGGAATCGACTAATGACTGCATCCATTCTACCGCCGCCGTTTCACTTTTTAACGCACTATTTGTGTATCCATTTACGAGTAATTGATTATGTAATGGCATATACTATCTACTTTCTTTAAGGAAGGGTTGGACCTTTTGTATAACCCTAAATGCATCGCCAGTGTCTGGGTCCACAAAGTCCCACCTAGGGGTCTCGAAGTCATCATAGTTCAATGATGCCTCCAGGTTTTCTAAAAATCCCATTATATACCGTTCTCCTCCATGTATCTTAAACGCTCTTCGTATTTATCCCAATACGGAGTGCCATCTACATCATAATCAGAGCCTAATCTGTTTAATACCTCTTCGTTTTCTTTAAGAGTTTGCTCAATCAGTTGTTTTATCTTAAGAGCTCGCTCTTCTTTGTCTTGGTTATCTTGTCCAACGCTGGTCATTTCAGTCATCAGCATTTTCTTCGTCGTCCCACCCGTCAAGAAGGTCTATGTCAAATGATTTGAATGCTCTGTATACGACATAAGAAAATGCGCCCATGATTAGACCTAGAACTACTAATCCTCTTTTTCTTTTACTCATACCGCTCCTTATGTCTTAATTATATAGGAAGATCCAAGGTTTTGTCAATAGGCACATAGATATCCAAATAAGATCCCCACCAGCCCTGGATAGGGCTTAGTGGGGAATATTTAATTAAACCTTCTTGGGCCTAGTTTTTTTGGGTCCGATTACGGTTTCCCTGCGAACGCCGTGTTTATTTCTGTCAATTCTAACTTTTGGCTTTGGGCCATTTAATCCAGATCTAAACTTACCCTGCGAAGGATTTTTTCTCGCTACTTCTTGCGAAGTTAAAGCGCCTGATGGGGTACTGTTGGGTGGCGTCGTCATCCCAGTACCGTTATTGTCCATTAATAAATCTCTGTCTCTCCTGTGGCGTTGCACTCATGTTGAGCTAAGCCCTGACTCTCCGTCATTTGAAACATCATTTATTGTTGCGTCAGCAATTCCTGTTGTGCTGCCAACATTCTCACATCCACACTCAACGCACATTTTACTTGCCGTTGTTTCCGAGCCCTGCACCATCTTGAGATGATACATCCTTTGCCGCTGGAAGCGATCCAGTTGCAGGGGAATACTCGCCAGATGCGTCAATATCATTTGTTCCTGCTGGCTTAGTTGCCTCAAAGCCACCTAGATTTAATCCGTCTGTCATTTTTTTCTCCTATAGGTTTGTATTTAGATGGGTCTAGAAGTCCATCTATAGGTCTATTATAGCATTTATTAATTCTTGTATTTCTCGTGCCAGCAATCCTCGCAAATAGCTACATACTCGTTTTCTATGGTAATAAGGCGGGTTGCCATCTTGGAGCAGCCCGCCATTCCACATGTTCCCTCTAGTAGCATTACTTCTTTTTATTTGATTTTTTTACAGTCTTTTTGACTGCTGGCTTCTTTTTGGCTGGAGCCTTTTTGGCTGGAGCCTTCTTAGATGCTGCTTTCACGACTTCCACCTTCCCAACTGATTCTTCTAAAACAAGGGCAGTGTATTCATCCTCTTGTTTAAGGAACCAATTCTTTAATTTATTAAACATTATTTATTTCTATCCTTTTTAGTATATAATCGATCACCATTTGTGGCTTCCACTCTTCTGGAAGTTCAAGATTACTGATCTCTTGTATAATGTCCCGTCGGACTTTATTGTTTATATAATCTTCCACTATATTATTCTAGCACTCATATGATAAAGGGGCAAGCATACCCTGCCCCTTCGCCACGAGCTTACTTAATTAAAGCAACCTTTGCAGTTGGATTCTTTTTATTCCACTTCTTAGCGAGGGAATTGAACGCCTTCCTAATGTCTGCTAGAGCAACAGCATTTGCAGCATTTGCTGCATCTAGTTGTGCC
>Ga0194121_10003293_pt1 | contig 24694 bp, 22 predicted proteins | sample TA2MahCa50mmetaG_FD_148609 | JGI IMG/M metagenome (GOLD analysis project Ga0194121, IMG submission 148609) | Freshwater microbial communities from Lake Tanganyika, Tanzania - TA2015020 Mahale Deep Cast 50m | ecosystem: Environmental > Aquatic > Freshwater > Lake | place: Tanzania: Lake...
GGCCCAGTTTGGCGCGCCGATCAGCTCAGCGACTGGCCTGTCGCAGAAGCCAGCCGCCAGCGACCAGGCCAATCAAAACAGGCGACCAGGCAGACACGAGCGGCCAGAGCGTTCCCTTGACACCCAGGGAGCTGAAGATGAACGACATCAGGTAGTAGCCGAAAATCAACAGCACGCTGATACCAAAGCCCTGACTGCGGCTGGTGCGCGAGTTGGGGCGCACCCCCAGGCTGCTGCCCACCAGACCGAACACCAGACAGATGGCAGGGAAGGCAAACTTCTCCTGAATGCGCACCCGCAGGCGCCTCGACTCCTTCATATTGTTGGCTTCAGCCAGCAGTCGCTCGGCGCGGCGGGCCTGGGCCACGGTCATTTGATTGGCATCGGTGGGCAGCCGGGCGACATCCACGGGGCCCTGTCCCAGCGGGTAGAGGTAACGATCAAACTGGGCTGATGTGGTCTGACCGCCCTGCTCATCAACGCTGATCAAGCGCCCCTGGCGAAATTCCCACATGCCTTGCGATGGGTTCCAGGTCCCTTTGGAGGCCATCAACATCTGCCGTTGACCCATGCGCGAAAAATCGATCACGGTGACATCCTTCATCTCACCGGCTTCAAAGCGACGGGCATAAAAAATTTGGCTGAGACGCTTGCCAGCATTGGCATCTGGTGCCGTTGCATTCTCAAAGCGTGAATACAATGTGTCCTCAGCAGACTCAGTGGCAATTGCACGTCCAAGCGAGCGTTGCAAAGTGTTACCAGCCTCAAGATTGGCCCTTGGAACAATCACATCGTTAAAAACAAACGTGAGAACGCTCATCACGAGCGAGAGGGCCAGTGCTGGTGCGACCATTCGCCGCGTGCTGACTCCAACACTGCGCAGGGCTGTGAGTTCACTGTTGCCCGAGAGTCTGCTGTAGCCCAACAGCGTGGCCATCAATGTGGCCATGGGGAAGGCCAGCACCAAAAATGCCGGCAAATTCAGCATCAGCACCTGGACAGCAATCCAGGGAGGCAAGCCGGACTCGGCTACTCGCCTGACCAGCTCGAACACCACCCCGACCGACAGCGAGACGGCCGTGAAGGCCGCAATGCCAAACAACAAGGGACCGATCAGCTCGCCCAGCAGCCAACGATCCAGCAACGGAATCTTGCGCCAGTTGCGCTTGGCAGCGTCGATGTAGTGATCCATTACAGCTGAAACCCCTCGCCGAGGTAATGGCGGCGCACCATGGGATCAGAGCCCATGGCATCTGCGGTGCCGGAAGCAAGGATCTTGCCGTCGGTGAGGATGTAGGCACGATCCGTAATGGCCAGCGTCTCGCGCACGTTGTGATCGGTGATCAGGACTCCCATGCCACGCTGCCGCAAGGATCCGACCAGCTCCTGCAGATCAGCGACTGCCATGGGATCCACACCCGCAAAGGGTTCATCCAGCAGCAGATAGCGCGGACCCTGCTCCCCAACAGCCAAGGCGCGGGCCACTTCACAGCGGCGCCGCTCACCACCTGAGAGCTGAAAACCCTTGCGCTGCAAAAACGGCTCGAGACGAAAGTCACTCACCAACTGATCGAGCCGTTGCCGTTGTGACAATGGCGGGGTGCCACTGACCTGAAGAGCCAGGCGGAGGTTGTCAGCGACCGTGAGCTGCCGGAACACGCTGGGTTCCTGGGGTAAGTACCCAATGCCAAGCCGGGCCCGCCTTGGCATCGAGAGGTCCTCGACAGCATCCTCATCGACCGTGATCCTGCCTGAATCAGGGCGCAGCAATCCGGTGATCAGATGGAAGGTTGTCGTCTTACCAGCACCATTGGGACCCAGAAGACCGACCACTTCAGCTGGCAGAAGCTCAAGGCTGACGCCACAAACCAGAGGGCGTCCGTCAATGCTGAGTGAGACGTCTTGAACGTTCAGACTCATGGCGTTGCATCCAGCCTCAAGGTGCTGACCACCTGGGCACCCTTGCGCGGCTGAGCCACAACCCGCTGGCTGTTGAGCAGCACGATGACCCGCTCAGCCCTGAGCGAACTGCCATCGGGCTGAATCACATCCACATCGCCGCTGAGCACGATGCGCGCTTCCCTCGAGAAATACTGGGCCTGGCGTGCCGTTGCGACGACCCGCTGATCGGGGTAGACGATCCGAACGTTGCCGCTGGCCGTGATGATGCCGGTGCTGTTATCAGCCTGCTGAAGGTCTGACTCGATCGACACCAGGCCCGTCGTCGCCAGGGCAGCTGCAGGGGTGGCAGAGACGCCATCCGTTGGCTGCATTGCGCTGGAGCCTGTCGGAAGCTGTGGCGGTCCGGCATGGGCCACTCGGGCTGGGGCAACGAACACAGCCGCGGCTCCTGCGGCAAGCCATGCCACAAGGCCTTTACTGAAGACCCTCTTGCGGTGAGGCGAAGGGCTGGCGCTGCAGCGAAACACGTGGATCTCCTGCGGCACCAGAGGCATGGGGCAATCTGCTGCAATCTACAGATCAAATGATCGAGCAACGCTGCAAGAGCAGGGGCGGCAGTGGGCCGTCCTGGGCAGCAGCACACGCTGTGGTGTCGGTCTGTGCCTGCAATGCAGCCAGGTGTCTGCTGGCCGCGTAGCGAAGGGTCTTGAGGTCATAGCCAGCGGCCACATCGCTGCAACGGTTGAGCCGGCCCAGGCCCTCGCCCATCAAGATCACAGCCCCCCGTTGATTGCCGCGTTCACGATGCAGCTGGGACACGGCGATCTGCAGGATGCCTTGCAGCATCAAGCGCAGGGCAGCGCAACTCTCATGCCACAGCTCTTCAAGGGCATCGTGGGCGCTGTACCACTGACCAGCATTGAACAAGTCCACAGCAGCCAGCCAACGGGGATCATTGGCTAGCTGCTGCTCAGCATCTGGGCCAGGGGCTGCTGTCATTGGCCGTTCAGATCCGGGCAACGCTGCAGCGGTCCCCGGGCGCTCAGCGTCGCGCAGGCTTTTTGGCGGGCAGCTTGCGCAAACGGATCGACTCTGGAGTGACCTCGAGCATCTCGTCGGGTCCGATGTACTCGAGAGCTCTCTCAAGCGTCATCTGCAGGGGAGCCTGCAGCGTGTCGAGTTCATCAGCACCCGCGGATCGCATGTTGGTGAGTTGTTTGGCCTTGCAGACGTTGATCTCAAGGTCCTGCGGGCGGTTGTTTTCACCAACGATCATGCCTTTGTAGACCTTGGTGCCAGGGCTGATGAAGAACTGACCGCGGTCTTCTGCGTTCTTCAGGGCATAGAAGGTTGCAGTGCCCTCTTCAAAGGCGATCAGCACACCGTTGCGGCGGGTATCGAAATCGCCCTGCATCGGGCGGTAATCCAGAAAAGAATGGCTCATGATGCCCTCGCCACGGGTGGCGCGGATGAACTCGCCACGGAAACCGATCAGCCCGCGTGAGGGGACCACGAATTCGAGCTGCGTGCGCCCATCGTTGGAGGTTTCCATGTTCTGCATCTCTCCCTTGCGAATGCCGAGTTTTTCGATGCAAGAGCCGACAGCAGCTTCTGGCACATCCATGACGAGGGTTTCAAACGGCTCATGGGGCGTGCCATCAATGGTGCGAAAAATCACCTGCGGTTGGCTCACCTGAAACTCATAGCCCTCACGGCGCATTGTTTCAATCAAGATGCCGAGGTGAAGCTCACCGCGTCCGCTGACCGAAAAGCGATCAGGTGAGTCTGTGTCTTCGACGCGCAGGGCCACATTTGTGAGCAATTCACGTTGCAGCCGATCACGCAATTGACGACTGGTGACAAATTTGCCTTCCTTGCCTGCAAACGGAGAATCATTCACCACAAAAGTCATCTGCAGGGTCGGCTCATCGACCTTGATCAGGGGCAGCGCCTCGGGGTTATCTGGGCAGGCGATGGTTTCGCCGATGTTGACCTCATCAAAACCAGCCACAGCAACCAGATCGCCAGCACTGGCCGTCTCAATCTCGACCCGTTGCAAGCCCTGAAAGCCGAGCAACTTGCTGATGCGCCCCCGTTTGATCGATCCGTCATCGCGAATCAAGGCGGCTGGCTGCCCGGCCTTGATCACGCCGTTGTGAATGCGGCCAATCATGATGCGACCCAGGAAGTCGCTGTAATCAAGGGTGGTCACCTGCAGCTGCAGGGGCTTGGTGGCATCACCGACCGGCGGTGGCACATGCCGCAGGATGGCATCAAAAAGCGGCCTCATCGAGTCGCTTTCAGTTTTCATATCGGGCTTGGCATAGCCGCCCATGCCACTGCCGAAGAGATAGGGAAAATCACACTGATCATCATCGGCACCGAGCTCAAGAAAAAGATCGAGAACCTTGTCTACAGCAATCTCCGGATCGACCCGGGCACGATCAATCTTGTTGACAAAAACAATCGGCCTTAGGCCTTTTTCAAGTGCTTTCTTGAGCACAAAACGGGTCTGAGGCATCGGCCCCTCGTTGGCGTCAACGATCAGCAGAGCTCCATCAACCATTCCCAGCACACGCTCAACCTCTCCGCCAAAATCGGCGTGGCCAGGGGTGTCTACAATATTGATACGAATTCCGTTGTAATCAACCGCAGTATTTTTAGAGAGAATCGTGATTCCTCTCTCCCGTTCAAGATCATTCGAATCAAGCACGCAAGTTGGCACTGCTTCGCCATCGCGAAAAATGCCCGACTGACTCAACAGGGCATCCACCAAGGTGGTCTTGCCATGGTCAACGTGGGCAATAATCGCAATGTTGCGAATTGCCGCGCCTTTGTGCTCTCCACCCATGTAGGGATACCCTGTCGCTAATGAGTCCAAGAGAAGACTCTATCGCAGCGAGCCCCCTCGGCTCAGGCTCATTGGCTGAGCCGCTGGGCCGGTTCAAACACCCGCAGGGCCTGGGCTGTGCCCTCATAGCGCCAGTGCCAGGGCTCGTAGTTGACGCCCTGGCTGTTGCCACGGGGAAACGAGAGCACAAACTGATAGCGCGCTGCATTGGCCTGGAGCCAGGCAAACGCGGCGGTCTGGTCGAACGCGGTTGAAAGATTGCTTCCCGGAGCGGCGCCATCGCCCAGGTCGACCGCATAGCCGGTGCCGTGTTCGGAGTATCCAGGTGGTGCACTGACCCGGGCGCGCTCTCGTGCTGTCTGATTGCGCTCCGACTTGATCTCAAAAAAGAGGCGGTTTTGAACGGCCTGAGAGCGAAACGCACTCAACACAACCAGATCAATACCGTCATCGCGAGCTCCGCTCTGCATCGCCAGTAGCGCCTTGGCGGCATCCTGCTGCAGTTGCTGACCCGGAGCAATGCTGACCAGCTGGGCAGGGTCGACCTCTGCATAGGGGAAATGGCCCAGCAGACGCCCATCAGCGGCCGGGGCAGCGCCGAGGCGCGCCAGCACAGCGGACTGGCCCGAGCCTGTCAACACACTCCGGTTCAACAGAACTAGAGCAACCAGTCCCGACAGAAACAGCAGCAGGGAGATCGTCCAACGCAGTGCCCATGGGGAGCGCCGCCGAGACAAGGCAATCACCTTGCGGCGCGCCTGAGGGATCTCGTCAGGAACCGCGACCAGGGGTCGCTCCGATCGTGGACGCCATGAGCCCGAAGCGGACGAGCGGCTGAAGCGGGCCAGAACGCTGCCATCACAGGGGCATGACAATCTTAATTGGCACCTTCCGATTGGCCATCAACCCTCCGCCCAGCAGTGTTAGCGTCCAGCCCAGATCCGTGAGCCGGAGCGCTTTTCATGTTGCGAGTGGCGGTGGTTGGTGGCGGCCCCAGCGGGTCGTGCACCGCAGAAGTGCTTGCCAAAGCCGGTATCGAAACCTGGCTGTTCGAGCGCAAGCTTGACAATGCCAAACCCTGCGGCGGTGCGATTCCGCTGTGCATGGTGGCCGAGTTCGACCTGCCGGAGTCGATCATCGACCGCAAGGTGCGCAACATGAAAATGATCTCCCCCTCGAACCGCGAGGTGGACATCAACCTCGACAACGCCGATGAGTACATCGGCATGTGCCGCCGCGAGGTCATGGATGCGTTCCTGCGCAACCGCGCTGCTGAGCTGGGTACCCATCTCGTCAATGGCCTGGTGACCAAGATCGACACCGGGGCAAAGCGCCAGGGCCCATACACCTTGACCTATTCCGATTACAGCGGCGGTGAAGCCACCGGCGAGAGCAAAACCCTTGAAGTCGATCTGATCATCGGTGCTGACGGTGCCAACAGCCGTGTGGCCAAAGCCATGGACGCTGGCGATTACAACGTCGCCATTGCTTTTCAGGAGCGCATCAAGCTGCCTGCCGAAGAGATGAAGTACTACGAATCTCTCGCAGAGATGTATGTCGGAACCGACGTTTCACCCGATTTCTACGCCTGGGTGTTTCCCAAGTACGACCACGTCGCCGTCGGCACCGGCACCATGCAGAACAATCAGGCTCTGATCAAGAGCCTGCAAGAAGGCATTCGTGAACGCGCCAAGAAGCGCCTGGTCAATGGTGAAGTGATCAAGGTGGAAGCCCACCCGATTCCCGAGCATCCGCGCCCGCGTCGTGTGGTGGGGCGCATGGCTCTGGTGGGTGATGCCGCCGGTTATGTGACCAAGAGCTCCGGTGAAGGCATTTACTTCGCCGCCAAGAGCGGCCGCATGTGCGCCGAGCAGATCGTGGAGGCCAGCAAGGGCGGCCAGCGCGTGCCCACTGAGGCCGACCTCAAGGTCTACCTGAAGAAGTGGGACCGCAAGTACGGCGCCACCTACAAGGTGCTGGAGCTACTCCAGAACATCTTCTACCGCAATGACGCAGCCCGCGAGGCCTTCGTCGAAATGTGCGACGACAAGGACGTGCAGCGCCTCACCTTCGACAGCTACCTCTACAAACGGGTGGTGATGATGAACCCCTGGCAGCAGCTCAAGCTCACCCTGCTCACCCTGGGGTCAGTGTTGCGCGGCAATGCCCTGGCTCCCCAGGACTACAAACCGGTTGACAGTGCCGTGCGCGACGAGTCCGAGGTCAACGCCATGCTGGCTGTCAGCACCATCAAAGGCGGCATCCGTACCGGAGCTCAGAAGCAGGTTCAGGCCGCTGAGGCCAGTGAGGAGCGCGAACCCGCACTCTCGGCTCCGCACTGACTCGCGAAGGCTTCAGCTGGATGCCATCGCTTCGGCAATGGTGACCAGCTTGAGCTTCTGGCTGTCCCAGAGAATCAAACGAAAACAGCTGGGGATGTCTTGCAGCCTGAGATAGGTGGCCTCGGTCAGCAGATGCTGGTTGGCCTGATGGCAGGCCCGCAGCCGGTAGTTGGGAATGCGTTCACACAGGTGGTGAATGCTGTGAAAGGCGATATCGGCCGAGAACCAGTGCAGCAGCGCTGGTAACTGCAGATTGCTGCTGCCCTCGGTGGCCCCACGCAGATAGCTCCAACCCTCCTGACCATTGGCATAGGAGCCGGGGAAATTGTGCTGCACAAAGAAAATGCAGATAAAGATCGCCGCAGAAAGGGTCATCACCGTGGCGTAGCAGGTCCAGAAGAGGCCATGGCCCAGCCATTGCCCCATCAGCCACCAGCTGGTGAGCACCACCACCGTGTTGGCCGCCAGATCGGCCAGTTCGCCGCGTGTGTACCAATGGCTTGATTTGAAATCGCGCGTGAGCTGGGGCAGATCAGCCACACCGGCCCAGCCGCGAGTGGCCAGATGGGAGACCATGGCCGAGACCCATTGGCAACTGCCGAGCAGCAACTGCAGACGCGCCCGGATGATCAGATAAAAAAAACCACCCGGAAAGAGCATCAATGGATGCCTGGAGAGGCCATACCAGAATTGCTGTCGCGCCGAGAGCGCGCTGAACTGCTCCACACTCAGCAAGGACGAGGGACCGCGGTACAGGGCCCAGTTGCCGTTGTGCTTGTGGTGGAAGGCATGCCCCCGCGACCAGGGGTACTGGGGGATCGCATTCAGACCGCCCAGCAGAAAGCCCGCAGCCCTGTTCAACAGCGGTGTGCTGAACAATGAGCCGTGACCGCAGTCATGCATCAGCGCAAAGCTGCGCGCTGACAGCAGCACCAGCAGCAGCAGCACCGGCACCAGCAACAACGGCAGCAGGCCAGGCAGCGGTGCCAGCTTCGGAATCGAGGCCCACAACACCACCACCGGCACCAGGGTTGAGACCAATTGCCAGCCGGCTCTCCAGTTGCTGGGGCGGCGAAACGCCGCCAGGCTGAAATCGGTGCGGCGCAGGGGAGGCGAGGAGGTGATCGCGGTCAGTGCGCTGCCCTAGGGATCAGGTGCGAGGGGCCACCTGTTGAAGCATCACCCTAAGCACCCACGCTGCAGATCAGCCGCTGATGCGGCTGAAATCGGCCAGCACCCAAGCCTGATTGCGCAGAACGCCGAGCAGATTCAAACGATTGGCCCGCACCTTGGGGTCGTCGGCCATGACCATCACGCTCTGCTCACCGTCAAAAAAAGCCGCCAAAGCACCGCTACCCGCACTGAGGCCGCGCGCAAGCTCGGCGTAGCGATCCACCCCCACGCCGGTGGCCAGCGGTTCGAGCGCCTCCAGCACCTGCAGCATGCCCTGCTCACTGCTCTTCTCAAACAGAGCTGGCTGCACCACAGCCCCAGCCGCCAGGGCACCAGGCGGTAGATCGCCCTTTTCGGCCAGTCGTGAGGCACGTGTGACCACGGCCTGCACCGCAGGCAGTTCACCGCTGCGGCGCAGCTTCACCAGCAGGTCGGCGCGGCTGCGGGCATCGAAGGGATCACGGATGATCCGCTCCAGCGGCACCCCTTCTCCCGCCACCGCCTGCACCAGATCGGGATCCACCCCCGACTCCTCCAGCAGGCTCTGCAGCCGCTGACGCAGGAACTCAGCCAGTTCAAGCGCCAGCGCCTCTGGTGCAACCTCGAACTGGGGCAGCAGCGATGCCCAATGGGCCGTAGCGCGCTGCAGCAGGGCCACAAGATCGAGCTGCCAGCCCTTGTGCCAGAGGATCTGCAGCAGCCCGTTGCCGGCACGGCGCAGGGCGTAGGGATCCGATGAACCGCTGGGCCGCTCGCCCTTGGCGTAGATGCTCAACAGCAGCTCAAGCCGCTCGGCCAGGGCCACCACGGCTCCAGCATCCGAGCTGGGCAGGCTGTCGCCGGCTCCTTTGGGCAGGTAGTGCTCAAGCACAGCCAGGGCCACCTCGCGCGGCTCACCCTCAACCAGCAGATATTTGCCGCCGATCACGCCCTGCAGCTCAGGAAATTCACCCACCATCTGGCTGACCAGATCGTGCTTGCAGAGATGGGCCGCGCGGCGCGCATGGCTGGCCGCGGGTTCAGCGAGCTGGAGTTGCTCCAGCAGCACATCGGTGCACCACTCGAGCCGCTCGACGCGATCGCGCAGGGAACCGAGGCCTTCGGCAAAGGTGACCCGGGCCAGCTGGTTGCGGCGGTCGATGCTGGCCACGGCCCGATCAGCGTTGACGAAAAATTCGGCATCGGCCAAACGGGCTTTGAGCACACGTTCATTGCCCCGGCGCACCGTTGCATCGGACTCTGGAAGCGCATTGCCGATGCACAAAAAGCGTGGCAACAGGGTGCTGCGCGCTTCAAAGAGCAACGGGTCTCCTGGGGCGTCAAGGCGGATCAGGGGCACATAGCGTTGGTGGGCGCGCATCACCGTGCTCAACACCTCAGGTGGCAGCGTCAGATAGCGGGTTGGCACATCACCCTCGAGCAAACGGGGCGATTCGACCAGATCGGTCAATTCTTCGAGCAGATCCTCAGGCAGGTCAGCCTTGGCCTCTTGGGCAGCGGCAGCAGCCGCGATGCTCGAGCCGATGAACTGCCTGCGCTGCCTGCGATCGACGCAGACACCAGCTCCTGCAAGGGTGTCGGCATAGACCTCTGCATTGGCGATCGGCACGTCAGCGCAGTGCAGGCGATGGCCGCGACTGATGCGATCAGCGCTCACCGCAGGATCACAGCTTGGCAACACAATCGGCAGGATCCTGTCGTCCAGCAGGGCCACCAACCAGCGCACCGGTCTGGAAAAACGGCTCTCACCAACACCCCAGCGCATGAACCGCCGCCCCTGCACAGCGCCGATCCATTGCGGTACAAACAGCTGCAGCAGGTCTTGCGCACTGCGCCCTCGCTCGAGCACCGTGGCAAAGACAAAGGGACCTTTGGGCGTCTGGCGCACCTCCAGCTGCTCGGGCTCGATGCCGCATCGCCTGGCAAAGCCAATGGCCGCTTCAGTGGCGGCGCCATCGCGGAAGGCCTGAGCGGCAGGGGGACCCTTGCGCTCCTCTTTGGCATCGGCAGCGGACTGGCCAAGCCCTTCGATCTGAACGACCAGGCGCCGCGGTGTGCTGGTGCAGCAGATCGCTTGATGCGTCAGCCTGGCATCGGTGAGATCACGCTGCACCAACTGTTCGAGTTGGGGCAGGGCAAGGCGGGCAAAATCGGCCGGCAGCTCCTCGGTCCCGATTTCCAGCAGAAAGGTCGACAACGCAGCCCTGTTGATGGCAGCTGCCCACTGTATGAAGCCCAGGGTTTGCAGCCGCTGGGGCAGCCTGTTCGCTACGGTCAGCCTTGCACCGTTCAACGTTTGAACACGTGACCGCCGGACCTGCTGCGACCGATTCCGGCCCTCTGCCCAGCATCGCTTCGGGGGTGGAGCGCACCAAGTTTGAACAACTCAAGGCAGACAGTGGCCACCTCAAGGAGCCCCTGCTCAGCGAACTGAGCAATGAGCTGCCCAACTTCAGTGATGGTGCTGTCCAGATCCTCAAATTCCACGGCAGTTACCAGCAGGACAACCGCGACAACCGTCAGAAAGGGCAGGACAAGGACTGGCAGATGATGCTGCGGCTCCGCAACCCTGGTGGGCGCGTCCCTGCGGCGTTGTTCCTGGCCCTTGACGAGCTGGCCGATCGCTACGGCAACGCCACCCTGCGGGCCACCACCAGGCAGGCCTTCCAGATGCACGGGGTGCGCAAGGAGAATCTCAAAGAGGTGATCGGCACCATCGTGCGCTCACTGGGGTCGACCCTGGCTGCCTGCGGTGACATCAACCGCAATGTGATGGCGCCAGCCGCGCCCTTTGAAAGCGGTGCCTATCCGGCTGCGCGCGATCTAGCTGAATCGATCGCCGATCTGCTCAGTCCCCAGGCCGCCGAGGGCTCCTATCTCGACCTCTGGGTCGACGGGGACCTGCGCTACCGCATCAAACCATCGGCAGCGGTCAAGAAGGTCAAAGCCCGCCAAAGCGAAGGTGCCGTGGCCTCAGGCGATGCAGCCGAGCCGCTCTATGGCTCGACCTACATGCCCCGTAAGTTCAAGGTGGCGGTCACCGTCCCTGGCGATAACTCCGTTGATTTGCTGACGCAGGACATCGGCCTGGTGCAGTTCGCCGATCCCAACGGCAAGCCCCAGGGCTGCAACGTCTATGTCGGCGGTGGTATGGGGCGCACGCACAACAAGGAGGAGACCTTCGCGCGCACCGCTGATCCGCTCGGGTATGTCGCCCAGGAGCATGTGCTCGATCTGGTTCAGGCCATTGCCGCCCTTCAGCGCGACCACGGCGATCGCCAGCAGCGACGCCACGCGCGCATGAAGTATCTGATTCATGAGCGCGGCATCGCCTGGTTCAAACAGGAGCTGCAGCGGTATTTCGCCCATCCGATCAAGGGCATGCGACGCGAGCCTGCCCGCAAGCTTCTCGATTACCTGGGCTGGCACCGGGTTGCAGCCGGCAAATGGTTCGTGGGCCTGCCGCTGCTGTGCGGCCGCCTCGCGGGTGCGCAGAAGGCCGGCCTGCGCCAACTGGTTGAGACCTACCAGTTGGAGCTGCGGCTCACCCCCAACCAGGACCTGCTTCTCTGCAACATCGCAACCAACCAGCGATCTGAGATTCAGCAGGCGTTGTCGGCCATCGGCTTTGAGACCCCAGAGGCGCCAGCGCTACTGGCACGGCATGCCATTGCCTGCCCGGCCCTGCCCCTGTGCGGCCTGGCTGTGACAGAGGCCGAGCGCATCTTCCCGGAGGTGTTGGAGCGCCTGGACAACCAGCTGCAGCGGCTCGGCATCAACAAGCCTGTGCTGGTGCGCATGACCGGCTGCCCCAATGGCTGCGCGCGTCCCTACATGGCTGAAATCGGCCTGGTGGGCAGCGGCGTCGATCAGTACCAGTTGTGGCTGGGCGGCACACCGGGCCTCAACAATCTTGCCGAGCCCTACCTCGAGCGTATGCCGCTCGAGGCGCTCGAAACGACGCTCGAGCCCTTGTTGATGGCCTGGCAACACGCCGGCGGCAGGCGCAGTTTTGGGGCCTTCATCGGCAGCCTGGGGCGTCAGCAGGTGACAGACCTGCTCGGCGCGGCATCCAGCCGCCCATAAATCGCCACGGGTTGCTGCTGCAACCAGGCCCAGAGCTGATCGCCATAGCTGAAGTGCCACCACTCGTTGGGATGGCGGGCAAATCCGCTTTCGGCCATCACGTCATTCAGCAGCCTGCGGCGGTGATGCCACAGCGCGGCATCGCCTCCAGGATCGTCAGCGGCAAGCTGTGCATAGTGCTCGGGTTCGGAAACAGCGCCGATCGCATCGATCGCCCCCCCCATCTCGAGGGGGGTGCCATCGGCAAGCGCCAGGGTCAGATCAACGGCTGCTCCGGTGCTGTGGGGCGGCGGAGTCGCAGGATCCTCACTGGGTGGCGCCCAGAAACGGGACACTTCAGCCACGATCCTGTCGCGTTCAGCTGAGGGAGAGCCTGGGTCGAGATCAACTCGTTTGCACTGTTCAGCAATGGTTGAGTCGACCATGAACTGCTGCACAGTGAGCGGCCGCCAACCATCGAAGATGGCCAGCCTGAGGGCGCCATCGCGCCGCTGCAGCGATGCTTGGGCCAGCAACAGCCGTTGGATCACGCCACTGCGCAGTTGAAACGGACTCTCTCCAGCCCCGTAGGGCGCACCCAAGGCGGCATAGGGATGGGGCTCAAGGCGCAGCAGCACAGGCGGCAAGAGCTGCAGCGGCTCACGGCAATCGGCAATGGTGATCGTCTGCCAAGGCCTTGAACTCATGACAGCAGAGGGGGAACTGACGCGCGCATGGTCTCAATTGAGCTGTGCAGCAACCTGGCTGAGGCGCTGACGCTGCTCCTGGAGCAGATGATCCAGACCTGCATGCTGCTTCAGGTCTGGATCGCTGTCGATGATGGCCTGGGCCACCGTGCGGGCCCGCTCCAGGACAGCGCCGTCATGGGCAAGGCTGGCGAGGGCCAGATCCGGCAAACCCGACTGGCGGGTCCCCAGTACCTGCCCAGGCCCCCTCAGCCGCAGATCCATTTCGGCCAGTTCAAAGCCGTCATTGGAGCGCTCCAACAGCTCAAGGCGTTGGCGTGCCAACGGATTGCTGCTGTCGTTGATCAGCAGACAATGGGACTGGGCAGCCCCTCGCCCCACGCGCCCGCGCAGCTGATGCAGCTGGGCCAGCCCGAAGCGCTCGGCGTGCTCAATCAGCATCACCGTGGCAGCGGGAACATCGACTCCCACCTCCACCACGGTGGTGCTGACCAGGACCTGGCTCTGGCCCGAAGCAAAGGCGTCGATCGCCTGCTGCTTGGCTTCACTGCTGAGCCGGCCATGCAACAGCCCCACCTGCAGATCGGCAAACACGGTGCTGCTGAGCTGGGCATGCACCTCAACCGCCGAGCGCAGGTCCATTTTTTCTGATTCCTCAACCAGGGGCAGCACCACATAGGCGCGCTGCCCCTGGGCCACCTCACGGCGAATCAGGGCATAGGCCTCATCACGGCCGCCGCTGCGCAGCACCTGGGTTGCAATGGGGCGCCGACCTGGCGGCAGCTCATCGATCTGACTGACGTCCAGATCCCCATGCAGCGACAGGGCCAGCGTGCGCGGAATTGGGGTGGCCGTCATGGTGAGCAAATGGGGCTGCAGTCCCTTGGCCAGCAGCCGGTTGCGTTGATTGACACCAAAGCGGTGCTGTTCATCAACCACCACCAGGCCCAGCCGCTCAAAGGACACCGGGTCCTCAAGCAGTGCGTGGGTTCCCACCAACAGCTTCAACTGACCGTTACCCAGATCATCGAGCAGCTGCCGCCGCCGGCGCGCCGGGGTTGAACCGGTGAGGAGTGCGCTGCTCACGTGCAGCTCGTTCAGCCAAGCATTGATCTTGTGAAAGTGCTGCTGCGCCAGCACTTCAGTCGGAGCCATCAAAGCGCCCTGACAGCCGGATTCGATCGCGATCAGCAGGGCGGCCAAGGCCACAACCGTTTTGCCGCTGCCCACATCACCCTGCACGAGCCGGGCCATCGGTTCAGAGCGGCCCAGGTCCTGACGAATTTCGCCCAGGACCCGTTGCTGGGCAGCGGTGAGGGCAAAGGGCAGCAGCTCCACAAAGCGCTGTATGAGCCCCTGCGGCTCGCCCAGCCCCAAGCTGCCACCAGAGAGCAACGCGGGCGCCTGGGCAGCCTTGAGCGCCCGTCGCCGCTGGGCGAGGCCCAATTGCAACAGCAAGAACTCATCGAAGACCAGACGGGTGCGCGCCGCCGTCAGTTGCTGCTGATCAGCGGGTTGATGAATCACCGTCAGCGCCTCGGCGAGGCTGATCAGACCCTGCTGCTGACGCAACGCCAGAGGCAGCGGGTCCAGGCATTGCGCAGCAAGCGGCAAGACCGCATCAATCGCCTGGCGCATGCGTTCAGCACCCAACCCTTCGGTGAGGCTGTAAACCGGCAAGAGGCGTCCGATGTGCTGCGACTGCACCGTTGCCCCGGCGTGATCCAGCACTTCCATGAGCGGATCACTGAAGCCAGGCCCATAGGGGGTCTGCTTCACCAGGCCACTGACCGCGATGGTGGCCCCAAGCGGAAACTGACGCTGCTGACTCTTGAGCCACGCCGGACTGGTGAAGCGGCGCCCCGCCATGAAACGGCTGACGCGCAGCTTCCCGGTGGGATCATGCAGGTGCAGCTCGAGAATGCTCAGGTTGGGGTTGCGCGGACTCACAAAGGCATGGGAGCGGCGCACGCAGGCCACGATCGTGGCCGTCTCACCCGGCACCAGGGCGCGGATGCGCTTCAGGTTCGCGTAATCGAGGTAGTCACGGGGGTAATGGCGCAGCAGATCGCGCGCCACCAGCAATCCCATTTGGGCCAGACGGGCCGCACTGCGGGGGCCGATGCCTTTGACATCAGCCAGCGGAGTCAGGGGCGAAAGAACCAAGGCGGCGCTTTGATGGCGCACCTGTTTGGACGCTGTGGCGAGTTTGAGCCGCGGCGGAGCCATCTCTGCAGCGGGCCGATGCTGCTGGCGCAACGCCAGCAGCCACTCACGACTCAGTCGCACCAGACGCTGCCGTTGCCCCAGGCTCAGGTCTTCGTAACGGCTGTAGCCAGCCAGAAGAGCCTGCAGGCGTTCCTGGTGGGAGGCATCGAGCGGAACCGGGCAATCGCCTAGCTGGAGGCGCAGGAACGCGGCAAACGTCTCACGACGCCCCTGCAGGTTGCCAAAACCTCGGTCAGCCTCCAGCTGCAGGCCCTGTTGCATAGGCAACAACCAGCGGTGCAGACGGCGCTCTAGGGCGACGTCTGAGGGTTCTGGGCTGTCGCGTGATCGTTCAGCCACAGCTGATGGGCTTGCTGGACCTGGAGCCGTTGCTCCAGGCGTTGGTAGGTCTGCGCCATTCTGCGCAACTCCTGGCGCGTTTGCTGGAGGCGGCTGCGGCAGGTGCGCAGTCTGGGCTGCTCAGACTCCAGATCGGCGGGCTTGAGCAGCAGAGCCTGGGTGTCCAGCAGATGATCAGATCCCGGGTCAGGAACCGGAAGACTCAAGCGCACCAGATTGGCTGCACTGGTTTGACTGTCGATCTGGCCGGCAGCCACGGCCTCGAGCAAGCGCAAAGGCAACAGCGTGTTCAGCAGTCCCAGGCGCATCAGCTCAACGTTGATCGCATGGGACAGCGTGCGCAACCGCCTTGCTAACGCCGCTTCAAGCTGATCCAAAAAAGCCAGCAGCAAGCCCGGTTCAGCAGGCAGCAGGGCATCCCCTGAAGCCAAGGTGGCCGTCGCTGGAGCGGGTTCTGCCTGGGCTTGATCCAACAGCTGCGTGAACGCGGCGATCAGATCGGATGCCACATCCTCCTGCTCCGCAGGCACGGAGGTGGGGTCTTGCGGGCCATCACCTGCTGGGGTGAGCTGCGCGGCAGGCTCCATGCCAAACAGAGAGCCACGAATCGGCAGCGCGAGCCCCAGATGAACCGAGCCTTGTGGGTTCTGCTGGTCGGCCCCAGCTGCGGCTGATGTCTCAGTCTCGAGCGATGGGGAAGACTGCAGCTGCTGCAACCACTGACGCCTGGCACGCATGGCACGCCGCCGCTGGCGCTGCTGCATCTGCAAGGCGAGGGCCTGCAGCTGCTCAATCGTCAGCAGCGCACAGCTGCGCCTAACCAGGCTCGCCAAGCGCCCGTGCAGATGCTGACGCTTGGCGAGCTCAAGCGCCTGATAGCGCTCAGGCTGGTGGGAGACGGCCAACTGGAAGCAGGCCTGATCCACGGCTGAACCAAGGCCTTCTCTGAGCACTTGCAAATACAGGGCCCAGTGGCGGTACAGCTCAGGGTTCCCCTGCGCGACACGTTGCCGCAGCTGCTCAAGCTGCAGCGCTGACTCGCGGCTGGGCGAGGCCGACTCCAAGGGGATCAGGCAGCCTGCATGGCGGCGACTTCGGCAGCGAAATCGGCCTTTTCGACCTCAATGCCCTCACCGAGGGTGTAGCGGGTGAAACGGCGGACCTGAACGTTTTCACCAATCTTGCCGGCCACCTGCTTGACCATCTCCGAAACGGTCATGGTGCTGTCTTTGATGAAGGGCTGATCCAGCAGGGCAAGTTCCTTGAGGCGCTTGCCGATGCGTCCCTCAACGATCTTCTCCTTCATCGCATCAGGTTTGCCAGCCAGATCATCGCGGCCCATTTCGATGGCCTTTTCTTTGTCGGCGACCTCAGAGGGGATCTGGTCGACCGAGACGTACTCGACGTTGGGGCAAGCAGCAATCTGCATGGCCACGTTGCGAATCAGTTCCTGGAACAGATCGCCGCGGGCCACAAAATCGGTCTCGCAGTTGATTTCGACCAACACACCGACGCGTGCACCGGTGTGGATGTAACTGCCGATGGCGCCCTCAGCGGCGGTGCGCCCCGCTTTCTTTTCGGCACTGGCGATGCCCTTTTGGCGCAGCCACTCGATCGCCTTTACCGTATCCCCATTGGATTCGGAGAGGGCTTTCTTGCAATCCATCATGCCGGCGCCGGTCTTGTCGCGCAGGTCCTTGACGAGTTTTGCGGAGATCTCGGCCATGACTAGAGAAAGGAATTCAAAAGGGAACGGGGAACCTGCCCAGTGATCAGGTCCCTATGACAAGGGGTGCGGCCACGCAGGCCTGCACCCAGGAGTGGTCAGGGACGCCCCTAAATGGGGCGGCAGGCGATCAGCCCTCGTCGTCGGGGCCTTGATCGCCAGCGCCATGACGGCCTTCGTTGATCGCATCGGCGAGGCGGCTCAGCACCAACTGCACCGAACGCACCGCGTCATCGTTGCAGGGGATCGGAACATCGCAGAGATCGGGATCGCAGTTGGTGTCAAGCATCGACACCAGGGGAATGTCGAGTTTGCGAGCCTCGAGCACGGCGTTGGTTTCGCGGCGCTGGTCGACGAGCACGACCACGTCAGGCAGGCGACGCATGGTCTTGAGACCACCGAGATACTTCTGCAGACGCTCGAGCTCGCGGCGCAAGACCGCAGCCTCCTTTTTGGGACGCATGGCAATCGCGCCGGAGGACTCCATGCGCTCGAGATCCTTGAGGCGATCGATGCGGGCACGCATCGTGGTCCAGTTGGTGAGCATGCCGCCCAGCCAACGCTGGTTCACGTAGGCAGCTCCGCAACGGGTCGCCTCCTGGGCGATCACTTCAGAGGCCTGTTTCTTGGTACCGACAAACAGGAAGCGCTTGCCGCTGCGGGCGGCACTGCGAACCCATTTGTACGCGTTGTTCATGCAGACGGCGGTCTGCACCAGATCGATGATGTGGACACCATTGCGCGCGCAATAGATGTAGCGCGACATCTTGGGGTTCCAGCGCCGGGTCTGGTGCCCAAAGTGGGCACCAGCCTCCATCATTTCGGCGAGTGTGACGACAGCCATGGTTGGTTGGGTTTCGGGTTTGCCTCCACCTGCCAGGGATCACAGGACCAGACGGCGGGATCCGCCATGGTGTGATCACCCGAAACACGCAGGTGTGCGGATGTGGGTGTTACCCCGCCAAGCTATCAAACGGCCCTGCGGGCCAGATCGAACAGGCTGCGCACGCCAATGCGATTGAGGGGAAGACGCAGCAATTCCATCGCCCACGCGGCATGGCCGCGGCGAATCAGCCATGCCAGCAAGGGGCGCAGGCTGCGCTCGTTGAGCAGACCGCCCAGGGTCAGCAGCTCCCAGAGCAGCCAGTGAAACCAGGTGTACTGGATGATCAGCCGCACCCGGCGGCTGGGATGTTTGCGGTAGAACACCAACCCCATGCGCGCCCGCTCGCGCTCAACCTCGATCAGACGGGGAATCTGCTCCAGCGACAGCGGCGGGTGCCAGTGGTAACCGACCGCCTGCGGCACACGAATCAGGCGAACACCCAGCTGGCGCAGCCGCTCACCGAGTTCGAGGTCCTCCCAGCCGTAGAGGCGAAAGGCCGTGTCAAACAGGCCCGAGCGCTCCAGCAGGGAGCGGTCGATGGCCACGTTGCCGGTGGCGAAATACGCCCAGGAGGCATCACGCAGCTTGTGCCGCTCACGGGTCGGATCGTCAAAGTTGGCCGTGTTGATCACCGCGCCATAGGTGAAACACAGCCGGTTGCCCTGCTGCTTCCAACTGTTATGCAGCGCCTTGGCATGGGCCATCAAAAAGCCCTCGGCAACGACCAGATCACTGTCGATGAAGACGATCACATCGCCGCGGGCAGCATCGACTCCGCGGTTGCGGCCCTCAGCCGGCCCGCCATGCTCCTGACAGATCAGCCGTACGTGGGGTAGCTCACTGGTGTGCCGCTGAACCCAGGCCACCGTGTCATCGCTGGAGCCATCATCGACCAGCACCACCTCAAAGCCCACCGCCGGATCAGCAAGCTGCTGAGCCTCCAGCGCCCGCAGGCATTTCTGCAGGATCGGTAGCCGGTTGTAGGTGGGAATGACGACGCTTAAAAACATGCGCGAGCTCGCTCATGAAAAAGGGGTGCCCCGAAGGTCACCCCAGCAGCCTGCAACACAAGGGGCTGGCTGAATCAATCAGCCGCACCGCCGTTGTTGGCGGTCCCGGTGACGCCATTGCCTGCGCCCTCACCACGGCCATCGCCACGCAGCTTGCGCTTCTTGAACTTGCGGGCGTAGGCCCTGTTGCGCTCCTGCTTTTCCTTTTTCAGATTCCTGCGCTTGGCCATGCGATGGACGCCATTGAAATGTGCTTGCTGAAAGCTTACCCATCGGCGGTGAGCGCAGCCTGGCTGACCGACCCCAGAGGCGCGGGCACTTGATCGACAAACAGACGACCGTCCTCCATGCGCAACAGACGATCGGCCACATCAAGGATGCGTGGATCGTGGGTGACCATCAGCACGGCACAACCCTGCTCGCGCGCCAAGCGGCGCAGCAGTTCGACCACTTCGCGGCCGCTGCGGCTGTCGAGGGCCGCTGTGGGTTCATCAGCAAGCAGCAGATCCGGCTGGGCGGCAAGGGCGCGGGCGATGGCAACACGCTGCTTTTGACCACCAGAGAGGTCATGGGGCAATTTGCTCAGATGATCGCCAAGGCCCACAGCACGCAGCCATTCGCGCGATTGATCGCGACGCACCCGGTAGGCAAGATCACTGAGTAGGTCAGCTCCCATCTGCACGTTCTGCTCGGCGCTCAGGCAGCGCAGCAGATTGTGGCCCTGAAAGATCATGCCGATGCGGCGGCGCAGCTGCTGCCGCTGGCCCCGATCGGCACCGTGCAACTCGTTGCCAAACAGGCGCACTGAACCCTGTTGCACCTGCCGCAGGGCACCGACAAGGGTGAGCAGGGTGGTCTTGCCGCAGCCCGAGGGGCCGGTCAGCAGAACCACCTCTCCCGGCATGATCGCCAGGTTCACCTCCTGCAGAACTTGGCGGCGCGCCTGCCCGCGGCCAAACCAGTGGCACAGGCCCTCTGTGCAGATCGCCGCGCTGGATGGCGAGGCGGAAGCGATGGCGCTGGCGGCAGCAATGGCCATGTCGTACGTGCGCTGAGGCCTCAGAAAATTTCAGCCGGATCGGCATCGGCCAATTTGCGCATGGCCAGGGCCGCCGACGCCATGCACATCACCAGGATCATGGCGAACACAAGCAGGGCCCGCTGCGGGTCCATGACCACCGGCAGGCGCGTGCCGGAACGCACCAGGGCATAGAGGCCCTGCCCGGCCACATAGGCGGGCACATACCCGAGCACAGCAAGCAGCAATCCTTCACGGGCCACAACACCGAGCAAACCGCTGAGGCGATATCCCATGGCCATCAGGGTCGCGTATTCGGGCAGATGGTCGCTGACATCGGAATACAGGATCTGATAGACGATCACGCAGCCGACCACGAAGCCCATGGCGGCACCCAGCGTGAAGATGAAGCCAATGGCCGTACTGGTACGCCAGTAGGTCTTCTCAAGCTCCTCAAACTCATCTTTGGTCAGCACTCTGACGTCGTTGGGCAGTTGGCGCTGCAACCTGCGGGCCACCGCTTCGGGATCGGCACCAGGGCGCAACCGCAACAACCCCAGCTCGATGCTCCCGGCTGGGGTCGTGGGCATCAGGCGGAAGTAGGTCTCACGGCTGGTGATCATGTTGCCGTCAGCGCCAAAGGACGGCCCCAGCGAGACCAAGCCGGCCACACGGATGCGCTGACCGGAGACTTCGGTCTCGACCGTGCGCCCCTGCTTGAGCCAGCTGGCAATCGGGCCGAATTCGGGTCTCGAGCGTTCATCAAAGAGCACCCAACCTCGGTTCTGCAGCAGCGGCGCCTGGTTACGAATCGCCTGATCCAGAAAGATGGGATCGTCGGGTTCGAACCCCAGCGTCAGGATCGATCGGGTTGTGCGTGCATCGGGGTTGCGCCACAACAACAGGTTCCAGTTGACCGGACTGATCCCTGCCACATCGGCATCGCCCAGGGTCTGGATCAGCCGCCGCCGCGGAAAGCTCGCCATGCCGATCGAGCTCATGGTGCGCGGGCTGAGCAGCACCACATCGGCATCAAACAGCTTGTGCACGGTGACGCTGGCCTCAAACAAGCCGTCGCGGAAGCCCAGCTGCATGAACATCAGGATTCCGGCAAAGGCGATCCCGGCCAACGCCACAGCAAGACGCATCGGTTGCCGGGTCAACAGCAGCCAGGACAGGGGAATGCGCCGTGCCCGCCACACGGTCAACAGACGATTGACTGGCGCTGCTGCCATCGCTTAAGGCTGAAAGCGAGCGATCACCTTGAGCCCTGCGAGCCGCTGCACCCGCGCCGCTTCTGCCGGATTGAGGCTCAGTCGCACCTCGACGATGCGGGCATCGGCATCGGCACTGGGGTCGGTGCTCAGCACCTGCCGCTGCCGCACCTGGGGGCTGATGCGCTCAACCCTGCCCTGCAAGGTGCCCTTGAAGCCACCACTTTCGCTTTCGATCGACACAGCCTGACCAACCGCAATGCGGCCGATGTCACTTTCATAGACCTCGGCAACCACTTCCATGGACTGGTTGGCACCCACTTCAAGAATCCCAGTGCCATCAGCCCGCTCGCCTGGCTGCACCAGCACACGCAACACCAGACCATCGATCGGGGAGCGCAACTCGGATTGGTCGATCTCGGTGGCGAGTCGCTTCAGTTCGGCCTTGGCTTCGAGCAAGCGACCGCGCCGCTCGGTGAGCAGCATTTCACGCTCATCCAGATCACCGGCAGGGTTGGCGCCTGAGCGGGTGAGGCCGCGGTATCGGGCTGTCTGCAACTCGAGCAGACGCACCTGGTTGACAAGGCTGTTGATGCGGGCTGTCAACAACTGCCGCTGGGCCAACAGTCCAGCGCGACTGTCGAAACTGGCAAGAAGCTGGCCGCGGCGCACGGCATCGCCTTCGCGAACATGCAGAGCGGCGAGACGGGGACTGATGCCCATCCCCCCGGAAGGCGGTGCCAGGGTGCGCACATCACCAGCGGGTTCGAGGCGCCCAAGCGCTGCGACGCCCTGCATGACTGGGGCTTGAGCAGGGGCAACAGCGCTCTGGTTGGCTGGCGGCTGCAGCCGGCGCGGCTGGGGCCGCAGCAACGCAACCAGCACCAGCAAAGACCCCACACCAGCCAGGGCGATCCAGCCCAGACGAGGCATGCGCGCCAACAGAGCGCTCATGGCCGCGGTGGATCGTCGAACAGCAGCTCCTCGATGTAACGGTCGGCCCAGGTCGGGTTGAACGCTTTCTCGAGGACACGGCGGGTCTTGTCGTTGCGCTTCTGCTGCCGGCAATAGCTCAGTTGTCCCTGCCAGCGTCCAACCGTAGCGGGCGCATCAGCAGCATCGGGCAAGACGCTCATGCAGCTGTTGTGCACCAGAGCCAGCAGCTGATCGACACGCTGCACAAAGGCCTCTTCCTCATCGAGGCCATCAGGCCGGATGAAGCAAACATGCGCCGAGAAGATCGACCCCCAGGGCGGCAGCTCACGTCGCTGGCGAAAGCCCGGGCCCGGGTTGCTCAGCAACGCCGCATCGATGGCATCGGGCAGCTGGCCGCAAACCGGCGATAGATCCGCAATGGCTGCCGAAACTCCAGCCGGCGAGGCGACCACATCGGCGCCGAACACCGGCAGGTCATAGCGAGGATCTGGATAGAAGACGCAGTGCAGGATCTGGAGCCCAGCCCCGAGGCGCGCGGTCTCCAGATGCAGCTTGCGCAGACCGCGGCATTGGGCCAGTTCATTGCGAATGAACAGAGCCTCACCATCAAGGCTGCCGCTGATCTCGGCCAGATCGGTGGCCAGCGGCAGCTCGGCCAGCTCCGGGAAGCTCTGCCAGCGGCTGCGGATGCGCTCCGCCAGTGCTTCCATCAACGGATGCAGGCTCATTGGTGGTTTCCAGCCAGCAGAATGCAGATCTTGCCATGGGTTTTGTTTTGCCCGCTGCCCCCCCTGCTGGAGCGATCACAGCAGAAGCGCCGACCACCGAAACGCTGTCAAGCGGCAGTCAGGTCGTCAGTCTGGAGTTGCCCGAGGCGCCCCTCATCTGCATCGATCTGTGGTGCAAGGCCGGCAGCGCCTTTGAGAGCCCGAGCGAAAATGGTCTGGCCCATTTCCTTGAGCACATGGTGTTCAAGGGCAGTGAGCGTCAGGCTGCAGGCGAGTTTGATCTGAACATTGAGGCGCTGGGGGGCAGCAGCAACGCCGCGACGGGCTTTGACGATGTGCACTACCACGTGCTGGTGCCGCCCGAAGCCGCCGCAGAGGCCACTGAGTTGCTGCTCGATCTGGTGTTGCAACCGAGGCTGAGCGGCGACGACTTTGATCTCGAGCGTGGCGTGGTGCTTGAAGAGTTGGCCCAGAGCCAGGACCAGCCCGACGAGTTGGCGCTTCAGACCCTGCTGCAAGTGGCCTGCAACGCGCACCCCTATGGCCGGGCGATCCTGGGCGAAGAAGCCCAGCTGCTGGCGCACACCCCGGCGGCAATGCGCCGATTTCAGCAACGTCGCTACCGCGGTGCCCATTGCGTGCTCTCGCTGTGCGGCGCCCTCGGCCAAGCCCGCCTCGAGCCGTTGCTGGCTGCGCTGCAGCACTCACCGCTCAATGCGCTGGAGCCCACAGGCACCGAGCCAGAACCGGCAGCGCTGGCGCTCACCCCTGGTCTGCACCGCAGGAGTTTCGCCAGGCTCGAATCCGCACGGTTGTTGATGGCCTGGTCGTTGCCGCCTGCCGCCGATCGTGGCGCTCTTGCAGCACTCGATTTGGCCACCAGCCTGCTGGCCGAAGGCAGACGCAGCCGTCTGGTCGAGCGCCTGCGCGAACAGCTGCGTCTGGTTGAAAGCATCGATCTCGATCTGCAGGTCCTCGAGTTCGGCAGCCTGGCGTTGCTTGAGGCCGTCTGCGATCCGGCCGACATCGAGCAGGTCAGGCAGGAAGTCCATGCCGTGCTGGAGCAGGCGATTGCCGCGACACCGGCAGAGCAGGAGCTGAGCCGAGGCCTCAGCCTGGTCTGCAACGGCTATCGCTTTGGGCTTGAGTCGGCCGCTGGCGTCGCCGGGGTGCTGGGCAACAGTGCCCTGTGGGGGCGGCCGCTTGATCTGAGCGAGCCATTGGCTCTGCTGCAGGCGGTTGATAGAGGCGCCCTTGAGCGAGCCTTTGAACAGCTTGACCCTGCCAAGGCGTGCGTGCTGGAGGCGATGCCGGCATGACCAGGGCCCCGTCGCAGTGGCAGCACCGCGAGCTCAGAGGCGGCCTGCAGCTGGCTCTGCAGCATCGCTCGACCCCTGAGCTGCTGGCGGCGCGCCTGTGGATCGCAGGCGGCAGCAGCCTGGACCAGCGCGGTGCTCGCGGCGCCCATCAATTGCTGGCGGGTCTGCTAACCCGTGGCTGCGCGCAGCACTCAGCCGAGGCCTTGGCCGATCTGGTCGAGGGCGCTGGTGCTGCCCTGCGCGCCGAAG
>Ga0194121_10003298_pt1 | contig 24672 bp, 24 predicted proteins | sample TA2MahCa50mmetaG_FD_148609 | JGI IMG/M metagenome (GOLD analysis project Ga0194121, IMG submission 148609) | Freshwater microbial communities from Lake Tanganyika, Tanzania - TA2015020 Mahale Deep Cast 50m | ecosystem: Environmental > Aquatic > Freshwater > Lake | place: Tanzania: Lake...
CCACCCGCTCGGCGCCGCCGGATTGCTGGTGATCGTGGCGATGATTCTGGCCGGAATCTTCGCCGAGCAGGTCTCTCCCTATGATCCGCTCGCCGTCGATTACGGCGCGATGCTGGCCAAGCCTTCGGCCGAACATTGGCTCGGCACCGACACCTTCGGCCGTGACGTGCTGTCGCGCATCATTCACGGTGCGCGCACCGCGTTGCTGGTCGGGTTCCTGTCGTCGTTCGTCGGCTCGACGCTCGGCGCGGCCGTGGGCGTGGCCTCGGCATACTTCGGCGGTCGGATCGACATGACCTTGCAATCGCTGATGGACATCCTGATTTCGTTTCCGCTGATCGTGCTCGCGCTCGCGGTCGTCGCCATCCTCGGCAAGAATATCGTCTTCGGCCTCGATCTCAACCTGATCATCGCCATCGCCATACCGATGGTGCCGCGGGTCTATCGCGTGGTGCGTTCGTCGGGGCTGGCGATCCGCGAAATGGCCTACATCGACGCCGCCCGCACCGCCGGCTTCTCGCACAGCCGGATCGTCTTCCGCCACATTGCCCCGAACGTGGTCGCGCCGTACCTGATCATGGTGACCGCGCTGGTCGCCCAGGCGATCCTGCTCGAGGCTTCGCTCTCGTTCCTCGGCCTCGGCGTGACCGAGCCGACCGCCGCCTGGGGCTTGATGCTGTCGGGCACCGCCGACGATTTCTACCAGCAGGCGCCGTGGATGATTATTTTCCCGGGCCTCGCCATCAGCCTTGCCGTGTTCGCTTTCAATCTGTTCGGGGATTCGTTGCGCGACTGGCTGGATCCCAAGATCAAACTTTGATGGCCATGCGCGGTCCACTCGACGGAGTCATGGTGCTGGACCTGACCCGGGTCCTGGCCGGCCCCTATTGCACGCTGGTGTTGTCGGACCTGGGCGCCCGCGTCGTCAAGGTCGAAACACCGAAGGGCGGCGACGACGCGCGCCACTTCGGCCCGTTCGTCAAGGAGCGCTCGGCCTATTTCGTCTCGCTCAATCGCGGCAAGGAAAGCATCGCCCTCGATCTCAAGGCCGATACCGACCGCGCAATCTTCGAGCGGCTGCTCGGCATTTCCGACGTGCTGGTCGAAAATTTCCGCCCCGGCACGATGGCGAAGCTCGGCTACGGCTACGACGCGCTGAAAGCGCGCTTTCCCCGCCTGATCTACGCGGCGGCTTCCGGTTTCGGCCATACCGGACCCTACTCGCCCCGCCCGGCCTATGACATGGTGGTGCAAGGCATGGGCGGCGTGATGAGTCTGACCGGCCAGCCCGGTGGGCCACCGACACGGGTCGGCACCTCGGTCGGCGACATCACCGCCGGCTTGTTCACGGCGATCGGGGTCGCTTCCGCCCTGTTTTACCGGGCGCGCACGGGCGAAGGGCAGATGATCGACGTCGCCATGCTCGATTGCCAGGTTGCGATCCTGGAAAATGCCATTGCCCGCTACACCGCCACCGGCGAGGTGCCGGGGCCGCTCGGTGCGCGCCATCCGACCATCACGCCGTTCGGCGCCTTCGCCGCCGCCGAAGGGTCCCTGATCATCGCCGCCGGCAACGACATGTTGTTCGCCAAGTTGTGCGAGGCGCTGGGACGCACCGATCTGGTCGCCAATCCCCTCTTCCGCACCAACCCGCTACGCACCGATCATCACGCCGCGCTCAAGGACGAAATGGAATCCGCGCTGGCCAAGAAGACCGTGGCCGAATGGCTGTCGATCCTGGAAAAGGCCGGCGTGCCGTGCGGTCCCATCAACAACGTCGCCCAGGTACTGGCCGACCCACACGTGCGCGCCCGCAACATGGTGGTGACGTCCGACGATCCCGTGGCGGGGAAGGTCACCATGGCGGGCAACCCGATCAAGATGTCTGCGTTCGCCGATCCGACGACGCGCGGGCGTGCGCCCGACCTCGACGCCGACCGAACGCGCATCTTGAAGGAACTCGGGCTGAATTAATCGTCGTTCTCGATCCGTTTGCGCAACTCGGCGAGGCTCGGACGAAATCCACGCCCGCCGGCCAGCCGGAGGGTTGGTGATCCGGATCGCGGAGCAGCGCCAAGGTCGGAATGCCGGCGGCGCGCGCAGATGCGGCGCCTTGGGGCGAATCCTCGATCGCCAGCGCGTCGGCTGCCGCGCAGCCAGCGCGCGCGAGCGCGGCGTGATAAGGGTCGGGAGCGGGCTTGCCGCGTGCGACCGCGTCTCCGCCCACCACCACGTCGATCAGATCGGCGAGGCCCGCGCGCGTAAGCCAGGCGCGAGTGCGCGCTTCGCCGTTGGAGGTGACGACACCGGTTGTCCATCCCTTCGTTTTCGCCGCCGTCAGCAGATCGCGTGCGCCCGGGCTCGGCGGCACCGCGCCGTAGACTTCTTCGATCAGCGCCTGATAACGCGCGAGCAACTCGGCTTCCGGCTGGGGAAGGCCGTGGGTGGCTTTCAAAATGCGAATGCATTCCGGGATCGGGGGACCGTTGAGGCGGTTAAACTCGGCGTCGCTCGGAACCAGTCCCGCGTCTTTCATGAACCGCCGGTCGACGGACTTCATCGCGGCGAGGCTGTCGGCGAGCGTGCCGTCGAGATCGAGCAATAAGGCGCGAGTCTCAGTCGGCGGCATCGTCGGGCTTCAGCCCCTCGCCCGTCTCGATTGCACGTCGGGCCTTGCGGCCGGCGATGCGGTCAAGATGACGCGGGTGCGCCCCCAGGGTCCGTTGACCGGGGCGGAGAATGGCAAAATTATCGTTTTCGCGCAGGATTTCCCCTTTCTTGATCGGTCGCGTGGCCTGAAGACCGCGCCGGGCGTAAGCCGCGAGTTCCTGTTCGGCATCGAGCACGCGCTTTACGCCATCTCCCAGCGCCTGTTCGGCCAAGCGGACTTCGGCGACGAGCCGTTTCAATTCATTCGGAATGAGCGCAAACGAATGGTCCGGGCCCGGCAACCGGTTGTCGAGCGTGTAGTGCTTTTCGATTAAGCGCGCGCCGAGCGCGACCGCCATGACCGGCGCGAGCGCCGGCTCGCGGCTATGATCGGAAAGGCCGGCCGCGACACCGAAGCGTTTCTTCAACCATGGAATCGTCGATAGGTTGAGGCTCGTGATCGGTGCGGGATATTTCGCCGTGCACTGCATCAAGCAAATGTCCTTTCCGCCGTTGGCGTGAAACATGTCCACCGCCCATGAGATGTCGCTTTCGATGCTCGCCCAGGTCGACAGCACCAAAGGTTTGCCCGAGCGGCCGGCAAGCTCGAGCAGGCGCAGATGACTGATTTCGTAGGACGCGATCTTGTGAACGGCCATATGCGGGTCGATGGCGGCAAAGTCTTCGGGTGAAAATGGCGTCGACATGAAGGCGATCCCTTGCCGACGGCTGTATTCGGCGAGCTTCGGGATCATGTCATGGGGCATCGCGAGGTCGGCGAAAATGTCGCGGATATCATCCTTAATGCCGGTATCGGAGAGATAGTCGCTATGTCCGGCGTTGACGACATAGACGCTTTCCGGAAGGTAGGTCTAGAACTTGACCGCGTCGGCGCCGGCCTCCACCGCCACGTCGATCAGGGCCCTGGCCATGGCTATGTCGCGTTTGGCCGTGCCCATGCGCCAGTTTGAGCCGGCTTCGGCGATGACGAAAACCCGGCCGCGGCGCCAAAACGCGGGGGTCAATTCATCGACGTAGCGGACGATGGCGCAATCCTCGCCAGTGTCGGCAACCGTTTTGCGCGCAGGGCCGAGATCGGCATACCCGGCGGTAACGAAGGTCTTGTGCGACGTTTCGTTTTCCGCGCGCACCTCGGCAACGACGCTGTCCACGCCTTGCGCGGTCAAGTGGGGACGGATCGCGCGCAAGATCATCGTGCCCAGGCCGCGCTCGCGCGTCTCGGGCGCGAGATTGATGGAGATATCCACGATCAATCCGGACAGTCCTTGCGGGTTCACGATGCGCCGGAACCGCAAGAAGCCGATCCGCTTGCCATTTTCGAGCGCGAAAACCAGTTTGGGCGATCCGTCGTCGGCAAAATAACGGTCACGGTACTCGGGCCAGAAATCCTCCCACACCTTAGGCGCACGATGAAAAGCGCTGGCAAGTGATTGGGGGTCGTTGCGCCAAGCCATCACTTCCCGCGCGTGAGATTCGACCGGCAAGCACGATTCGAAGGATATGGTGGAAGAGGTCATATATGAACCATCGGCGGCAATGCCTGTCGCACGGGATCGTTTCGCGGGGGCGATAATAACGTTATCGTGGCGTTATGGTAACCGTTCACGCCCTTTCGCCCAATGTCGAGGTGATCGCCGGCAGCGAGGCCCCCGCCCTGCCCCCGGCTCTGGAAGCCGAAGTTACGGCGATCTGGAACGCGGAGCGGGCCCGCCGGTATGGCCTGGTCGACGAACGCATCTTCAGCGTCGAGCGATTCTCGCCCGCCCGGATCGAGGGGCGCTATGTTGCCTACCGCCGTCTCGTCGCCCAGCGCGCCGATCCGACCTTGTTCGCCGATCTTCGCGTCCGTCCGCTCGCCGTGTCGGGCGTGCTGACCTGCAAGGGGGGAATCGTGTTCGGCCGTTGCGCGGCAGACGTCGCCAGCGATCCGGGCCGCTGGGAACTGGTACCCTCGGGCGGCGTATCGCCGGATAGCGCCGGCCCGGGTGGCCGCGTCGACCTCGGCCGACAGATTCGCGCCGAACTGGATGAGGAGGTGGGCCTGAAATCGGCCGACATCAGTTCGCTCAAGATGATTTGCGCGGTCGAGGACGACGAAACCCGCGTGATCGACGTCGGAATCGCGATCGTGTCCCCGCTTATCAGCGCGGAAGTTCTGGCTCGTCACGGGCGCAGCGTCAGCCGCGAATATGCCGAGCTCGCCGTCGTGTCGCGCCGAAACCTTCCCGAGTTCGTCACCGCGCGTGCGGTTTTTCCGGTCTCGCGCGCGCTGCTCGAGCAGGTCGGTTTCACATTCGCCAGATGAGCAGTCGCCCGCCGCGCCAGTCGTCGAGATCGACGACTTGATTCGGCGTTTCTTCGGGGACCTCGAAGGTGTTGGAGACGAACAAGCTGCTCGGAGACATTTCGCTTCGCGCTTTCCGGAAAAGCTCGGCCATGGGCGCGGGCGAGAGAAACGCGTAGACCACGTCATAGCCGCCGAGGTGGTGGCTTCGGAAATCGCCGTGCATGATTCGGGCATGCGGCAAGCCGGCGAAGGTCGCGCGCAACCAAGACAGCGCGAACGGCAGCGGCGCCGACTCGATGCCCACGAATTCGCCATTGGTTCTTTTCGCCGCGAGGGCGAGCACGACGCCGCCGAGGCCCGAGCCGAGATCGAGAAAGCGCACCCGGTGGGCGGGCGGCAACAGCCTGGCAAGTTCGGCCTTTGCCTGCCGGCTGGAGAGATAGAGTGGAACCCGATTCGAGCCCGCGTTCCAAAAAACGAGCGCGAATATCCCCAACAGGACAAGATACACCCATCCCGGAATTGGAAGCGCGAGCAATATCCCCGCCGCCGGCGGCAGGACGAGATTGATGGGTATCCACCAGCGCGCAAGGCCGAACCGGATTCCAATCAGGCTGGCGGCGATTCCCTGGGCCGCGAGCACCAGCAGCAACGGCGGTGCCTTTCCGAACGCATATTCGGCGGCGAAGGAGATGCCGAAGGCGGCCATCGCGCTCGCGCCTTGCGCAAGCACCGCGGCGAACAAGGGTACGTCCCCTCGGGCGGCGAGCAACGCCTCGGCGATTCGGGTCATGGCGCCATTCCGCCCAACCCGCGATAGCTTCCGCGCGCGAACAGGAGAGGTTCGCAGTTTTCGTCGACCAACAGCCGTTCCACCTGTCCCACGACAATCACGTGGTCGCCGCCGTCGTGACAGCCGGTCCGGACGCATTCGAGGTTGGCGACGCATCCCTCCAAGATCGGAACGCCACGAGCCCAAGCGTGCCAGGCGACATTCCGGAATCGGTTGCCATCGGTGGTAGAAAATGCCACTGACAGGTGGCGCTGCTCGACCGACAGGACGTTGACAGCAAAATGCTGCGCCGACTCGAATACGGAGGCCAAGCGGGCTTGCCGATCGAGGCAGATCAGCACCAACGGCGGCTCCAGCGACAAGGACGTGAACGCATTGACCGTCATGCCCTCGGGGTGGCCGGTAGCGGGATCAACGCCCGTCACCACGGTCACGCCGGTCGCGAACTGCCCCAGAGCGCGGCGGAACCGGTCGGCTGTGACGGGGTCGGATGGGATTCGTTCGGGTTGTCGCATGATCCTCGGATTCGGGTCGAAATCGCGCGCCGCGCCTGGGGCGCGCGTATCGTCGGAATGGGAAAAAGCCCTGGGATCAGAGACTATTACAGTTAACGGGGGTCGCGATAGCGCTTGAGTTTGACCGCAAGCGGTTGAGTTTGACCGCAAGCCCAACCAAACTAGCGCCCGCAGGGTAAAAGGCAAGACCGGGGCCGCCCAACGTGCGATCGGCGTCGCGAACCCGGCCAAGGGACTCTCAAGGGCAGCGATGTTCTTCATCATCGGGCTGATCGTCGTATTCGGCAGCGTCGTCGGGGCTTATTCTGTCCACGGCAGCCTCTCGGTTCTTTGGCAGCCGCTCGAATTCATCATCATTTTCGGCGCGTTGATCGGCGCGCTCATCGTCGCCAGCCCCAAGCACGTACTGGTGGGCACGCTCAAATCGTTCGCGATCGCGATCAAGGGCGCCAAATACAAGCAGGTGCATTATCTCGAGTTGCTCGGTATTCTCTACGCCGTGTTCCGGCTAGCCAAGACCAAGGGCGATCTGGCGCTCGAAAGCCACGTCGAAAAACCGGCGGAAAGTCGCTTGTTCGCGAATTTCCCGACCTTTCTCGCCGATCACCACGCGGTCGAGTTCTTGTGCGATTACCTGCGCCTCGTCACCTTGGGGGCGAAAAGTCCGCACGACATCGAGGCGATCATGGAGCGCGATCTCGACATCCATCATCAGGAACAGCACGCCATCGTTGCCTCGATCCAGACCATCGCCGACGGTGCGCCGGCGATGGGTATCGTTGCCGCCGTGCTCGGCGTGATCGTGACGATGGCCTCGATCACCGAACCGCCGGAGATTCTCGGCAAGCTGATCGGCGCGGCGCTGGTCGGAACCTTCAGCGGCATTCTCGCCTCCTATGGCATGCTGTCGCCGATTGCGACCGCCATCAAGGCGGCCAACGAATCGGACGCCGCCTATCTCGGCTGCATCAAGGCCGCGATCATCGGCCACATGCAAGGCTACGCGCCGCAGATTTCGATCGAATTCGCCCACAAGCAACTCGGCTCCAACATCCGTCCCACGTTCGCCGAGGTCGAAGCGATGATCCAGACCGTCCCGACCGCGACCTAGGGCGCTGGGCGACAGGTAGGCCATGGCTGAAAATTCCGCGGCGCCCTCCGTCCAGCCGATCATCCTCAAGCGGATCAAGAAAGCCGCTCACGGATCGCACGGCGGCGTGTGGAAACTCGCCTACGCCGACTTCGTGACGGCGATGATGGCGTTCTTCCTGCTGCTGTGGCTCCTGAACTCGGTCACCCAGGAGCAGTTGCAGGGTATCTCCAACTATTTCGCGCCGGTGACCACGTCGCGCTCGCAGACCGGCTCGGGTCAGGTGCTCGGCGGCAAGACCGTCGGCGACCCCGGCGCCGCGGAAAGCCCGACCTCGCGCGCGACCGTGACCCAGGATCTTCCCCCGCCCAAGGTCGGCACCGGCGCGGAAGCCGGCGAAGGCGCCGCCGAAGACGAGGGGCGCAAAGCCCAGGAAGAAGAACAGTTCAAGGAAGCCGAGCAGGAATTGCGCAAGGCGGTCGAAAGCGTGCCGGCGCTGCGCCAACTTGCCAACAGTCTGCTGATCGACAACACGCCCGAGGGCCTGCGTATCCAGATCGTCGACCAGCAGGGTCTCGCCCTCTTTCCCGCGGGCAGTTCCGAGATGTATCTGCACACCCGCCGGTTGCTCGAGGTTGTCGTCAAGGTCATTCTCGACCTTCCGCAGAAAATTTCGATCGCCGGCCACACCGACTCGACCGGCTATACCGACGAAACTAAGTTCAGCAACTGGGAGCTGTCGGCGGATCGGGCCAACGCCGCGCGGCGGACCCTGCTCGGGTTCCATGTTCCGAAGGAACGGGTCGGACTGGTCACCGGCAAGGCTTATGTCGATCCGCTCAAACCCGAGGACCCGGCCCATCCGAGCAACCGACGGCTGACGATCGTGTTGCTGCGCGGCACCGGCGATCCGGCCTCGGTGGTGAAAAAGCCGACCCAAGGCGAGCCGCGCCGCATCCGCGAGGCCCTGTCCGGCCTCGATGCCATTCGCGAACGCCAAATTCAGGACGAAAATCGAACCGCGCCCCAATCCGCGCCGCCTTCGAATCCGGGCCCGGCGTCCCAGGCCGTGCCGCCCGCGACACCATCCGCGAGCGCGCCCCTGCCGCCTCCCGCCGCGCCGCCGGGAACGCAGCCGGCCGCGCGCGAGACCCTTCCCGGCCTCGACGAAATCCGCGAACGTCAGCGGCGCGAGGACGCGGCGAAGAAACAGAAGCAATGAACGGACGCGCCCACGTGGTTTAGTCTCGGCCATGAAGCTCAAGCCCATCCAAGACGCGCGGTTCTTCTTCGCCACCTCGCCGCTGGCCTGTCCGTATCTCGAGGGTCGGATGGAGCGCCGCGTGGTCGCCGAATTGGTCGGGCGCGACGCCGCCGCCCTGCACGACGCCCTCACCCACGCCGGATTCCGGCGCAGCCACGCCATCGTCTACGCACCCGCCTGCACCGGCTGCGACGCTTGCATTCCGGTTCGGATCGTCGCTCGCGACTTTCGCCCCAACCGGACCCAGGCGCGCCTGCTAGTCCAGGGTCGCGCGGCGTTCACCGTCGAGGAGCGGCCGCCGATCGCCACCCGCGAGCAGTTCTCCCTCTTCGTCGATTACCAGCAATCCCGCCATGCCGAAGGCGACATGGCACGCATGGATTTCGAGGATTACCGGGCTTTGATCGAGGACACGCCGGTCGACACGGTAATCGTCGAGGTGCGCGATGGCGACCAATTGGTCGGCGCTTGCCTCGCCGATCGGGTCGGCGACGGTCTGTCGGCGGTCTATAGCTTCTTCGACTCTGAACGGGCCAAGGCGAGCCTCGGCACCTTCATGATCCTGTGGCTGGTCGAGCGTGCCCGATCGATGAAGAAGCCCTACGTCTATCTCGGCTATTGGATCGCCGATTGCCGGAAGATGTCCTACAAGTCGAAGTTACGGCCGGTCGAGATGCGCGACGCGCACGGTTGGCGGCTGCTGTCCGATGCGAAAGGCTGACATTGGGGCCATGAAACGCCGTAATTTTTTGCGTCGTGCTCTCGCCGCTTCCGCCGCCGCGCCAGCCGCCGCGTTCGGCGCGCCCGCGCTGGGCCAAGGCCGGCGCAAACTGCGCATGGTCACGGCGTGGCCAAGGAACCTGCCCGGCCTCAGCACCGGAGCCGAGCGGCTCGCGCGCGCGATCGGCGAGGCTACCGACGGGGCGCTCACCATCAAGGTTTTCGCCGCCGGCGAACTGGTCTCGGCTGATGGCGCGTTTGACGCGGTCATCGACGGCACCGCGGATATCTACCATGCGCCCGATTATTATTTCCGCGACAAATCGCCGGCGTTCAATTTCTTCACTACCATTCCGTTCGGCATGACCGCGGCCGAAATGGACGCCTGGATCTATCACGGCGGCGGCCAGCAGCTGTGGGATGAAATCCACGCCTCGTTCGGCATCAAGCCGTTGCTCGCCGGCAATTCGGGCGTACAGGCGTTCGGCTGGTTTCGGCGGGAGATCAAGGCGATCGACGATTTCAAGGGTCTTCGCTTTCGCGTGTCGGGCTTGGCCGGGGAAGTGTTGCGGAATTTCGGCGTCGACCCCGTATCGCTGCCGCCCAACGAGATTTTCACCGCGTTCAAAAGGAACGAGATCGACGCGGTCGAATGGGTCGGCCCGTGGAACGACCTGGCCCTCGGTCTCCACAGGCTCGCCCGCTTCTATTATTTTCCCGGCGTGATGGAACCGAGCGCGGCGTTGACCTGCGGATTCAACAAGCGCGTCTGGGATGGCCTGTCCGCCACGCATAAGAGAGCCATTGCCGACGCGGTCGCCGCCGACAACAAGCTGACCCAGTCGGAATTCTACGCCCGCAACATCGACGCCCTCGACACTCTCAAGGGCGGACACGGCGTCCAGATCCGGCGCCTGTCGGACGACATCGTGCGTCAATTGGGAACGGCCGCGGGTGACGTGGTCGCCAAGCTCGGGCGCTCGGACGTGGCCACCCGCAAGGTTTACGACTCTTATCTCGCCTTCCGCAAGAGGGCGATCGCCTGGTCGGGCATCGCCCTTCAGTCGACCCTCGCCGCCCGCGCGCTGCCCTTCAAGTTCGGGGGGTGAGTTCCGCCGTCACGGCCCGCCGAATTTGCGCGAGGTCGGGAATCCCTTGAACGGCATCATGCCGGCCTGCCCGCGCTTGCCGATCCAGTCCTTGATCGCGGTCTCAGTGCGGGTCTGCTCCCTGGTCTTCCACACCAGCCCTTCCTTGAGGATGAGGGTGGTGATGCCGGAAAGCCCGCCTTCCTTGTAGCGCTGCAGGATAACCCCGCGCCCGCGCGCCATTTCCGGCAACTCGGCGAGCGGGAAGATCAAAAGCTTGCCCTTGGTGCCGACGCAGGCGATCGCGTCCGAACCCTCGCGCACCACCGCGCACGCCGCAGCCCGTTCCTTGTCGCCGAGGTTGAGGATTTGCTTGCCGTTGCGGGTCTGCGCCAGCACCTCGTCCTCGGGGACGATGAAGCCGCGCCCCTCGCGCGAGGCGACGATCAACTTGCGCTTGCCCGCATAGGAGAATACCGCCACCACCTCGTGCTCGTTGCCGAGCTCGACCATCAGGCGGATCGGCTCGCCGTGGCCGCGCCCCGGGGGCAGCTTGTCGCCGGCGAGCGTGTAGAACCGCCCGTTGCTGGCGAAGACCAGGATCTTGTCGGTGGTCTGGGCGTGCACCGCGAAGGCTGGCCCGTCGCCTTCCTTGAATTTCAGCTCGGAAAAATCGGCGAGATGCCCCTTGACCGCGCGCAGCCAACCTTTTTCCGAGCACACCACGGTGATCGATTCGCGCTCGACGAAGGATTCGATCGGCGGGGCCTCGGCGATCGGCGGCTTGCCGATCTGGGTGCGCCGCCGCCCCAGTTCCGTCTTGGCGCCGAATTCGCGGCGGATGTCCGCGATCTCGTCGGCGATCCGGCGCCAGCGCTTGCCTTCGTCCTTGAGCAGCGCCTTGATCTCGGCCCGCTCCGCGACCAGCGCCTTGTGCTCGGCCTTGATTTCCATTTCCTCGAGCTTGCGCAATTGGCGGAGCCGCATGTTGAGGATCGCCTCGGCCTGGGTCTCGGAGAGCTTGAAGGCGCCCATCAACTTGGGTTTGGGCTCGTCTTCGGTGCGAATGATCTTGATGACCCGGTCGAGGTTGAGGTAGGCGATCAGCAGGCCATCGAGAATTTCGATCCGGGCCTCGATCTTGCCGAACCGGAACTTGGAGCGGCGCACCAGCACCTCGTGGCGGTGATCGAGGAACGCCTGCAACGCCTCGCGCAGGCCCATGACGCGCGGCGTATTGTCGGCATCCAGCACGTTGAGGTTGAGGGCGACGCGGGTTTCCAGTTCGGTCTGACGGAAGAGGTGCTCCATCAGCACCGCCGGATCGACCGCGCGGTTCTTGGGCTCCAGCACGATGCGCACCGTTTCGGTCGATTCGTCGCGGATGTCGTCGAGCAGCGGCAGTTTCTTCGCCTGCAGCAGTTCGGCGATCTTCTCGATCAGGCGCGACTTCGGCACCTGCCAGGGGATTTCCGTGACCGCGATCCGCCAGGTGCCGTGGCCGAGCTTTTCCACCTCCCAGCGCGCGCGGAGGCGAAAACTTCCCCGCCCGGTCTTGTAGGCCTCGACTACGGATTGGCGCGGTTCGACCAGCACGCCCCCGGTCGGAAAATCGGGGCCCGGCACCAATTCGGCCAACGTGCCGGCATGCGCCTTGGGCGACTTGATGAGATGGAGCAGCGCGTCGGCCAGTTCGCCCACGTTGTGGGGCGGGATGCTGGTCGCCATGCCGACCGCGATGCCGGCGGCGCCGTTGGCGAGCAAGTTGGGAAAACGCGCCGGCAGCACGACCGGCTCGGAGTCCTCGCCGTCGTAGGTCGGGCGGAAATCGACCGCGTCCTCGTCGATGCCTTCGAGCAATGCGGTCGCCACCGCCGTCAGGCGCGCTTCGGTGTAGCGCATGGCGGCCGCGTTGTCGCCGTCGATGTTGCCGAAGTTACCCTGCCCGTCCACCAGCGGATAACGCACGGCGAAATCCTGGGCGAGACGCACCATGGCGTCGTAAACGGCGGTGTCGCCGTGCGGGTGGAACTTGCCGATCACGTCGCCGACCACGCGCGCGCATTTCTTGAAGCCCTGGTCGGGATCGAGCCGCAACTGGCGCATGGCGTAGAGCAGCCGCCGGTGCACCGGCTTCAGGCCGTCGCGCACGTCGGGCAGCGAACGCGCCATGATGGTCGAGAGCGCATAGGCGAGATAGCGTTCCGACAACGCATCCGCCAGCGGCGTCGGACGGATGTCCTCGTTCGCGGGGGTTGCGGTCTTGGCGGGGCGTTTGCTCATGGGGCGGGTATAGAGAACTTGGCGCGGCGCGGTCAATCGGCGACTAGGCGGAGCATCGCCAGGCGTCGGCGCGCGGCGGGCAAGGGCTTCCCGTGGGGGGCGAAGACGTGGCAATCGAGGAAATGCGCCGTCAGCGCCAAGCCGCGTGCGACCGATTCGGCCCCGCTTGCTTCGCCGGTCCCGGCGAGGAACGCGGGCAGCGGCAGCAACTTCTCGCGCCACGGTCCGGCGGCATCCGCCGACACCGCGCGGCCCGTGCGCGGCGACACGAACGCGAGATTCGATTCGGTTCCGGTCGCGGCGCATCGGCTGAGGTCGAGGCCGAAACCGAGGTCGGCGAGCAAGCGCACTTCCCAGCGGACATAGGCTTCGGGCCACGCGGGTTGTTCGGCGACCAGCGCGCCGAGCAGGAGCGCGAGCGCATCGTGCACCGCCGGGTGCGGTTCGCGCTCGGGCAATGCCGCGTCCGCGAGCGCGCAGGCGGACGCCAGCGCCGCGAGCCGGAGCGGGTCATTGAACACACCGGCGGCGAAGGTCCGGTCGGGTTCCAAGGTGAAGGTGCCGAGATGCTCGGGCAACCTGGCCCGCCAGCGCGCGTGGACGGCGTTGCCGGGTTGCAATATGGCGCGCCCGCGCTTTCCCCACCCGCCGCGCACCAAGCCTGCGTGACGGCCGTGGACGCGGGTCAACAGGGTCGCGACCGCGGCGGCTTCGCCGTGGCGGCGGGCCGAGAGCACGATCCCGTCATCATTCCATTCCATGGAAGAGATTTATCGTTCCGGCGCGGCCGTTCCGCAACCTGAGGGCCCATGTCGGCCAATGACGAGCCCGGTCGGGGGTGATACAGTGCGCCACCGCCGCGCGGGTAAATCCCCGCTTGCATTGGGCGATTCGCCCTGTTGGGATGCCGCCTGGGAATAAAATTGGGAGAAACCGTACGTCAATGTCCGACAAGAGGTTCGATTTTTCCGCGACCCACAAGAAATGGATGGAGCGCGATTCGGCCGCCGTCCTCGGCTGGCGCTACCATCCCAAGGTTATCTTCCGCTCGGGCCGCGGCACCGTCATCACCGACGTGGACGGCAAAGAATATTACGACCTCAACTCCGGAATGATGTCGCTGCCGCTCGGCCATTCGCACCCCGAGGTGACGGAGGTCATCCGCGACGTGGCCGGGAAAATGGTCCACCAGTCGTCGTGGTACACGAACCCGTGGGCGATCGAATTGGCCGAACTGATCGGCAGCACCCTTCCCCCCGGCCTCAAGCTGGTCAATTTTGCCGTTACCGGCTCGGAAGCGAACGAGATCGGCATGCGCATGGCGATCGCCAAGACCGGCAAGTTCGACATCGTTTCCGTCATTCGCGGCCTGCACGGCGGCTCGCTCGCGGTCGAGGCCATGACCACGGTTGGTGGCGGACGGCGCAAGGGCCTGGGGCCGTTGATCATGCCGGCGCGCGCCAACGCGATCCTGCCGCCGTTCTGCTATCGCTGCTCGGTCAACCTTACCTACCCCTCGTGCGACGTGAAGTGCCTGAAGACCAGCGAAGAGTTGATGGAGCACCTCACCACCAAGGAAGTCGCCGGCGTGATCGCCGAGCCGATCCTGGTTCCCGGCGGCATGATCGTGCCGCCCAAGGAATGGCTGCCGCGCCTGAAGGAACTGGCCCGGCGCTGGGGCGCGTTGCTGATCCTCGACGAAATGCAGCTCGCGCCCGCGCGTACCGGCAAGTTCTGGGCGTTCGAGCATACCGGCACCGTTCCCGACGTGGTGACCTTCGGCAAGGGCATGTCGGCGGGCTTCGCGGTATGCGGCGCCGTCACCACCAAGGAGATCGCCGACGAAGTCAGCGGCAAGCTGGGTCTGCCGTGGTCGGGAACCTACCCGGGCGATCCGCTCGCGTGCGCGGCGGCGAAGAAGACCATCGAGATCGTGCTGCGCGACAAGCTGGCCGAACGGTCGGCGAAACTGGGCGCGATTTTGCGCGCGAAACTCGAAAGCCTGCGCGATCGCCACGAATGCATCGGCGACGTGCGCGGCGAAGGCCTTTATCAGATGCTCGACATCGTCACCGACAAGAAGAGCCGCGCGCCCGACCCGGCGATGGGCGAGCGGATCCGCTATAACCTCCTGCTCGAAGGCGTGGCCGCGATCTGCGTCAAGAACTTCATGCGCGTTTCGCCGCCCCTGATTATCACCGAAGCCGAGATCGACGACATTGTCGGCCGTCTCGACATGGCGGTCCGGCGTTCGCTCGAAGGCCATCCCAAGGACGTGGACTTTTCGTCCTCCAGTTCCTTGGCCGAGACCCGAGGGCGCCGGGCGGCGGAATAAGCGCCTTTGGGCCCGTGAGGGCCCTGTCGGCGCGGGGTTTTTTCGGTTGCCTCCGCGCGAAAAAGAGCTACCCTGTCGCTTGGAATTTTTGAGTAAAGCGTTAACAAACCAGGGAGAAATCAAAATGACCCGTATTTTCCGTACCGCTCTTGCCGCCGCGGCGGTCGTTCTCGCCGGCGCCCTGCCCGCCTTGGCGCAAGAGTCGCCGACGTTGAAGAAAATCAAGGCCGCCGGCGAAATCGCGGTCGGGCATCGCGAGGCCTCGGTACCGTTCGCCTTCATGAACAAGGAAGGCAAGCCCGAAGGCTATTCGATCGACATCTGCATGAAGATCGTCGACGAAGTGAAGAAAGAGCTCAACATGCCGGGCCTGAAGGTCAAGTTCGTGCCGATCAACGCCCAGACCCGCATTCCGCTCATCGCCAACGGTACCATCGACATCGAATGCGGCTCGACCACCAGCAACCTGACACGCGCCAAGCAGGTCGACTTCCTGCCGGTTACCTTCATCACCGGCTCCAAGCTTCTGGTGAAGAAAGGCTCGGGCATCAAGAGCCTCAACGATATGAACGGCAAGCGCATCTCGTACTCCAGCGGCACCACCAACGAGAAGGCCTTCCTGGCCGAAGCCGAAAAGCGCAAGCTGAAGGTCGAGTCCGTGCCGGTGAAGGACCATCCCCAGGCGATGCTGAACCTCGAAAGCGGTCGCGTCGACGCCTACGTTTCCGACGACGTTCTGCTTTACGGCATGGTTAGTACTTCCAAGGATCCGAGCCAGTGGGAAGTGGTCGGCGAGTTCTTCTCTTACGATCCCTACAGCCTGATGATCCCGCGCAACGATTCCGAGTACCGCCTGCTCGCGACCCGCGTGGTCGCCGATCTGATGCGCTCGGGCGAGATGGAAAAAATCTACAACAAGTGGTTTAATCCCGGCCCGACCAACATCAAGATGCCCTTGAGCGCGGATCTCAAGAAGGCATTCGAGATCCAGGCCCTGCCGTACTAATCCGTCCTGCCGATGTCCGCCCGCTTCCCCCCGGAGGCGGGCGGATGGCTTTCCAGCGGGAAGCCTGAGAGAGGGATCAGGCGATGAACTACAGGTGGGATTGGGGCGTCCTGCTGCGGGAGCCCTATTTCGATTGGATTTGGCAAGGGTTCGGCTGGACCTGCGCGGTCGCGATCTTGGCCTGGGTCATCGCCCTCGTCCTCGGTTCGGTGATCGGGGTGATGCGGACGATGCCGCACCCTCTTCCTCGCGCGATCGGCGCCGCCTACGTCGAGCTGTTCCGCAACATCCCCCTGCTGGTGCAGCTGTTCCTCTGGTATTTCGTGGTGCCGGAGTTGCTGCCGCGCGACGCCGGCATGTTTCTGAAGCGCGGCATGCCGATGCCGGAGTTCTGGACGGCGGTCGTATGCCTCGGCTTCTACACCGGGGCGCGGGTGGCCGAGCAGGTGCGTTCGGGGATCGGCGCGATCCGCGCCGGCCAGCGCCAGGCGGCGCTCGCCATCGGCCTGACTCAGGTGCAGGTCTACCGCCACATCCTGATCCCGATCGCCTACCGCATCATCATACCGCCGCTGACCAACGATTTTCTCGGCGTGTTCAAGAATTCCTCGCTGGCGCTCACCATCGGCGTGATTGAGTTGACCGCCCGCAGCCGCCAGATCGAGGAATACACCTTCCAGGGTTTCGAGGCGTTCACCGCCGCGACCGTGCTCTATAGCGCCGTTACCATCATCGTACTGACCCTGATGCACGTCACCGAAAAGCGTACCCGGATTCCGGGCATGATCGCGCTGGAGGCGAAATAGCATGTTCGGCGGGTTCGATTTTGCCGTGGTCGAACGCGCACTGCCGCTGCTGTGGCAAGGAATGCTGTTCACCCTGCAATTGACCGGGCTCGCGATCTGCGGCGGCGTCCTCTTCGGAACCCTGCTCGCGCTGATGCGGCTGTCGCCGATCGCGCCGCTGTCGTGGTTCGCCGCGTCCTATGTCAACTTTTTCCGCTCGTTGCCGCTGATTCTGGTGATTTTCTGGTTCTACTTCCTGGTGCCGAAGCTGCTGGGGCGGCCGATCGGCGGTTTTTACTCGGTGCTGATCGCGTTCATCATGTTCGAGGCAGCGTATTACTGCGAGATCGTCCGCGCCGGCATCCAAAGCGTGACGCGCAACCAGATTTACGCCGGTTACGCGCTCGGCCTCACCTACGGCCAGACCATGCGTCTCATCATCCTGCCGCAGGCGTTCCGCAACATGCTGCCGGTGCTGCTGACGCAATCGATCATCATGTTTCAGGATACCTCGCTGGTCTATGTGGTCGGGCTCAAGGATTTTCTCACCACCGCCGATCTGATCGCCAACCGCGATAACCGCCCGGTCGAATTGTTCCTCTTCGCTGCCGCGATTTACCTCGTAATTTGCCTGATCGGATCGATCATTGCCCGCCGCCTGCAACGAAAGTACGCCATATGATCGAAATGAAGAATGTCGATAAGTGGTTCGGCGAGTTTCATGTGCTGAAAAATTGCACCACGTCGGTCGCCAAGGGCGACGTGGTGGTGGTGTGCGGTCCCTCGGGTTCGGGCAAGAGCACGTTGATCAAGTGCGTCAACGGCCTCGAGCCGTTCCAGAAAGGCACCATCACGGTCAATGGCGTGTCGGTCGGCGACCCTGCGACCAACCTGAGCAAGCTGCGCGCGCACATCGGCATGGTGTTCCAGAACTTCGAGCTGTTTCCCCACATGACCGTGATCCGCAACATCATGCTCGGCCAGGTCAAGGTGCTGGGGCGGGCCGAGGCCGAAGCCGAGGAACGCGGCATGAAGCTGCTCACCCGCGTCGGGCTCGCCGACCAAGCGGCCAAGTATCCGGCGCAGTTGTCGGGCGGCCAACAGCAGCGCGTCGCCATCGCCCGCGCCTTGGCGATGGATCCGATCGCCATGCTGTTCGACGAACCGACCTCGGCGCTCGATCCCGAAATGATCAACGAAGTGCTCGACGTCATGGTCTCGCTCGCCGAGGAAGGCATGACCATGATGGTTGTGACTCACGAAATGGGTTTTGCCAAGAAGGTCGCCGACCGCGTCGTCTTCATGGACGAAGGCAGCATCGTCGAGGACACCACCACCGAGAACTTCTTCGGCACACCGCGCAGCGAGCGCGCGCAGCTGTTCCTCTCGAAAATTTTGTCCCATTGAGCGACTCGTTCAAGGATCGCCCCGATCTGGTCGGTGTGCTGGGCGGCATGGGCCCGCTCGCCACCGCCGATTTCTTCGTCAAGCTGATCGCCGCGACTCCAGGCGAACGCGACGAAGATCACGTACCGACCGTCGTCTGTTCCTGCCCGCAACTGCCATCGCGGGTCGCGCCGATCCTGAATCCGGGCACCCGTTCGCCACTGCCGGAACTCCGGGAACGGCTTTCTTTCCTGATCGGTGCCGGCGCCCGCCTGATCGTTATGCCGTGCAACACCGCGCATCACTGGTATGAAGAATTGGCGGCGGCGGCGAAACCCATCCCTTTCCTGCATATCGCCGATGCGGCGATCGACGATGTCGTCCGGCGTGGGATCGGTGATGCGGTCGGTCTCTTGGCGACCGAAGGCACCCTCAAGTCGGGCTTCTACCAGCAACGCCTGGCGGCGCGGGGATTAAAAAGCGTTCTACCGGACGACGGGATCAACCGTGCCCTGGTGCTGCCCGGCATCGCCCATGTGAAAGCAAATCGGCTGGCCGAGGCCGCCGCCCTCTTCCGCCAAGCCGTCGAACATCTTGGGCGCGACGGCGCCGCGATCGTAATCCTCGGTTGCACCGAAATTCCGGCGGCGTTTCCGGCCGGCGATCCGTGGTTGAAGGCGCACGCGGTCGACGCCAACGAGACGCTTGCCCAGGCCACGCTTGCCTGGGTGCTTAAGGCGCGCGGATCGGCTCAAACGTCGAAATCGAGGCCGATGGCGCGGTAGCGCTCCGGGTCTTCCTCCCACTTCTCGCGCACCTTGACGAACAGGAACAGGTGAACGCGGCGTTCGAGGATGCGCTCCAGTTCGGCTCGCGCCGCCTGGCCGATCGACTTGATGCGGGCGCCGCCCTTGCCGAGCACGATGGCGCGCTGGCCCTCGCGCTCGACGTAGAGGGTCTGCTCGATGCGCACGCCGCCGTCGTCCATATCCCGCCACTGGTCGGTTTCGACCGTCGCGCGGTAGGGCACTTCCTGGTGCAGTTGCAGGTAAAGTTGTTCGCGCACGACTTCGGCCGCGAGCATGCGCTCGGGCATGTCCGACACTTGGTCTTCGGGAAACAACCAGGGTCCTTCCGGCACGCGCTTGGCAAACGCCGCAAGCAAATCGTCGACCCCATCGCCGGTTTGGGCCGAAACCATGAACACATCGGAAAAAACGCCGCTCCTGTGCAAGCGGTCGGCGAGCGCTAGCAGTTGCGGCTTGTCCGCGATGTCGATCTTGTTGAGGATCAGAATGACGTTCTTCCGGGCCGTTTCCGCGAGTTTTTCGACGATGGCGTGGGTATCGTCGTCCTTATCCAGGTTGTGCTCGGCATCGACGACCAATGCCAAAACGTCCGCCTCCTCCGCGCCGCCCCAAGCAGCCGCGATCATGGCGCGGTCGAGCCTCCGGCGCGGCCGGAACAGACCAGGCGTGTCGACGAAGGCGATCTGCGCGTCGCCGACGGTACGGATGCCGAGAACGCGGGATCGCGTCGTCTGCACTTTGGGCGAGACGATGCTGACCTTGGTGCCGGTCAGCCGATTGACCAGGGTCGACTTGCCGACGTTGGGCGCGCCGAGGATGGCGACGAATCCGGCCCGTCGGTTCGGCGCGCTCATGAACGGCTGCGTGTGCCGGACTCCAGGCGCGCCAGCAATTTCGCGGCGGCATCCTGTTCCGCGGCCCGTTTCGACGGTCCTTCGCCGCGCGCGGGGGCATGGCCCTTGATCGCGGCCTCGATCTCGAAAAGCGGCGCGTGCGCGGGGCCGCTGCGGTCGACCTCGCGATAGCCGGGCAGCGGCAAGCCGCGGCCTTGCGCCCATTCCTGGAGCGCGGATTTGGCGTCCTTGGGCGGCGGCAGGGCGTCGTCGAGCCGGCCTTGCCAGTGCGGCGCGACGAAGCATTCGGCCGCCTTCAAGCCGCCGTCGAGAAAGATCGCCGCGATCAAGGCTTCGCAGGAATCGGCCAGCATTCCGGCGCGGCCGCGCCGCAACGCCTCGGGCGCCTCGCGGGCGAGTTTCAGGTTGCGCTCGAGATCGAGGGATTCGGCGACCTCTGTCAGGGTTTCGCGTCGTACCGCGGCGACGAAGCGGCGCGCGAGCGCCGCCTCGGTCTCGTTGGGAAAACGTCGGTACAACATGTCGGCGACGATCAAGCCGAGCACCCGGTCGCCGAGGAACTCCAGGCGTTCGTTGGAGTCGATTCCGCCCGCGACCGCGGCGTGCGTGAGCGCGAGCCGCAACATGCCGGAATCGTGAAAGCGGTATCCGATCCGGCCTTCGAGGGTATCGGGCGCCGATCGCGACGGAGCCTTGCGTTTGGAGGTCCGTCTGGTTTTTCCGCGCGCCATGCCTACTCGATAGCCGTCAGCGGATAGCGGTGAACATGCGCGCGCCGCGCAGCGACGAAAACCACTCCCACACCTTCCATGCCGAACCATCTATGGAAAAGAAGATGGCTTCGGCGCGACCGACCAGGTTTTCCGCCGGGATCATGCCGACTTCATCGAGAAAGCGGCTGTCGCGGGAGCGGTCGCGGTTGTCGCCCATGGCGAAGTAATGGCCGGGCGGCACGTTGAAGACGGGCGTGGTGTCTTGGAATGCGGTCTCCGACTGCTCGATCACGTAGTAGGAACGTCCGCTCGGCAGGGTTTCGCGGTAGCGGACGGCGCGTCGGACGACGCCGCTCTCGGTATAAACGGCGTCGTCGACCCGCTGGCGCGGCACCGCTTCGCCGTTGACGTAGAGAACGCTGCCGCGCAGCTGGATCGTATCGCCGGGAAGGCCGACGATGCGCTTGATGTAGTCGGTGCGGTTGTCGGTGGGCAGCTTGAACACGGCCACATCGCCGCGTTCGGGGGCCTTGAACCACGCGCGGTCGGTGCCTGGAATCAGCGGTAGGCTGAACGGCAACGAATGACGGCTGTAGCCGAAGGAATACTTGGAGACGAACAGGTAGTCCCCGACCAGCAGCGTCGGGATCATCGAGCCCGAGGGTATGTTGAACGGCTCGAAGAAGAACGTCCGGATGAACAACGCGATGGCAACCGCATAGGCGACAGTCTTGACGGTTTCGGCGAAACCGCCGGAAGTCTTGGGCCGGGTCATCGCGGGAGCTTTGAACAGAGGGCCAAACATACGATTAAGGACGCCGGTCGGAACGGGCTCGCCCGATCAAGCCAGCGTCCATCTGCTCTGTCAAGAACGCTTCACCCGTCGGAGGCGGCGGAAATGACGACCATGGCGTGAGCCATCGGGTATTCGTCGGTCAACGACACGTCGATGCGCGTATTGCCGTTCGCCGGCGAAAGGGCGCCGAGCCGATCGCGGGCACCGCCTTGGAGCCGGATCATCGGCTGGCCGGAGGGAAGACTGTACACCTGAATATCCCGCCAAAAGACGCCCTGGCGGAAACCGGTGCCGAGCGCCTTGGCGCACGCTTCCTTGGCCGCGTAGAACATGGCGTAGCGCGCGGCCGGGTTGGCGCGCTTGTCGGCGCTGGCGCGTTCCTCGGCGGTGAAGCAGCGCGCCGTGAAACGGTCGCCGAACCGCGTCAACGCCTGTTCGATTCGCCGGATGTCGCAGAGATCCGTGCCGACGCCGAGAATCATCGACGCCCGCCCTTGCGCGCTTTCAGCCCAGGGGGCCGGTCGATTCGGGCCCTGTTCATCAGCGCGCGCATGCGTCGAATCGCACGGCCGAGCCCGGTGAACACCGCCTCCCCCACCAGAAAATGGCCAATGTTCAATTCAACGACGGTCGGAATCGCGGCGATCGGGCCGACGGTGGCGAAGTCGAGGCCGTGGCCGGCATGGCATTCGAGGCCGATGGCCTCGGCGTGGCGGGCGGCGCGCACGATGCGTTCGAGTTCGCGCGCGCGGGCGCGGCCTTGCGCCTCGCAATAGGCGCCGGTGTGCAACTCGACCACCGGTGCGCCGACCGCCTTGGCCGCGTCCAACTGGCGCGGATCGGGTTCGATGAACAACGACACGCGGATTCCGGCTCGCGTCAGCGCACGCACGAACGGCGTCAAGCGTTCGCGACTTCCGGCCACGTCGAGGCCGCCTTCGGTGGTGCGCTCCTGGCGACGTTCGGGCACGATACAGGCGGCGTGCGGGCGGATCTTGAGCGCGATCCTGCGCATTTCCGGCGTCGCCGCCATTTCGAAATTGAGCGGCTTCTTCCGCTTCGCCAGCATCCGCGCCAGGCGGGCGATATCGCCGTCGACGATGTGGCGGCGGTCTTCGCGCAAATGGGCGGTGATGCCGTCGGCGCCCGCGGCAAGCGCCAGTTCGGCCGCGCGTACCGGATCGGGATGCGCATGGCCGCGCGCGTTGCGCAAGGTGGCGACGTGGTCGATATTCACGCCGAGGCGAAGCCGTCGCATGTCCGCCTACCCGCGCGCCCGTTCGACCGAATTGATCGCCGGCATGGCCCGGAGCGCGGCGATGATGTCGGTTAGGTGCTTCAAATCCTTAACTTCGATGTCGATGGTCATTTCGAAAAAGTCCGCCGAACGGTCGGTGATCTTGAGATTCGATATGTTGCCGTCGTTCTTGGCGATCATGGTGGACAGATCGCCAAGACTGCCGGGAACATTCATCACGGTCAACGTGACACGTCCGACGTGGACGCTGGTGTCCGCTTGCCCGGTGTCCCACGACACGTCGATCCACCGGCCGGGCTCGTCGGCGAATTCCTCGAGCTTGTCGCAATCGATGGTGTGAATAGTCACGCCTTTACCGGTGGTGACGATGCCGACGATGCGGTCACCGGGCAGCGGATGGCAGCAACCGGCGAAATGCATGGCCATGCCGGGAATCAGGCCGCGGATGGGAACCGGTGGCGTTTCCGGTTTGGCCTTGCGCGTGCGCGCGCGGGCGAGCGAGACCACCTTGGCCCAGCCGCCGCGCTTGCGTTTCGCAGCGGGAAAGACGGCCTCGATGATTTCGCGGTGGGTGCGGCGGCCGGCGCCGATGTCGGCGATCAGGTCTTCGACCGTTTCGGCGCCGAAGGTCTTGAGCACGCCGGAAAGCGCCTTGTCGGTGTATTCGTAATCTTCTTCCTTGAACGCGCGGGTGAGGATCGAGCGGCCGAGCTGAAGGTATTGGTTGCGTTCTTGGCCCCGGATGAAGCGGCGGATTCCCGCGCGCGCCTTGCCGGTCACCACGAAGCGTTCCCAGGTCGGCGACGGCGTTTGCGCCTTGGAGGTGACAATTTCCACCTGGTCGCCGTTGGCCAGTTCGGTTCGGAGCGGCATCATCCGCCCGTTGATTTTGGCACCGACGCAGGTGTTGCCGATGTCCGAATGCACCGCGTAGGCGAAATCGACCGGCGTCGCGCCCGTGGGCAATGTGATCAAATCGCCGCGCGGGGTGAAGCAGAAGACTTGATCGCGGAACATTTCGAGTTTGGTGTGCTCGAGAAATTCCTCGGGCCCGGCGGCGTTTTCCAGGATATCGAGCAGTTCGCGCAGCCAGCGATATTGGCGGCCGTCGCGGCGGTCGGCGCCTTGCTTGTAGATCCAGTGGGCGGCGACGCCGTGCTCGGCGATCATGTGCATCTCGCGGGTGCGGATTTGAATTTCGATCCGCTGGCGTTCCGGACCGAAGACTCCGGTATGCAAGGAACGATAGCCGTTGGGCTTGGGCGTCGAGATATAGTCCTTGAACCGGCCCGGCACGACGCGATAAGCGCCATGCACCGCGCCGAGCGCGCGATAGCACTCCTCGATCGACTCCAACACCACGCGAAAGGCCATGATGTCGGACAGCTGCTCGAAGGCGATGTTCTTCTGCTGCATCTTGCGCCAGATGGAATGGGGAGTTTTTTCGCGTCCCGACAGTTCGGCCGCGATGCCGGCCTCGCGCAAGATCCGGCCGAGGTCCGCCATGATTCGGTTGGGGATGTCGCCGCCCTTCTTGCGCAGGAACTTGAGTCGGGCGACGATGCTGTCGTGCCCCTCGGGGTTAAGCTCGGCGAAGGCCAAGTCCTCCAGCTCGCTCTTGATCCGCTCCATGCCGATCCGTTCCGCGAGCGGGGCGTAGATATCCATCGTCTCGCGCGCGATGCGCCGACGCTTTTCGGGATCGCGGATGTAGCGGAGCGTGCGCATGTTGTGCAACCGGTCGGCGAGCTTGACCAGCAGGACCCGGATGTCCTCCGACATCGCCAGTACCATCTTGCGGAAATTTTCGGCCTGCTTGGCCTCATCGGATTGGAATTCGATGCGGGCCAGCTTGGTGACGCCGTCGACCAGACGGGCGACTTCGACGCCGAAATTATCGCGCACGTCGTCGATGTTGATGGTGGTGTCCTCGACCACGTCGTGCAGCAGCGCGGTGACGATCGAGGCGGTATCGAGCTTGTAGTCGGTGAGAATGCCCGCGACTTCCAGCGGGTGCGAG